>Ga0268262_10001811_pt1 | contig 25711 bp, 20 predicted proteins | sample TergutNc150P3_FD_190354 | JGI IMG/M metagenome (GOLD analysis project Ga0268262, IMG submission 190354) | Nasutitermes corniger P3 segment gut microbial community from laboratory colony in Florida, USA - Nc150 P3 (SPAdes) (version 2) | ecosystem: Host-associated > Arthropoda: Insects >... | reverse complement strand
CGGCTACCGGTTGTTAATCGTGCGTACGGGGTCAGTTTCTGCCCCAGCTTTGGCAACAACCGGTAGCTGTTCTTCCGAACACCTATAGTATACCAGTAGCCGCACCTTTATCATAATTTCGTGCGTAAATATATGCCACAGCCGCCAGCCTCCCTAAGGGCTTTGCGCAGCCTTTACATAATTATTAACAAGTGCTAATGGGACAGGTTGTCTTAATAATTACATGATTATATAATATCCGAAGGAGGATAAAATGGCTGAATTAAAGGGCTCAAAAACAGAACAAAATTTAAAAGATGCGTTTGCGGGGGAATCTCAGGCGCATGTCAAGTATCAATACTTTGCTTCAAAGGCGGAAAAAGAAGGCTATCAGCAAATAGGCGCGATATTCCGTGAAACCGCTCAAAACGAGAAAGAACACGCAAAAATATGGTTTAAACTTTTACATGACGATAATGTTCCGCCGACTACCGACAACCTAAAAGCCGCCGCGGACGGCGAAAATTATGAATGGACGGATATGTACGCGGGTTTTGCCAAAACGGCGAAAGAAGAAGGCTTTAATCAAATCGCTACGCTGTTTGAAATGGTCGGTAAAATCGAAAAAGAACACGAGGAGCGATACCGCAAACTGCTTGCCAATGTTGAAGGCGGTCTTGTTTTTTCACGGGACGGAGATCAGGTCTGGCAGTGTTCAAACTGCGGACACATTATTATCGGCAAAAAAGCTCCCGAAGTCTGCCCGGTATGCAAACATCCCAAGGCGTATTTCCAGATTAAAGCACAGAATTATTAATCGTGGAAGCGGGAATTAGCCGGCAGCAGGCGTGGGAACTTCTTAAACAGTACAATAAAGATGTTTTTCACCTACAGCACGCCCTAACTGTTGAAGGGGTGATGAAGTGGTTCGCAAAAGACCAGGGTTTTGTCTCTGATGAAGAATTCTGGTCTATTGCGGGTCTGCTTCATGACATTGACTTTGAACAATACCCCGATCAACACTGTGTAAAAGCGCCGGAGCTTCTTCGCGCCGGGGGCGCAAGCGAGGAATTGATCCACGCTGTATGCAGCCACGGTTACGGTCTTACTATTGTAGATGCTAAACCTGAACATACCATGGAAAAAATTCTTTTCGCTTCCGATGAATTGACAGGGCTTATCTGGGCAGCTGCCATTATAAGACCGTCAAAAAGTGTCATGGATATGGAAGTGAAATCGGTCAAAAAGAAATACAAAACCCCCGCCTTTGCCGCAGGCTGTTCCCGCAAGGTAATAGAAGACGGCGCGGCTCTCTTGGGCTGGGAGCTGGATTTATTAATTGAAAAAACCATTCTTGCCATGAGAAGCTGCGAAGCCGAAGTTAACGCGGCGGTCGCCGCAATTAAAAACGCCTAAAATTTTCCGTCTTTTATGAACGAAAAAGCAATAATCGCCATGTCGGGCGGCGTTGACAGTTCTGCCGCCGCCGCCCTTATGCTTGAACAGGGTTTTAAATGCGTTGGAATAACGCTAAAACTTTACAGCGGCGAAAGCCGTTGTTGTTCCTTAGCTGACGTAAACGACGCAAGGAACGCCGCCTTTAGTTTGGGAATGGATCATTATGTTCTCAACTTTACCGAAGAATTTGACAGGCAGGTTATACGCCATTTTATAGAAACTTACGAACAGGGCGCAACGCCTAATCCCTGCATTGAATGCAACCGCAGCATAAAGTTTAACCTGCTCCTTTTACGCGCGCTGCAGCTTGAATTTGACCTTCTTGCAACAGGCCACTATGCGCGCGTAACTCAGGATGCGGCAAGCGGCAGGTATTTGCTTCATAAAGCGTTAGACGAAAAAAAAGACCAAAGTTATGTGCTTTACTGCCTTACCCAGCAGCAGCTTCAAAGAGCGCGTTTTCCGCTGGGCGAATTAACCAAGGATGAAGTGCGTAAAATTGCCGTAGAAAAAAAACTCGGCAATGCGGCAAAAAGCGAAAGTCAGGACATTTGCTTTGTGCCTGATGGGGATTACGGCGATTTTATAGAAAAATACACAGGTAAAAAATATCCACACGGCGACATAATTGATCTTGAGGGAAAAACAATAGGCAGGCACAAAGGCATTATCCGCTATACAATCGGTCAGCGCAGGGGATTAGGCGTTGCCGCTAACGTTCCGGTCTATGTAACGGCGAAATCAGCCGCCTGTAATACTGTAACTCTTGGACCTGACGCCGCTCTTTTCAGCAAATCTTTAACTGCGAATAATATCAATCTTATTGCCTGCGCGGATTTAAAAAGACCAATGCGCGTAATGGTAAAAACCCGTTACCTGCAAACCGCTCAGGGCGCGGTTGCGGAACAAACAGGAGAAGATACTTTACATATTGAGTTTGACAACCCCCAGCGCGCCATTACCCCAGGACAAGCGGCGGTAATGTACGAAGGGGATATTGTCGTAGGCGGAGGAACAATTGCTTAAGAGCCGAACATCTGTTTAGTTAATGCAGGCGATGAATACCAGAGAGTAACAGGTTCATTTCTGCGGGTATTAACCTTTAAATATATAAAACCGCCTTTTAAATCCCATGAAGTTTCATAAGGACGCATCTCTTTTATAATTTCATCGCGTAGGCGCGTAGGGCCGTATTTTTCAGTAAGCTCTTTTTGGACATCAGTGTAACACTTCATTAATTCGTCAAGATTGAATGTGTGAAAATAGTATGTCCCGCCTTCAAGACCGTTCTTTGAAAAATATGCTACCATAAACGCAGTGTATCCCGACACTATAAGATTGTCATAAACCAGGGATTGAAGTCCGTTAATCTCATCAGTATGTTTTGGTTTTCCCATTTTAGCGATAAACGCATCGCGGCTTGTTCCCCATGCAAAATTGTGAAAAGCGACTACAACGTCGTCTTCGGCATACAGCGCGGGCGCGATTGCCAGCACAAAAATAATTAACAGCTTTTTAATGGTACACCCCCGTTACATTATCGGCAAAACAAAGGGTAAGTCTATACGAGTTTATCTGCCGGCGATGAGATTTGAATTGTCCTTTTATGCCGTTATTTTCGTTGAAAAGCTTAATTATTCGCCTTTAAAAACTATAAAAAATAATAAAAAAATTCCCTTTCCCTATTGCCATGTACCCCTTATATGGTGTATGCTGTCTTCCTACACCGCTATCTGTGTGGTCATATCAAAAATAAGGATTTGGGGAATGAAAGTCAACAGGTTTTTCACTGACCGCAGCAGCGGCCCGTATTATGATATTGTTTGGGAACGGCGAAAGAGCGAAATCCGCAACCCCAATGGCAAGGCAATTTTTTCCGAAGACGCCGTTATTGTACCCGCTTTCTGGAGCCAGATAGCCTCGGACATTATAGCGCAGAAATATTTCCGCAAAGCGGGAGTCCCGGCGGATAAAATTTACGAATGGAAGAAGTGGGATTGCAGAGCGGACGCAAATCCCGGCGATCCCGGTCTTTCCCTGCCGGAAGACGGAGCCGAGCATGACGCGCGGCAGGTTTTCCACCGCCTTGCCTACACATGGATGGATTGGGGAAGGCGGAATAATTATTTTGACGGCGAAGAAGACGAAAAGGCTTTTTACGACGAAACCTGCTATATGCTCTCTCATCAGTTTGCCGCGCCCAACAGCCCCCAGTGGTTTAATACAGGCCTTTACTCGGTATACGGAATCGACGGTCCGGCGCAGGGGCACTACTATTTTGATCCTGAAAAAAACGAAACCGTAAAATCGGACAGTTCCTACAAACGGCCCCAGCCTCATGCCTGTTTTATTCTTTCCATAAAAGACGATCTTGTAAATGACGGCGGCATCATGGATCTTATGACAAGGGAAGCGCGGCTTTTCAAGTACGGCTCCGGTACGGGTTCCAATTTTTCCGATATTCGAGGGATGAACGAAACTCTTTCAGGCGGCGGGGTATCGTCGGGTCTTTTGTCGTTTTTGAAAATCGGCGACCGTTCGGCGTCGGCTATAAAATCGGGAGGAACTACCCGCCGCGCCGCCAAAATGGTAACCATTGATGTTGACCATCCCGATGTTGAAAAGTACATAAGCTGGAAAGCCGGAGAGGAACACAAAGTCGCCTCTATGGTAACAGGCTCTCTTATATTGAAGAAACATATTGACGCTGTAAAAAAAGCCCTTTGCGGTTTCCGCGGCCCCGAGGATGACAAGTTCAACGCGGAAAAAAACCACGAACTTGCGGCGGTTTTGCGCGCGGCGCTGGGCGATAAAGTACCGCCTTCCTACCTTTACCAGCAGCTTCGCCGTCTTGAACAGGGAGACGATGAAGTTGATATTTCCCAGTATTCCACCGCGTGGGACGACGAAGCGTACAATACGGTTTCCGGTCAAAGCTCAAATAACAGCCTGCGCCTTACCGATGATTTTATGCGGGCGGTGCTTAGCGACGGCGATTGGGAATTAAGAAGCCGCACAACAGGCGAAAACGTTAAGACCGTAAAGGCGCGCAAACTCTGGAGCGATATCGCAAGGACAAGCTGGCAGTGTGCCGATCCCGGTCTTCAATACCACACAACCATTAACGACTGGCATACCTGCCCCGCGGGCGGCGAAATACGGGCCTCAAATCCGTGTTCGGAGTATATGTTTCTGGACGACACCGCCTGTAATCTGGCTTCCATAAACCTTGCCGCGCTGTATGACAAGCGGAACAAAGTTTTTAATGTTGAAGGCTACCTTCACGCAATCGGCATCTGGACGACAATCCTTGAAATTTCGGTTGTTATGGCGCAGTTTCCGTCCGCGCGTATTGCCGAGCTTTCCTACCAGTACCGCACGCTAGGACTAGGTTACGCCAATTTGGGAACGCTCCTTATGATTATGGGTCTTGCCTATGATTCCGAGGAAGGCCGCTCCGTGGCGGGCGCTCTTTCGGCGCTGCTTTCAGGCGAAGCCTACGCCCAGTCAGCCCGTATGGCGGCTGAACACGGCTCATTTGCGCGTTACGGTGAAAACGCGGAAAACATGATGCGTGTTATACGCAACCACAGGCGGGCTGTGAACAGCGCCGCCGACAGCGAATATGAAGGGCTTCATACGGCGCCCAAGGGAATTGATCCGGCCAAATGCCCCGCCTATCTTCTGGACGCGGCGAAAGCCGCGTGGGACAGGGCGCATGATCTTGGCAAGGCTCACGGTTACCGCAACGCGCAGGTTACCGCAATCGCCCCGACCGGAACAATCGGACTTTTAATGGACTGCGATACCACCGGAATTGAGCCTGACTTCGCCCTTGTAAAATTCAAGAAACTTGCGGGCGGCGGCTATTTTAAAATCATTAATCAATCGGTTCCTCCCGCTCTTGAAGCGCTTGGCTATTCGCCGCAGGCAATCGAAGAAATTGTCGCCTATGCAATGGGCAGAAAAACATTGAGCGGCTCTCCCGCGATTAATTTTGAAACCCTTAAAGCAAAAGGTTTTACGCAGGAAGCAGTCGCCGCCGCGGAAGAGGCTGTCAAGATCGCTCTTAATCTTGAAGGCGTTTTTAATCCGTACATACTTGGGAAGTCTTTTATAGAAAATGTCCTTAAAATACCCGAAGCTACATGGTCATTACAGGGTTTTTCCCTCCTTAAACATCTCGGTTTCAGCGATCAGGATATTGAAGACGCGGAATTGTATACCTGCGGAACAATGGGGCTTGAAGGCGCGCCCGGTCTTAAAAAAGACCACTATGCGGTTTTTGACACAGCGGCTCCGTCAGGCAAAAAAGGCAAACGTTCAATCCCCTGGACGGCGCACATCGGAATGATGGCGGCAGTCCAACCCTTTATTTCCGGCGCAATTTCCAAAACAATCAATATGCCCAATTCGGCAAATTACGACGACGTAAAGGGCGCGTATATGCTTTCCTGGAAGAACGGGCTTAAGGCGGTGGCGCTGTACCGTGACGGCTCCAAGCTTTCCCAGCCCCTTAACACTTTCGCTCCGGGGACAGACCCGTTAGCTGACACTATCATCAAGGTTGAGAAAGGAATAGGTTCTGTTTCCATTCCCGACAAGAGAAAAACGGCCAATCTCCGCGGATTGCGGAAGCCTCTTCCCAACAGGAGAATGGGTTATACGCAAAAGGCAAAAATCGGCGGACACTCGATTTTTATAAGAACAGGCGAATATGAAGACGGCAATCTCGGAGAAATTTTCCTAGATATGCACAAGGAAGGCGCGGCTTTCCGAAGCCTTCTTAACAGTTTTGCAATTACGGTTTCACTCGGGCTGCAATACGGCGTGCCTTTGGAAGAATATGTAGACGCCTTCACTTTCAGCCGCTTTGAACCTAACGGCATGGTGCAGGGGCACGATTATGTAAAAATGGCGACAAGCGTTATAGATTATGTGTTCCGCGATCTTGCGATCAGTTATCTGAAACGCAGTGATTTGGGCCAGGTAAAACCTGAGGACCTTGTAGCCACCGCGACAAAAAATGAAATGGATATGCCGGAAGGAAAACAACGCGCGGAAAAACAGGAAAAACAAGCCGCGGGTTTCAGGCCCCACGCGACGGTTGTCGCTTCTCCCGCGCCCGCCCCGCAGACAGGCAGGCAGGTAAAGGGCGGCAATCAGGGCGGCGTAACAAAGGCGGCGGTTTTTTCATCGCCCGCGTTTGCAGAACCGCAGACGCAGACTGCTGTACTTGAAGAATCTTATCCTGAGGAAAGCGAAGTTATAAAAATAGTACAGGCACGCATCAAGGGTTACGAAGGCGACCCGTGTTCTTCATGCGGTTCATTTACGCTGGTCAGGAACGGAACCTGCATGAAATGCGATACCTGCGGAAGCACTACGGGTTGTTCATAAGAAGTGAATTTGTTTTTCGCGTCCTTTATTCCTGGCTTGCAGAATTTTATTGCGGAAACGGTAAGGGAGCGGCTGGCGGACGCCGGAATACATAAACTCCTTGACGGCGCGGTTCTGTTTGAAACCGAAACAAGTTACGACAAGCTTAATTTTTTTTGTTTTAACAATATTTTTGCCGTTATCGGCATAATGGAACATACGGAAAAATCAGGCTCGCGGGAAACGGAAATTCCGCTGGAAAAACACATAAGGTACGCAATTAATACTTGCGGCGCAAACGAAATAATTGCAAATAACAGCAAAAATATAAAAACTTTCAGAATTGCAGTTTCCGCCGAAAACGTACCGGCTTCTATTGATGAAAATTTAAGGACGGAAGCCGAAAAATGTATATCCCGCCTTTCAGGTTTAAAAATTAACCGCAGTCTTCCCGATACCGAATTCTGGTTTTTATATCGGAAGGAAAGCGGGGCGCGGAATTTCTCCTGTTTTATGAAACGGCTTACTCTGCGTCCGTCATGGGAAAAAACTCTCCATAAGGGAGAACTTCCGCCGCCCCTTGCATGGACGCTGTGCCGCCTCGCGCGCCCCGTGCATAGCGACACTGTTCTTGATCCGTTCTGCGGTTACGGCTCAATTCCCGAAACGGCGCTTAAGCATTTCCACCTTCAAAAATTTATAGCCTGCGACAATGACAGGGAAGCCGCTTCGTACATATCAGCGAGGTTTAAAAAGAGGAGAAGTGAAAAATTTATTTTTTACAGGAATGATTTCAGCGATCTTCCGTCAATTATCGGGGAAAAAAGCGTTGATGTAATAATAACGGACCCGCCGTGGGGACATTACAGAGAAATTAACGGTAATGATTTTTATAAAAAAATGTTTGAAGTTTTCGGCAAATTACTGAAAGAGGGCGGAAGAGCCGTTGTGTTATGCGCAAATAACGGACTTGCCGGAGCGGCTGCTTCCGGTTTTACGGCGCAGGACAGTATCCCTATTCTGCTTTCAGGCAAAAAGACCGTCATTTACAGGTTTACACATAGTCTGTAAGCGGAATATGCCTTGTAAATCGATTTATATTACTATATACTGAAAACTGATGATTTTCCGAAACTTCAGTTTTTGGAAAAGGCTCAATCATTCAATATTTAGGGAGTAATCTATGAAATTAATCTTTTTGGGCCCTCCGGGCGCAGGTAAGGGTACATTGGCTGTAAGGGCTTCGGAAATTTTAAACGTATTGCAAATAAGCACAGGTTCCATTTTCCGCGCCGCCGTAGCGGCGGAAAGCCCGCTTGGTATTAAAGTAAAGGCAATTATGGATGCCGGAAAACTAGTAGATGATGAGACGACAATCGCTCTTGTAAAAGAGAGGCTTGCAATGGATGACGTGCAGAAAGGCTATATTCTGGACGGTTTCCCGCGCACTATTCCCCAGGCGCAGGCGCTCGCGGGATTCTCCGCTGTAGACAAGGTTGTAAATTTTGATATACCTGACGCGAATGTAATTGAGCGTTTAAGCGGGCGGAGAGTCTGCCGTAAATGCGGTTATAATTTCCATGTAATTTTTAACAAGACGGCAAAAGAAGGAATCTGTGACCATTGCGGAGGTGAAGTGTATATCCGTGACGATGACAAGCCTGAAGCTATTAAAAAGCGTCTTGAAGTCTACCGCGAACAGACGGCTCCGTTAATTGAATATTACCGCCAAAAGGGACTTCTTCTGGATATTGACGCAAGGCCGCTTATTGACGAGATGGAAATAATTTTTAAAAAGGCAATGGGTATCTGAATTAATTAATGAAACCATCTGCGTTTTGGTTTTTAATAATTATTATGGTATCATTTTCCCGATGCGCATCGCAGCCGCCTGAGTTTTCGGAAACGGACTGGTATGAAAAAACTCAAGTCGCAGACAGCTCCGCGCTGTACGCCTCTCATGTGAATTCTGACGGCTCGTTTTTTAATCCATGGCTGGAAAGGCAAAGCATAAAAGGTGGAGGCTCGTGGTTATTCGGCAAAAAGGCGAAATATGAAGAAACGCCTGAAGATAAGTACGGTCTTGTTCCAAACAGTTACGAGTACCTTTCAGATAACAATTTTGACAGCATTTCTTTCGCAGGTCACGCTTCGATAATAATCAAAATGAACGGGCAGACCATACTTACGGACCCGTTTTTTTCCGGCGCCGCGCTGGTTGTGCGCAAGAAAGTAAAAAATAATTTTGATTTTTTTAAAGTCCCGCAAAGACCCGTAGTTTTGCTGAGCCACAACCATTATGATCATTATGACAAGTACAGCATCAAGCAGCTTGCTAAAAAGAACGCCGTGTTTATTGTACCGCTTGGGTTAAAAAAACTGACGGAAAAATACGGCGCAAAAGAAGTGCATGAACTTGACTGGTGGCAGAGCGTAACGATAAATACAATTGAATATACTCTTTTGCCTGCCCAGCATTGGTCGCGGCGGATAGGGCAGTCGGGCGGAGAGACATTGTGGGGCAGTTATTTAATACAGGGACGGAAAACGATTTATTTTTCAGGCGATACAGGCTACTTCATTGGTTTTAAGGAATTCGGCAAACGCTGGAATATTGATTATGCCATTCTGGGAGCGGGCGCTTACGAGCCGCGCTGGTTTATGCATTATTCCCACATGAATGTAAAAGAATTTTTTCTTGCGGCGGAAGATTTAAAAGCAGGATACGCAATTCCGATGCATTTCGGGGTTATAAGTCTAAGCGATGAGCCGCTTCTTTACCCGTTATACGAAGTTGACGCAGCCATAAAGCAAAACCCGCAGCTTTCAAATACAATCAAGCCGTTAAGGGTCGGAGAGTATTTGACAATTCCTTAAGCTTTCTCAACCGTTTAAAGCGGCAAGTTCTTCCCGTATTTTTTGCGCAAGCAATTCCGCCGCCTTATCCGCGTCTATCATGAGGTTTTCTTTTTCACTGCGGCGTTTTATCTCTACCTGCGGACTTGGCTTTGCAAGACCTTTGTCGCCGATTACTACGCGCCACGGGATGCCTGTTAAATCCGCATCGTTAAATTTAACGCCCGGGCGTTCGCTTCTGTCGTCAAGCAAAACTTCAATGCCCGCCCCGGTCAATTCAGAAGCAAGTTTGTCGGCGGCGGTTTTTACCTCATCGCTGTATTTAATCGGGATTATTATTACATGATACGGAGCGACGGACGCGGGCCAGATAATGCCCGCCTCGTCGTGGTGTTCTTCAATTACAGACGCAAGCGTGCGGTCAACGCCTATTCCGTAACAGCCCATCACGGGCATTTGGGTTTTGCCGTTTTCATCAAGGTATGTTACGTTCATTGAACGAGTGTACTTGTAACCAAGTTTGAAAATATGCCCAAGCTCGTTACCCATCTTCGTGTATAGTTCGCCGCCGCAAAGAGGGCATCTGTCTCCCGCTTTTACCGTGCGGACATCTTCTATCAGCCATGCTTCAAAATCGCGTCCGTAAGCGGCGTGTTCATAGTGAAGGTCTTTTTCCAACGCGCCTGTAACCGCGTCTACCATGCCTGTAACCGTGTGATCGATTATGACAGGAAGGGAAGACAATCCCACAGGTCCTGCAAATCCCACAGGCGCGTTTGTAAGGCGCGCGACATCGGTATCATTGGCAAGGCTCACTTCGCTTGCCTTTAGAACGGCGGCAAGTTTTACTTCGTTTACATCAAGATCGCCGCGGATTGCCACCGCGAAAAACGCCTCGGCATAAACCGGCGGCGCGTCGGCGGAAGGTTTTTTCCTTTCAAGTTTTGAACAGCCGGGAGCGGACGAAAGATCAATCTCTACATTGACAGCGCGGTAAACAAGAGTCTTTATAAAAGCTTTAGGCTCAGTTTTTAAAAAGACGCAAAGATCGTTTATGGTTTTTACATTCGGCGTTTCTATTTTTTTACAGGCAGGAGTATTAACGGCGGCGGCTTTTGCGGACTCTGCAGAAGGTTTTGCCTGAAAATCCGGAGTACAGGACGCTTTTTCCACATTTGCGGCATATTCGCATTTTTTACAGAGAAGCAGGGTATTGTCGCCGACTTCGCTTTCCACCATAAATTCTTCCGAGCCTGAGCCGCCCATTGCGCCAGAGTCAGCTTTCACGGGAATTACGGTAAGCCCGCATCTTTTAAAAATCCGCCTGTACGCTCGCCCCATCGCCTGATAGGTTTCATCCAGACTTTTATCATCCGTATGCCAGGAATACGCGTCCTTCATTGTAAATTCGCGTCCTCTCATAACGCCGTAACGCGGGCGGATTTCATCTCGAAATTTTGTATTTATCTGGTAAAGCGCAAGCGGAAGCTGACGGTAGCTTGAAAGCTCATCCCGCACAATGGCGGTAAACGCTTCTTCTGCGGTAGGGGAGACGACAAAATCATTATCAAGCCGGTTCCTTACCCGCAAAAGCGATTCGCCCATTGAATCCCAGCGGCCTGATTCTTTCCATAATTCGCCCGGAACGATAACTGACGGCTTAAGCTCAAGCGCCCCAATTGCGTTCATTTCTTCGCGGGCGATTTGCTCAACCTTGCGGAATGAACGAAGTCCCAGCGGAAGGTATGCAAAAAGCCCGTTTGCCAGTTTGCGTAGAAGTCCCGCACGGAACATGAGACGGTGGCTCGCAATTACCGCATCGGCGGGAACCTCCCTTAAGGTGGGAATAAAGGCGCTTGAATAATACATAATACGGGAAGTCTATCAACTTTTGTACTTTTTGGAAACTGCGCTGTTGTTGTTATTCTGATCATTTTATTGGATAATTATTTTTATGATTAGAACTATCGCAGTGTTTTTATATGTGCCTTTATCCATGATTTTTTTATTGCCCTTTGGGGTGTTAGCCATGCTTCTGCATTTTTTGGGATTAAGAAAACCTATGTCGTGGTTTGTTTGCTGGTTTGCTACCGGCTGGGCGAGGTTTTTGCTTTTCCTGTCCGGTTGTACTGTAAATGTTACAGGCAGTGAAAACATACCGAAAAAGAGCGGCGTTTGTTTTGTCGGCAATCACTGCGGTTATTTCGATATTGTTCTTCTTCTGGCCTATTGCGGCAGGCCTATCGGATTTATCGCCAAAAAAGAACTTCTGTTTATACCGGCGGTAAATGCCTGGGTTTTTTTGGTAGGCGGATTATTTATTGACCGAAACTCCGCAAGAAAAGCATTACAGACAATTCATAACGGTGTTGCAAGGATTAAGAAAGGCGGCGGCATGGTTATTTTTCCTGAAGGACACCGTTCAAAGGGCAGGGGTCTTCTTCCGTTTCATCCGGGTTCGTTAAAATTGGCGACTATGGCTGAAGCTGTTATAGTTCCGGTAGCGATAAAGGGCAGCTACGATATATTTGAAAAAAACTACCGTATTACAAGAACGACAATTAACATTGCTTTTTGCAATCCTATTGATACCGCCGGTCTGCCTTCAGGAGATCGAAAAATAATTCTTTCCGACAGGCTTTATTCTGTTATAAAGGAACAGCTTGATACGTGGACTTGACAATCCTTTTTATATTTTATTAAGATAAAGATCACATTCCCCGGTTGTGTAATGGTAGCACGGCAGACTCTGGATCTGCTTGTGGGGGTTCAAATCCTCCCTGGGGAACAAACAATAGCACGCCGAAGGCGTGTAGATGAAAAATTTCAAACGTTCCGGCGCCGAACAGTTCAATCACGAAAAAAAAATGAGGCTGGCTTTAGCCGGCCGTCCGCACCGCGGTCATACCGAGGTATGTATCATTTTTTACAGATTTATACAAATAGCCGGGTAACTTAATAACAATCACCCGCACGCCGAAGGCGTGTAGATGAAAAATCTCAAACGTTCCGGCGCCGAACAGCTCAACCACGACAAAAAAATGAGGCTGGCTTTAGACAGCCGTCCGCGCCGCGGTCATACCGAGGTATGTAACATTTTTTACAGATTTATACAAATAGCCGATTAATTTTATGACAATCACCCGCACGCCGAAGGCGTGTAGATGAAAAAGGCCGATTTTTGCCTTAAAAACACACTTTTTGGGGCTTTATTTTTTCCTAAATAATAAGAATAATTTACTATTTTTTAGAATTATGTTATAATAAAACAGGGAAGGAGAAAAATATGCAGCGTATAGGGATTGCCGGTATCGGAAATATCAGCGGAGTTTACCTTGAAAACTTGACCGGAATGTTTGGCAGGCGGGTAAAGTTAACGGCGGTAACGGATATTGCATTTGACCGGGCGGAAAAAGCAGCCGGTAATCATCACTTAAAAGCATTCAAGTCAATAAATGAAATGGTAGAAAGCGATGAAGTTGACATTGTTCTTAATACTACCCCTCCCAAAAGCCATTTCAGCGTAGCCCTTGCCGCGGTAAAAGCCGGTAAGCATATTTACAATGAAAAGCCGATCTGTTCAAAACGTGAAGAAGCGGATGAACTTCTGAGTACCGCAAAAGAAAAAGGAGTGCGGGTAGGAGGAGCGCCGGATACATTTCTTGGCGCCGGTATACAAACCTGCCGCAAGCTTATTGATGACGGCTGGATAGGGACTCCTGTTGCATCTACCGCCGTAATGATGAAACGCGGTCCTGAGCACTGGCATCCTGATCCTGAATTTTTCTACAAGGATGGCGGAGGTCCGATGTTCGACATGGGGCCGTACTACATTACCGCGCTTGTAAATTTGCTTGGCTCTGTCTCAAGGGTTTCAGGCTCCGCGAGAATTAGTTCTCCTGTAAGGACTGTAACAAATAAACATCAATACGGCACTGTTATTAAAGTAGAGGTTCCTACGCACATTGCGGGCGTATTGGATTTTACAAGCGGCGCTGTAGGTACGATTGTTACCAGTTTTGACGTTTATTCTCATACATTGCCATTTATAGAAATTTACGGAACCGAAGGCACGCTTAAAGTTCCCGATCCAAACACCTTTGACGGACCTGTAATTATAAGGCGTTTTAATGACGAGGAATGGTACAAAATACCGCTGATTAAAAATTACGCTGAAGACTCGCGCGGCTTGGGAATAACCGAAATGGCTGAAGCAATAGAAGAAAACCGTCCCCACCGCGCATCCGGGGAACTTGCCTTCCATGTGCTGGATGTAATGCATGGTATACACGATGCATCCGAAACAGGAAGGCACATAAGGCTTAAGAGCAAGTGTAAAAGGCCGGAAGCGTTATAAAACTCTTCGTTTTATTTTCTTTGTTGTAGTCATCTCCATTGGGTGTTCCAGAATTTCAAGCTTGCCGATTTTTTGGTAAGGTTGCAGCCTCAGATTCACCTCTGAAATAATCTGATCTATTCTTGTTTTTACCGCTTCTTTGGACGGAATTTCTCCCTTTTCATTCTTGAATTCCTGATTGGGGTACACAAGCGCTTCGATGCCTTCGCTCTTCATTTTTGAATCCTGAATATATCCGCGTATCAAAATCTGATCAATTTCATCGTAAAGCTGGAACTCGTTTTCAATTTCTTCCGGGTATACGTTTTTGCCGCCTTCCGTGACGATCATGTTTTTTCCGCGCCCGGTAAGGTACAGATAATTTTCGCTGTCCATATAACCCAGATCGCCGGTTTTAAGATAACCGTCGCTTGTAAAGGCATCCGCGGTTTCTTCGGGCATATTAAAGTACCCTTGAGTAACCATCGGTCCCTTTACAATTATCTCTCCGATACCGCGCTCATCGGGATCAAGTATCTTCATATCGACATGCGGGCATGTCCTGCCTACGCTGGTTTCTTTGTACTGTTCAATGGGATTAATTGTAATGATCGGAGAAGTTTCCGTCAGTCCGTAACCCTGTACAAAGTCGATCCCAAGCTGGTTGTATTTTCTGAATATGCTTGGCGCGAGAGGTCCGCCGCCGCAGATGCAGATACGCACCGATGTAAGGCTTGCCTTGTCCAGAACGAACTTGAACATTTTTTTACCGGGGTTCACTTTAAAAATTTTCTTTATAATGCCTGAAATCAGCATTAAGAAGGAAATAACGCCGTAAACAATGGGGCCCTTCGCTTTAAGCCCGCGCAGAATTCCCGCAAGAACTTTATTGAAGAGCAGGGGGACTCCCAGCAGCATTGTGATCTGCGCCTCTTTTAAATCTTTTAAAATTTGGGAAGTTACCATCCTTTTTCCGAAAACCACTTCGGCTCCCGTAGAAATTGTTTCTATAAATACAGCCAGCATTGTGTAAGAGTGGTGGATCGGGAGTATCGCGTAAAATACATCGGTATGAAGAACGATGAGCGGGGTTCCCTGCGCCAGATAACAGTCTGAAACAAGATTTTTATGCGTGAGCATTACTCCTTTTGGATTTCCCATTGTTCCTGATGTAAATAGAATAGCCGCAAGATCGGATTCAACGGACTGTTCAATTTCGGCTGCCGGTCCGTCAAGAGTGTATATATATGTTCCAACTCCATGCTTAAGTGAAATTACAGCTTCAAGCTTGCCATGGTTTTTTGTGTAATATTCGTGTTTTTCCTCGTCTACGAAAAGGACGCGTGCTCCCGAAGTTTTTATTAAAAGATCAATTTCTTCGGTTTTAAGCTGGTAGTCTATGGGAACAACTACGCCTCCGGCAAAAAGAACCGCAAGGTAGGCAACAGTCCATTCCGGCGCATTTTTTCCGGTAACAGCGACCTTGTCTCCTCTGCGAATACCCTTGCTGTGGAGCCAACGCGCCGCCGCTTCAATTATTTTTAGAGATTCCGTATAATTCAGGCTGATCCTGTCAGGCTCATAAATAGTGAAACACGGCCTCTGCGGATAACGGGAAACCGTAATTTTAAACATTTCCGGCAGCGTAGGCCATTGCCCCTTAAAAGCTTTTCCCCTGTATTCATCCAAAAAAGCCCACGGCTTTTCAGTATACGGAACGCCCATAAAATCCTCCAATCTAAATAATTTTTATAAGTATATAACAATCCCTTTGTTATTATGACACTAAAATAAAGATATTGTTGCATAAAATGTAATTTTGTCAATATGTTTTTATTATATTAGTATATATGAAGAAATATTATTATTTAAGCTTTTCTTTGCTGTTTTTGACGTTTTTTTCCTGTGCGGGGCGGATTAACGGCTCCCTTTCCGCAGACGGTTCCTCCGCGCTTTCAATAAATATGTCGTTGGAACCAAGAATGACCGCTATGATCAGGTCATTTAGCGCGGTAATGGGACAGACAGACGGTCCTGTACTGGACGCGGCGGCAATCGCGAAATCTATGTCCGGCGCGCCGGGTATTGACTCGGTTTCATTAAAGAATACATCTCCGTCCGCTATTGAAGGAACTGTGCGGTTATCCAAAGCGGGTGAATTTCTTATCGCCGCAAATACCGGGGATGATCAAAAAAAATTTATTGTTTTTGAACAGAAAAACGGCGGACGCTGTGAGATCAATATAAATCGCAGTAACGGTCCTGTTATACTTGAACTTCTTTCCCGGGAAATTGCGGACTATTTAAACGCGCTTATGGCTCCTATAGCCACAGGTGAAAATTTAAGCAAGACGGAATATCTTGAACTTGTCGCTTTTATGTACAGCAAGGCAGTCAGCGATGAAATTGCCGGCTCAAGGATTCGCGCTTCCATAGATTTTCCGGGCGTAATAACCGGCGTTAAGGGCGGGACTTTTTCAGGTAGAAGGGCTGATTTTGACATTTCCCTCCTTGACCTTCTGGTTTTGGAAACGCCGCTGTCCTATGAAGTACAGTGGAAATGAACAAACCCGCCCTATTTAAAAAATGAAAAACAATAGATTTCCATGTGTTTTATTTTTAATATTAGTGCTGTTTTCAAGCTGTTCAATAAGTAATAAAAAGCTTTCTGGAGAAATAGATGGGATTTTAACCAATTCTCCCATTGCCATTGAAGCAATTTTGGAAGAATTAAAGTATTCGGATATTATTTTTGTTGCTACAAGCCAAAGCCATTATCTTTTAAATGATACAATATTCTTGAGCTCAAATTTACAGTTTTTGTATAATGCGGGTGTGCGGTATTTTTTTGTAGAAGGCGCTATTGGCGATAGTTATAAATATGGATGGCCAAAGGAAAAAGACCCTGCTTACCCTTTTTATCCGTGGGATTATGCCGGCATAAGATACGGTTCCTTTGATTTATTTCATGAAATATATCAATTAAATACAGATAAAAACGAACAGGATAAAATCAAAATAATCGGTCTTCAAACAGATATGGAAGAGGTTATTCCGGGAACTGTAAGCGCTGTAGACAGGTATAATTACCGAGATTCATACATGGCGAATATTGCCATTAATGCTATTGACAACGCTAAACAAGGGGAGAAAATACTAATTAACGCCGGCAGCGACCATGGAAGTAAAGATATTTTTCCCAATGCGTTTGGCAGCAAAGAAAACTGGAAACCCCTTGGGGCATATCTAAATGAAAAATATAAAGGCAGGTTCCTTTCTTTACACTACATAACATTGGATGAAAATATTCAATTAAGCAATGATTCCGTTTCTAATATAATGTTTAAATCTGATGATAAATTAATCACTTCTAATGAATGGGAAAATATTTCAAATACGCCGAAATTAGTTACTGCCGCAAATGCGGCAAATCTTCGTAAATTATTTTCACGTCTGCATTTAGGCGGACAAAGTAATAATAATTTTGACGGATTTATCGTTGATAAAAGCAGCGTAAAGGGAGTAATGTTTGGATATACGCTGTTTGATGCAGATATATTAAATATATTCATTAAGCAAACCGGAGAATTGGATAAAGAAATATCTTTATTAAAAGAAGAAAGCCGTTTAGAAAACATAACCCCTGATATATATTATAAAATAAGTTATATGATAAAATATGTGTATTACTTAAAGTTATATTTCGGCGATAATTTCCCCTATAATTTTTGGAATCCGAAAATGCCTTTAAGCGAAGCAATATCAATACTTGAAAATAATATCTTAAAAAGTTCCAGACCGGAAGATAAAATGGCTTTCCCTCCTCCATCTATGGAAACTCTTCGCGATTACCATAATTATTGTTATTTTTTCAAGTCATTGAATGATTATTATTGGTCATTTAAATTACCTGCAAGTATAAATATAAGTATAGAACAGCCGAAAATTACTAAAATGAAAGAGCTTTTTCCTTATGAATTATGGGCAGAATATTGGTATGTCAAAATGTATATGAAAGGCAAAAAATATAAAAAAGCGTATGAATATTTGCAAATTATTTTAAATAATCCGTTAGTTTACTCTATGCAAATTTATCCTGAAGTTCTTGAAATGGCAGTTCAATGCGCTGAAAAGCTCGGCCTCAATGAGCAAGCGAATACTTATAGGAACCAAAAAACTTCATTATGGAATGAATACTCTATTAATGTAAGCATTTTCAGTCTATTTTGAGTCTGTCTATAATGTGGACACATTATAGACAGACTACCTTAAAAATCGCATTTTCGTAGCCTGCGAACCGTAGGTTCGTTGGCGAGAAAATGTAAGGTCTGTCCGCAAAGTGACCGACTTTGTGGACAGACACTATTTAGTTAACCTGAAAGAAAATGTAAAAGACATATCACTTTTATCGGAGGTTATAATGAAAAGACAGGAACAAAATAGTAACGCCAGACCGGAAATATCGGGAAGTGTTGTAAACATGGATCAAATGGAATATATTGTTACAGAAGATCATAAGACTGAATTCCCGGATCCAATACTATTAAAACAAGGGGAAAAGGTGATTATTGCAGAAGAAGCAAGTGAAAAATGGCCTAATTGGATATTATGTACAAAAATTGACGGCTCAAATAAAGGATGGGTTCCGGAACAAATAATAAAATATGAAAATAAATATGGTACTATAACAGAAGACTATTCTGCAAAAGAATTGAACATTACCAAAGGAACAATCGTTGAGGGACTAAAAGAACTTAACGGCTGGTTATGGTCAAAAGATATAAAGACAAATGAAATCGGATGGATTCCGCTTGGAAAAACAAAGAAATTAAAATTGAGGTAAATTATGAAAATAAATCACATCGCGTTATATGTAAATGATTTAGAAAAAATGAAATCGTTTTATGAAAAATATTTTAATGCAAAGGCAAATAAAATGTACCACAACCCTAAAACCGGATTAAAGACATATTTCCTTGAATTTAATGACTCATGCCGTATAGAAATAATGAATAAAGAAAATTTAAACAATATTACAAAAGAACCGAATAATACCGGTTATATTCATGTTGCATTCAGCGCCGGTAATAAAAATAAAGTTGATGAATTAACGAAATCACTGGAAAATGACGGGTATAAAATAATAAGTAAACCCAGAACAACCGGAGACGGTTATTATGAAAGCTGTATTGCCGATCCGGAAAACAACCAGATAGAAATTGTTGAATGAAAATATTTATTGGGCAGCGCATTGTCAAGGGTTAGAGTATATACTTCACCGTCCGGCATCTAAAAACTTTAGCGCCGGACAGTTATGCTGCAACAGCCTGAATATTATAACCGCTAACCCATAATAACCGTTACCTGATTTTCGCTGCCCTTGCCCTGAACGGGAATTTCCGCTCCGGCTTTACCGCATTTTACGGATTGTCCGTTCAGCTTACATTCCCTCACTCCCTTGCTGACCTTATCGGGGTTTTCAACAGTGATGTTATAAACAGCGTTACGCCAAACACGGCGGACTGTGAACGAAGGCCATTCCGCGGGAACGCAGGGGTCGACAACAAGACTGTCAAAATCAGGGCGGATTCCCAGCATAAAACGGGTGGCTGCAAAATAACTCCAGCCTGCGGAGCCTGTCATAAACGGGTGATGCGCCCTTCCGAATGCGCTGTGGTCGGGTCCTGCGATAAACTGGCAATACATATAGGGTTCCGCTTTCCGCACTTCAATTTTGTCGTTCTGGTTGTAAGGACACAGCGCGTCATAAAATTTCATCGCTCTGTCTCCCCTGCCAAGTACGGCTTCGGCAGCCCATGCCCACGGATTAGGATGGCTGAAGATAGCGGCATTTTCCTTAAGCCCCTTGTAAACGCGCGTAACAAAACCGACTTCATCGTCCGGCTCGGAGAAAGCGGGATCGCAAAGTTTAAGACCGTAAGGAGTATATAAAAACTGATCTACGGCGTCCATTGCGGCTATGCCGTGATCATGCGATGCCGCTCCTGAAAGAACAGCCCATGTATTTGACTCCATGTGGACTTTTCCTTCTTTGGAAGCGGGCGTTCCGATGCCTCTGCCGGATGCCGTAAAACCGCGTGTATACCAGGAACCGTTCCACAAATCACGCTCGCAGCTTTCGCGCACTTTGGCGGTCATTTCCTCATACTTTGAAACATCCTTCCCAAGCCGTTTACCCAGAGCGCAAAAATGAACAAGAGCCCAGTGGTGAAGGAATGAAACCATTGCGCTTTCCCCTCCTCCCAAATTCAAGCAATCATTCCAGTCAGCCCTCAAACCTTTGCAAATACCGTGCGGGCCGATCTCCCGCGCTGAGAAATCAAGTATACGTTTCATGTGATCAAAAACCGTTTCGCTCATTCCTTCATTTGTTTCCGGATTGTAAGTATCGGCATACGTGAATTTTTCTTCGGCAAAATCAAAATCCCCGGTTTCGCGGATATATTCAGCAATCGAAGGAATTAACCAGAGCGCATCGTCCGCGCATGCGTCGCTTATGCCGTGAACACGCTGCGACATGGGAGGGAGAGGTACAACAGTCGGGGATTTAAAAGCCGCCTTCGTTTGTTTTTCAAACCATTCGGGACTGAAAAGATGAAGTCCGTATCCGTGTGTTGTAAGACCTTTCAAAAGTTCAACAAGGCGCGAGCGGCTTTTTTCAGGATTTGAATGGGGAACCATCATTGCGTCCTGCGACGTGTCGCGGTAACCTAAACCTGTCCGCCCTCCGACTTCAATAAAAGAAGCAAAGCGGGAAAATATTACATTTATTTCCGCCTGATAAAGCGTCCATGTATTTAGCATAACGTTCATTCCGTCATGCGGAGTATTAATCTGAAGTTTCTCCAGTTTTTCTTTCCAGAAATTACCCAATGTTTTAAACGCCGTATCTACTTCGGAAAATCCCGGCGCGCAATATTTGGAGCGCGTCTTTTTTCCGGCGTCGCGGTTTCCTTCGCCGAGAAGGAATAAAAGCCTTATTTCCGCGTCCGGTTCAAGTTCAATGACCCGCCGCAGCGCGCCGCAGTGGTTTCCGCCAAGTTCAAAAGAACCGGAACAAATACCGCGTTCTACCGCCTCAGGATTTGTTTCTGTCCTGTATTGCCCGATAAAGACATCACGAAGGCAGTCAAAATCAGACGCGTCATCATTGGTATTGTCAGCCGTAAAGTACTGGAAACCGTTATCTTCATAAAAAAGATCAAGTTCCATTATTCCGTCCTTGTATGATGAACCGGAGGCGTAAAGACTCATCTGGAAATTCTGGTTATCTATCTGTATATGATGAAAAGAAAATTCGGTATAGCCGAAAACCGACAAGCGGCGGCGCTTTCCGGAATTATTGCGCAGAATAACATCCCAGATTTCAACGGGGTCATCAAGAGGAATAAACAGCGTCTGCTGCCCCCATATGCCGGAATATTCGCATTGGTACTTAATGTACGAAAGACCGTGCCTGCAGACATACTTCGCTTTATCAAGGCTTTTACCGACAGGCTGCCACGACAGAGTCCAGTAATCTCCCGTATCGTCATCCCTGACATAAACATAATGACCGGGTCTGTCCATCGGAACGCCGTTCGGTCTGAAACGGGTAATTCTATGGTACTCCGGGCTTTTGTAAAAAAGGTAACCGCCTGCGGTATGATTAAAAACGCCGCACAGCTCATTTACGCCGATGTAATTTGTCCATGACACGGGAACGTCGATTCTGTCGATTACATATTCTTTTGAGGCTTGATCAAAATATCCGTATTTCATGGATAGAATTATATCAGGATTACCGTTTAATATCAAAAATAAAATTCATATAACCGCTCTAAAATGGCGTATATTTTATCTGAATATAATTTATCCGCCGCCCATGTGCCGGAAAGCCCGTCAACAGTCGGGCTGGAACCAAGTCTTACATACCCGTAGCGCGGGTCAACTAAATCCTTCTTTAAAGGTTCATTTGTAGCGTAAGCTTTCAGGTGTTGAATATGGGCGCGTACCCCTGTGCGGGTATCGGGAAAAGAAAGCCCCGGCTGCGCAGGTCCGATTGAGCCGAGACCGCAAAAATTGTTCCATTCAGGCTTAACAAGCCCGCCGTATTTCAGGAAACCTGTCTCCAGACACATCTGCGCGAATGCAATATCGTGGTTCAATCCTTCGTAAGCGGCTTCTTCTATATAATACTGAGCCAGCATCCGCACGCTGCCGGGGGCGATCTGTTTATTGTTTTGAAGCAGAAAGAGCGACAAATCCACCGCCGGAATGACCCCCTTGCCCATAATATCTTCGGGAATATCGCGGGTTTTGGGCGTTGGAGTTGGGATTGGGATTGGCGCCGGGGGTATGTCCGGCTGGCTGGTACAGGAAATAAACGAAAATACAAAAACAAATGCTATCGGAAAAATATACTTATTCATACTGATATTTTCGGCAATTTGGACTTTTTACGGAAGTATTTTTTAAATATTGACAAAATCTGCCCAAAATCGTAAAATAATCACAATGCTCGTATGAGCAGCGTTCTAAAGAGCGGCATTTTTTTAGAGCGAAAAATCTTACAAGAAAAAGGAAAAAACAACATGAACAACAAATTCTCATTTACCCCCCCCCCCCCAGTCTTCTCTGACTAAATTCTTTCTCTTATTAACAACACTTATTTTTACGCTAGCATTCACCTCTTGCGGAGGAGGAGGCTCACCCTTACCGGACCCGACAGAAGCGACATATACAGGCAAGGACAAGGCCACAGGCGACACATATACACTGGTAATTACAGACAGCGCAGCTAAAGCCGCATACAACCCGAAATCAGGCGACAGTTATAAATTGACAATCGCTTCGGTTAGTGAAACAAAGATAAGCGAAGGAAAAGTCAGCAAAATTGAAGGATTAACATTCACACTTATAAGCGGAAGTACCGAATTCAGTATAACAGTTACTGCAAGCTACACAATAACATCAATAAAAGCAGAATCAGGAATTCCCTATAAGGGCGGCATTACTGTTCCTATATTATTTGACAGCGCTGACGGAACATTCACATTGACCGGTATACCATCAGAGTATAACGGAAAATATGCAGTATTTGCAGCGTATGATAGTATCGTAGGTTTCCAAAGCTATAATAAAAATACAGATACGATAACATTACCCCGTATTTTAAATGGAAGCGTAAGCATACCTTTATGGAAAGAAGATAACTTCGGAAATCCTGTAAGATATTCCGGTAATGACACTTTTAATGTTACGGTCGTTATTAATAGTTCCGAAAAAATCAGCGGATCAGGCGATGACATTGATCCATTAGATGCAATAACATTTGATTCAATTAAATTCACTAATGGTAATGCATCTAAATCGTGGGTATCCGCCTACTCACTTGACGGCATTTGGGAGAATAGTGAAGGAATGCGAATTACTGTAAGCGGCAGCACAGGTGTTTATACTGCTTTGGGTTCCGGCGCTCTTCAAAGTGCTTTATGGCCTGATGCGGTAAGTAAAGGTTATATTGCAGTCGGAAAGCAATTTTGGCGGAACATAACAAGCACCGGTAATTTAACATGGTCGGGACAACAATTGGGGATTACTTTTAATCCATCCAACCCTAATGTCGCTACAGGTACGGGATGGACAGATGGTACATTAACAATGAGCGCGGACGGAAAAACCCTTACCGGTGTCTTTGGCGGTGCTGTAACTTGGACAAGGGTTTATTCGCTTGACGGCATTTGGGAGAATAGCGAAGGAATGCGAATTACTGTAAGCGGCAGCACAGGTGTTTATAGTGCTTTAGGTTCTGGCGAATCTCAACATCAAATGTGGCATGATGCTGTAAGCAAAGGCTATATTGCAGTCGGAAAGCAATTTTGGCGGAACATAACAAGCACCGGTTCTTCAACATGGTCTGGGCAACAATTGGGAATAACTTATAATTCATCTAACCCTAACATCGCTACAGGTACGGGATGGACAGATGGTACATTAACAATGGGCGCGGACGGGAAAACCCTTACCGGTGTCTTTGGCGGCGCTGTAATTTGGACAAGGAAGCAGTAAGACATAAAGGTGTAAGAAATTTTACGGGCAGTAATATAGTTTCTATTTGCTGCCCGCATTATTTTAACTCTACTGTTTTTCCCACTTTCCATTCCAATTGTTTCCGCTGTTGTCGTTGCTGATTTCAAGGCTTCCGCTGACGATTTTAAGTATTACCTTGAAACTAAAAGACAGGTTAGACTCCGCTACGAATGTATAATAATCGCCTGATATGCTGCTGAGAATCCATGAAGGGTTTTTATTGTTTGCTTTGAATTTAAGGCTTCTTGTTTCAAAAGTTAATGAATTATTAACGTTAACCTTTTTCCATGTTCCTTTAAAAGCGGAAGGAAAAGAAGGAGGGCTGGTGTTCGTCCATGTTGAGCTTTTAGCGCTGGAACGGGTATATGTTCCCGTTTGCCTGCCGCCGTCCCAGTAAGCTTTATCAAAGTCTGCGCTGACTAAGTTGCGCGAGTATGTATTTTCAAATTTTACGCTGGTAAGATTGGTGCATTTACTGAAAGCGCCTTCCCCGATTTCCGTAACGCTTTTTGGTACGGCTATGCTTTTAAGACCGGTGCAATTGCTGAAAGCGTCGCTCCCAATGTTGGTAACGCTGTTGGGTATGGTTATGCTTGCAAGACTGGTGCAATTGTTAAAAGCGTTTGCTCCAATGCCGGTAACGCTGTTCGGTATTGTTATGCTTTTAAGGTTGGTGCAATTCATAAAAGCCCAATTCCCGATTGATGTAACGCTGTTGGGTAAGGTAACGCTGACAAGCAGCGTTCTGCAGTTGTTAAAAACACCTCTAGGAACGGTTGTTAAAGCGCTGCCGGAAATAGTAAGGCTTACATATTTGCCTGATGAATTTATTGCATCGGCGATTTTTGGGAGCGTCGATGCATCAGCGCTTATAGTAACTTTTATAGGATCATCAGGGCTGTTGGCAGGCTGTTTGTCGAGATAACTCTTTAAATCATCTACGTTGTTAAAGCTTTTAACGCTGCTACTGCCGCCGCTTTTATTGCTATTGCTGTTGTTACTGCTGTTATCGCCGCCGCTATTGCTGATCTCGCTATTGCTGCTGTCGTTGTTGTCGCCGCTGCCTTTACTTTTATTGCAGGAAGGGAGTAAAAGAGCTAATAAAAGTAATAATGATAGGAACTTTATTTTAGAAAAGATTTTGGGGGATAATGATTTTTTTTTGCTCATGTTATTTGTTCCTTTTACCTGAAAGATTATTCGTTCTAAAGAACGCCGCTCCAAAGAGCGCTGTTTATACGAGATTAGTCCATACAGACTAACTTTGCAAGTATAACATTTGGTTAAGAGAGTGTAAAGGTTAAATAATAAATAAAAAATAATAAATATAAAATATGGAATAATAAAGCGCGGTTCATATACAAGCCCATATTGGGGTATGAAAAAAATTACGGAAAAGATAACTTATGCCGATTTACCGTTTGACGAAATGCCGAGAGAAAAATTAAAGGCAAAGGGGGTAGCTTCCCTTTCCGACAAGGAACTGCTGGCTATTCTTTTAAACACGGGTATTCATGGAAAAAATGTTAAAGAGCTTGCGGGAGACTTGCTTGGTCTGTTGGACAATAACAAGGACATTCCGTCAGTCAGGGAAATTTCCGGGTTAACGGG
>Ga0268262_10001810_pt1 | contig 25712 bp, 21 predicted proteins | sample TergutNc150P3_FD_190354 | JGI IMG/M metagenome (GOLD analysis project Ga0268262, IMG submission 190354) | Nasutitermes corniger P3 segment gut microbial community from laboratory colony in Florida, USA - Nc150 P3 (SPAdes) (version 2) | ecosystem: Host-associated > Arthropoda: Insects >... | reverse complement strand
TTATGACCCCGGATTCAGTGGAAATCTGCGACGGCAGTAAGGCTGAGTATGACAGACTTATCAAAATCACGGTTGACGCGGGTATCGGCATACCGTTGAATTCCAAAAAAAGACCGGGCAGTTACTGGTTCCATTCCGATCCTTCGGACGTGGCAAGGGTGGAAAGCCGCACCTTTATCGCTAGTAAAAACAAGGACGACGCCGGCCCTACCAATAGATGGGAAGACCCCGCCAAATTAAAAGATGAAATGAAAGCGTTGTACAAAGGCTGTATGAAAGGCCGTACAATGTATGTTATACCATTCTCCATGGGACCGGTCGGCTCCGATATTGCAAAAATAGGCGTACAGATTACAGACAGCCCATACGTTGTGTTTAATATGCACATAATGACAAGGGTTGGGAAAAAAGTAATGGACGTACTTGGAAAAGACGGATTTTTCGTGCCATGTCTCCATTCAATAGCTAAGCCGTTGAAACCCGGCGAAAAAGATTCAAGCTGGCCGTGCGAGCCGGATGTCAATAAAAAATACATCAGCCACTTCCCCGACTCTGAAGGTCCCTTCCGCTACGAAATTTGGTCTTACGGTTCAGGTTACGGCGGAAACGCGCTCCTCGGTAAAAAGTGCCTCGCGCTCCGTATCGCCTCCGTTCTCGCGAGAGACGAAGGCTGGCTTGCGGAACACATGCTCATTCTTAAACTTACCAATCCCAAGGGCAAAGTGAAGTACGTCACCGGCGCTCTTCCGTCCGCATGCGGAAAGACAAACCTCGCCATGTTGATCCCTACCCTTCCCGGCTGGAAAGTGGAAACAATCGGCGATGATATCGCATGGATGAAATTCGGCAAAGACGGCAGACTTTACGCGATTAACCCCGAAGCCGGATTCTTCGGCGTTGCGCCCGGAACAAGCAATAAATCAAACAAGAGTGCTATGGATTCAATCAGTAAAAATACGATTTTTACAAACACAGGTCTTACCGAAGACGGCGACATTTGGTGGGAAGATATCGGTTATCCGGCTCCCGGCGAAACAATTACAAACTGGAAAGGCGAGAAAAAACCTGCCCCCAAAACCGACAAATCCCCCAAGGGCGAAGAGATTGCCCATCCCAATGCGCGGTTCACGGTCCCCGCGTCCCAATGCCCGGTCATAGCGAAAGAATGGCAAGACCCCAAAGGCGTGCCAATCAGCGCGTTCTTGTTCGGCGGCAGAAGAGCGTCGACAATTCCGTTGGTAAACCAGAGCAAGGACTGGATTCACGGCGTATTCATGGGCTCAATAACAGGCTCTGAAATTACAGCCGCCGCTCTTGATCTTAAAGCGGGCGATGTCCGCCGCGACCCATTTGCCATGCTGCCCTTCTGCGGTTACCACATGGGCGATTATTTTTCCCACTGGCTCAAACTTGGCAAAAATGCAAAAGATAAAGGCGACGGCGACAAACTGCCAAAGATCTTCTTTGTCAACTGGTTCCGCAAAGACAAGGACGGACATTTCATGTGGCCGGGTTACGGCGAAAACAGCCGCGTCCTCGCGTGGATTTTTGACCGCTGCGACGGCATAGACAACTACATTGAAACGCCAATCGGCAACCTGCCCAAACCGGGAAGCATTGAACCGCCCCCGGGCGTAAGCCCCGAAGCGATGGCGGAACTTATCAAAATGGACGTTGAAGGCTGGAAGAAAGAAATCTCCGACGTTAGGGGAAATCACTACGCCAAGTTCGGCGACAAACTGCCAAAAGATCTTCTAACTCAGCTTGATATTATGGAGAAAGGCTTGAATAGCCGGTAGAAACTGGGAATATATGCTTAATATATTCATATTTATTTAATGCGCGGATTAACGCGGTTCGAGGTGGGAAAATGAAATCAATTTTCATAGTAGACGACAGCGATACAAGCCTGTTATTGGCTAAAGAAGCTCTGAAAGAACATTACAGAGTATTAACAATGTCATCCGCCGCGAGGCTGTTTAAGCTTTTAGAAAAATTTATACCGGATCTGATCCTGTTAGACATTGAAATGCCCGAGATGGACGGCTTTGAAACATTACAAAAATTAAAATCCAATAATTATTACAAGGACGTTCCCGTCATATTTTTAACCAACTACAGGGAAGACTCCATTGAAAGCTTTGGCTTTGAACTTGGCGTTGTAGACTTTATTTCAAAACCGTTTTCAACGCCGGTTCTGGTCAACCGCATTAAGACGCAATTAGACATTGACTCTCTGATCCGCGACAGGACTGACAGGATCAAACGGCTGCAAAACGGCATCATGACTGTTTTAGCAAACGTAGTAGAGGAACGCGACAAGGATACTACGGGGCATAACGACCGCACTGCGGCGTATGTCAAAATAATTATAGAAGCGATGGCGCAACGCGGAGTATACGCCGATGAAATGCGCGGTTGGGACATGGAAAAAGTCATTTTTTCCTCCCGACTGCATGACATGGGAAAAATAAGCATAATGGATACAATTTTAAACAAACCGGGAAAATTGAGCGATGATGAATATAAACAGATAAAAGACCATACCATTGAAGGCGTGAAAATAATTGACAGGATGATAATGCAGACGGGCGAAGAAGATTTTTTAAAGAACGCCAGATTGTACGCCGAATACCATCATGAACGCTGGGACGGCACAGGTTACCCGCACGGGCTTAAAGAGACTGCCATTCCGCTTCACGGACGAATTTTGGCGTTAGTAGACGCATACGACGCGCTTGTATCCACACGCCCCTACAAAGAAGCGAACTCGCACGAAGAAGCGGCAAGAATCATTTCAGAAAACTCAGGTCTTCAGTTCGACCCAAAAATCGTTGAAGTTTTTCTTGAAGTGCAGGATGAGTTTAAAGAAGCAAGCGAGTATACATATACTATTTGACGAATTCAGGCTTTTTTCATTGCAAAAAAAAACAGGATTTTCTATACTAATACTTGCCATTTATGAATAAAATACTAAAAGAAAAAATCATGGAAGCCTTTTTTTCGGTGCTTCCAATTACAATAATCGTACTCGTTGTCAGCGTGTTCCTCACCCCTCTGCCGTCGGGAACTATCCTGATGTTCCTTGGCGGGGCAACCATGCTGATAGTCGGAATGGGTTTTTTTACATTGGGCGCGGATATGGCAATGATGCAGATGGGGGAAGGCATCGGCGTTTATCTTACAAAAAGCTCCAGGCTCTTTATCATAATTATAATAACTTTTATAATCGGTCTGATTATTACAATCGCCGAACCTGATCTGCAAGTACTTGCGAGAGAAGTCCCGTCTATTCCAAGCATAAACCTGATAATGACAGTTTCTGTCGGGGTAGGCATATTCCTTGTAATCGCCGTATTACGCTCGCTTTTAAAAATACGGCTTTCTTTGCTGTTGGTCATTCTCTACCTTATAACTTTCGCGGTGGCGTACTTTACACCGGTAACCTTTGTTCCCGTCGCTTTTGATTCAGGCGGGGTTACGACAGGCCCTATTACAGTCCCTTTCATTCTGGCAATGGGAGCCGGTATCGCGTCAATCCGCAGCGATAAAGATTCCATGGACGACAGCTTTGGCCTGGTTGCGTTATGCAGCGTGGGGCCGATTCTAGCGGTGCTTTTACTTGGTATCTTTTACAAACCTGAAGCCGTAGAAATGGGAAAATATATTCTTCATGACGCGCAGACTTCACGCGATGCGGCGCAGTACTTTGCCGATGAAATGCCAATCTTTTTTAAAGATGTAGCTTTCGCTTTAGGAGCCATAGTTCTCTTTTTTATCATATTCCAGCTATTTACACGCCGCTACCATCGCCGTCAGCTTGGCCGTATCATAATAGGATTTGTTTATACGTTGATAGGGCTTGTAATATTTTTAACGGGCGTAAATGTCGGCTTTATTCCCGTAGGAGAACTTTTAGGTTCCCAGCTTGCGGCTTCGGAATTTAAATGGATATTAATTCCGCTGGGAATTGTTATCGGCTACTTTATTGTCGCCGTAGAACCGGCGGTACACGTACTGAACAAGCAGGTAGAGGAAATATCTTCAGGCGCAATCACGGTAAAAATGATGAACCAGGGACTGGCTATAGGAATGGCGGCGGCGCTCGCCATTACAATGACAAGGATACTCCTGCACATTCCCATTCACTGGATATTAATTCCAGGTTACGCCCTTGCCCTGGGGCTTACTTTTTTTGTTCCCCGCATTTTTACAGGCATCGCTTTTGATTCAGGCGGCGTTTGCTCCGGCCCCATGAGCACTACCTTTCTGCTGCCATTTGCCATTGGCGTGTGCGACGGCCTAAAAGGAAATATACTGGTAGAAGCATTTGGCATTGTCGCCGTTATCGCAATGACACCGCTCATAGTAATTCAGCTAATGGGACTTGTCTACAAAGTAAAGACGGCGGAAGCCGCGGAATTGACCGTTATGCAAACAAAAGCAATTACTCCTGCGGACGGCGCTGTTATTGACTGGGGAAAAATTCATGTTTACGGGGAGGCTGATTAAATGGCAAAAAAATCCCTGTTAGAAAAAATCTTTTCCGGCGGAAAATCAATTGAAAAACCGGCTGAAAAAAAACAACAGAATGTTCCTGCTCTTAAATTGATATTTTTTATCGTTGACTGGCATTGCGCGAATATTGTTTCCGACGTTTGTTCACAAGAAAACGTACGTTTTCATTTTACCAGTCTTGGAAAAGGAACAGCTTCATCGGAAGCGCTTGATCTTTTGGGCATTGGTTCCAGTGAAAAAGCCGTCGTTACCTGCCTGGAGCAGGAAGTAGGCGTGCCGTTACTGATGAAAGAAGTGCGAAAAAAATTAAAAAATTACGGACCGGGAGCGGGAATTGCTTTTTCTGTTCCGCTTTCGGCAATTAACGATCCTATCCTGCTGATTTTTAAACAAAGCATTTTAAAAAACGAAAAAATCACCGTTGAAGATATAAAAAGCGAAGGAGAAAATATGGCTAATAATTATTCCCATGACCTTATCATCTCTATTATTAATCAGGGATTCAGCGATGAATTAATGAATACCGCAAGAGAAGCGGGCGCCACAGGGGGGACTGTAATACACTCCCGCGGCACGGCGCACAGGGGAGCCGTAAAAGTTTTTGGCGTTTCAGTACAGGACGAAAAAGAACTGATTTTAATTTTAACGGCGCGTGAAAAAAAGACGGCTATTATGCAGGCTGTCTGCGAAAAACACGGCCTTAACTCAAGAGCTCAGGGAATTGTTTTTTCAGTGCCAGTGGACAATGTAATGGGGCTTAACATTGAATAAATTACCGCGCCCCGACAGTCTCCCTGTTAAGCTCGCGGTTTACCATTGATAAAACCAGCACGCTGTCCACGGGCAGCTTGTATGGAATTGTAAATTCTCCGCCCAAATAATTCACCGTAAAGAGCCGTAACTTTTCCCCCGTAGGAAGCTGAGCGTCAAGCCGCACGGGCAAAGGATAGGGATTTTGCGGCATTTTAAATTTATATAAATCGAAGATTTCGTTATCTGCAATTTTCTCAGGGCGCGTTACAGTAAGCTGAACGGGAGTATTAATGGAAACAGTGGAACTCGCGGCCGGAATCTGCGCAGTAACAATCTCGCCCTTTTCGCCGTCTTCTCTCTCTCTTATGACAAACTGAAAATTAACTCCAGTCCCTGAAATTATTTCCAGCGCTCTGGACAGCGATAAACCCGTCAACTGCGGAACGGTAACGGTAAGGTTTTCCCTTCCCTTGCTCACTACAAACTCCAGGGCTAATGGTCCTGAAATATCGGCTCCCGGTTCCGGTTTTTGGGCAAGAATAACGCCGGGATTTTCAGATGAAAAATCGTACATTATCGGCTCTTTTATTGAAAGAAGAGGAAGGCCTCCCGCAACTGCCGCAAGAGTGGCTAAATCCATTCTTACCTCATCAATATTGCGGCTTAGGAAATTTTCCACCTTGTTTACAATTACTCCCCGGCTGACGACAATACGGATGCGGCGTCCGGCTTTTACAATGGTTCCCGGTTTTGGTTCCTGTTCAAGGATAAACCCCTTATCCCTTGAAGTTTGCGAATAACGGAGCTGCAAACGGGGATATAATTCTTTTACCTGCAATTCAAGGAGGGCCTCCGTTAATTCCTTGCCCGTCACATCCGGAACCATTGTCTGTTCTTCGCCATGAACGGCATAAAAGAAAACAGAAACCGCGACAATGCCTACAACAATTATCAATCCTGTGACCGATAAAATAAACAATCTTAAATGATTCGCCACATAATCTTCTACTGAACTTAAATCAAACCTCATACCCCGCCTCGCCTAAATTCCCAGTTGTGAGCCTGAAAAATCACGAACTCCGTTTAAAAAGTCACGCCAAAAAAGCGCTTTTTTTGCTTCATACTGCAATCTGGTTACAGAAAGAATTCCGTCTCCTGTTTGTATCAGTATACCATTATTTTTATCTATTCCCAATACCTGTCCGCAGCTTTTTTCAGGAATCTGTCCTTTGAATATGCCTGCTTCCAATATAAACAATTCCCGCCCGTTATGAACAGTCCTGCACAACGGCCACGGGTCAAAGGCGCGTATTTTCGCCTCAATTTGAGCGGCGCCAAGATTCCAGTCGATAAGGCCGTCGTCTCTGGTAATTAGTTTACAATAAACGGCCTCACTGTGGTTCTGCGCCGTCCTTGTTACCGTCCCATTCGCTATTTTTATCAATACTTCAGAAAGCTTCTGCGCGCCTTTACGCGCCGCCAATTCGCCAAGCGAGCCTGCCGTCTCCCTGCCCGACAGCGGCAATTGTTCCGCCGCAAGAATATCCCCCTGATCCATTTCAAGCGCCAGAGTTTGCACCGTAATCCCGGTTTCAGCGTCGCGATTAAGGATTGCGGCCTGTATGGGAGACGGACCCCTGTATTTTGGAAGCAAACTCGGGTGAATATTTATGCCTCCAAGGGGAAACAGCGCCAGGAATTTCGGGCCAAAAATACGCCCATAGGCGAAGGAAACAAGAAGATCGGGCTTTAATGAGCCAATTTGCTCTCTTACGGGAGCGTCAAGTTTTTCAGGTTTTAGTACCGGCACATTCATTTTTTGAGCCGCTTCGGCAATGTCTGTCGGCTGAGGAGTACCATGCCTGCCCCTGGGACTGTCGGGGTTTGTAAGTACGCCCGCAAGCTCAATTCCATCCTGCCTGTAAACTGTTTCCAGAGAGGGAACCGCGATAGATGGGCTGCCTGCAAACAATACCCTCAAGCCTTCGCTCCCAAGCGGGAATTTTCATACTTTACAAGCAGTTTTTCGCGTGTTTTTTCAGGTATATGGTCAATAAACAGGACTCCGTTAAGGTGATCGTATTCATGTTGGATTACCCGGGCAAGCAATCCGCCCGATTCCAGGGTAAAAGGACGTTTTTTCTCATTCCATGCCTGAATTTTAATTGATTCTGACCGTATCACATTGGCATAAATCCCGGGAACAGACAGGCAGCCTTCCTCAAACTTTGCAGTCTCATGGGACGTTTCTATAATTGACGGATTGATAAATACACGTTCTTCATCGCCTTCGACATGAACTACAAAAATACGCTTCATAAACCCTATTTGCGGGCCTGCAAGCCCTATTCCTTTATCCTTTTTAATAATTTCCAGCATCTCTTTAACGATATTTTCCGTTTCTTTATCGAATTTCTCTATTTTTTCAGCTTTTTGCCTTAATAATTCATCGCCAAGAGTAATTATTTTCATAAAGATATTGTACAGGAAAAGCGATTTATCTTCAATAAAAAAAGAATTTATCTTGAATAAGCTGAAAAAAACACCAATTGACTATTTTGTCATTTTTTATTAAATTATTATCTATGGGAGTTCTCTTAAGCCAAAAAATATCAATGTACTATGAAAGGTTCAAAGATATTGATGTAACCTTTACAAAAGATATGATTCATGTTACCGGGCTTTTAACGCAGCAAATACATTTAAAATGCGGCAACGATTTTTGGCCGTGCGTGATTTATACCGCCTCCTTTTCCGGCGCAAAAGTTGTCGCAAATGTAAAAACTGGCCTTCTGGCAAAACTCCAAACGACAAATAACTTTGTCAGCCTTCGCCTTTGTTTTAAGCCTGAGGGAGAAACCAACACAATAACATTTTTTGTCACAGCCCGCGTCATCGCGAGCGCGCCCTACGGCAATTCGCAGGATGTTAATATGTTCACAATCCAGTTTACCAACAGGCCGCCTGACGAGTTTATCGAAATTATAGGGCGCATATTGGACGCCAATGTTAATTCCAAAAAACGCAAAGAAGACCGTATTCCGTTAACTCCGGAAAATTTACGCAAACTAAATTTGCTGTCAACCGAAACGGTTGTCTTTATAGAGAGTGTTCCGCGACGCTGTATATTAAGGGATATTTCTTTTTCAGGTTCCAAAGTTATAATGCTGGGCGTTCCCAGATTTCTTCTTGATAAAGAAGGCGCGTTACGTTTGGAATTTAATGACCCAAGAGTATCATATACAATAAAGGGAAAATTTGTCCGCGCCGAGGCGGTAGAAGGAAAAAAAGAAATGGTCGCTTTGGGCATAAATTTTGAAGAAACGGCGGTTCCTATGGGGTTTAAAATACGCCTTAATGACATGCTAACCTCAGTACGCGCCGATTTCCACTCCGGGGAAGACGACGCCAAAAGTACCCCTTCCAAATCATGAGCCGAGTACTTTTTCTGCCCGTCCCTGAAAGTTTTAAAAATCAATACAACAGCGCGGGAGAAGCCTTCCCCATTAATCCCGCCATACCAATCCCCGTAGAAGTGCCCGAAGGCGGCGAAGAGACGGGCATAGCCAACCTGTCCATGGACATGATAATTTCCGGCATGTTACGCGCCATCGAAGAAAAACAGGTAAAACAAAAATGGATAGACTACTATTCAGGGTTTGTGTTGTTTATGCGCCCTGATATTTTGGAAATATGTCAGGAAGAAATCGAAAAGACCTTAAAAAGTGAAAAGTGAAAAGTGGCGTTGTTTGTTATCGGCGCGTGAAGTATCACGCTATGCTTGCTAACAACAAATTCACTTCTCACTTCTCACTTCTCACTTTTCACTCCTCACTTCTCACTATTTTCCGTCTTTGATGTTTCCTTTGTGTGAAAATTTTAGTTAAAATTTTATGGTGTTATTCCGGAAGAGCTAACATTAGTACTTCTTCGAAGCGTTCTACTGGGTGGAATTCTATTCCTTTTTTTACATGGTCGGGGATCTCATCCAGGTCGCGTTCATTTTGCTTGGGGAAAATAATGTGCTTTGCTTTGTTTCTTCTTGCGGCGACGGTTTTTTCTTTTAGGCCGCCGATTGGCAGTACGTGGCCTGTCAGGGAAAGTTCACCTGTCATCACAAGCCTTTGCGTTATTACTTTGTTTCGCATTAGGGAAAGAAGCGCCACTGCCATTGTAATGCCGGCGGAGGGGCCGTCTTTGGGGGTCGCGCCTTCCGGGATGTGCAGATGAATGTGGTTCTTGTCAAACCAGTCTTTTTCTACGTTGTATTTTTCCACCGCCAGTTTGCGCGCGACAGTCATGGCAATCTCGGCGCTCTCTTTCATCGTGTCGCCCATTTTACCCGTCAACGTTATTCCCTCTTTTCCGGGAAGCGATGTCGCTTCAATTACCAATGTGTCTCCGCCCATGCTTGTCCAGGCAAGACCCACCGACATTCCGGGTTTGTCCGCCGTTTTAATGTCGTCTTCGCGGAAAATTGGTTTGCCCAAATGTTTTTCTATCAGTTTTTTATCAATGTTAAAACGCAGTGTCTTTTCTTCGTTTTTTTCCTGCGCGTCTACAATCTGTTTTGCGAGTTTGCGGTGAATCTTATCCAGATTTTTTTCAAAATTACGCACTCCGGATTCCCGCGCATAACAGTTCGCTATATGCAGCAGGCTGTCTTTTGTGTATTTTACCTGATTTTTTTTCAAACCGTTTTTTTCAAGGCTCTTTGGCAAAAGATAACGCTTTGCGATTTCCAGTTTTTCAGTGTCGATATAACCGGGTAGTTGAATAATTTCCATACGGTCAATTAATGGTACGGGAACAGTATCCATAGTATTTGCCGTAACTATAAAAAACACGTTGGAGATGTCAAACGGCAAATCAAGATAATGATCGCGGAAGGCGTTGTTCTGTTCGGGGTCAAGCACTTCAAGGAGGGCGCTTGCGGGGTCGCCTTGAAAACTCGCGCCCATTTTATCTATTTCGTCTATCATAAAAACAGGGTCTTTGGTCTTAACAATTTTTAACCCCTGAATAATTTTTCCCGGCATCGCCCCAATGTATGTGCGCCTGTGCCCCTTGATTTCCGCCTCGTCCCTCATTCCGCCTACGGAAAAGCGAAAAAATTGCTTGCCAAGCGCCCTTGCGATTGATTTACCGACGGAAGTTTTTCCCACTCCCGGCGGACCGACAAGACAGACAATGGAGCCCTTTGTGTCTTTGCGCAGTTTGCGCACCGCCAAATACTCTACTATTCTTAATTTTACGTCTTTAAGACCGTAGTGATCGGCTTCAAGAATTTCCTGCGCTTTTTTAAGTTCAAATTCTTCAGGGGCGGGATTATTCCAAGGAAGAGCGGCTATCACGTCAAGATAGTTGCGCGTAACGGTAAATTCAGCGGAGTTTGGCTCCATTAGCGAAAATTTTTCCATCTCCTGATCGACAACTTCCTTTATTTCGCCTTCAAATTTAAAAGAATCAAATTTATCTTTAAAACGCTGGTGGTCGGAACTCTTGGCGTCCGTTGTCATACCAAGCTCGCCCTTTATCGCTTTAAGCTCTTCCTTTAAAAAATATTCCCTCTGCGATTTTTCTATTTTCTCATTTATTTCCCTTTGAATCTTTTTTTGTATGCGTAAAAGCTCCTGTTCTTTTTTAATAAATACCAAAACCTGCTCCATTCGCTTTCGCACATTCAATATTTCAAGAATTTTTTGCTGTTCCGCTTTGTCAATGTTAAGTATGCTCGCTATAAAGTCCGCTATTTTTCCCGGATGATCAATATTGATCATATTAAGACGCATTTCCTCGGAGAACAGCGGATTATTTTCGCTTATCTGTTTCATCTCGGAGATGAGCGCGCGCGTAAGAGCCTTTACTTCTCTTGTGTTGTCTTCTTCTTCTTCAAGATACTCAACCGCGGCGACAATCGGGTTTGACGGGTGAAGCGTTTTTTTTATCGTAAAACGTTTTAATGTAGAAATAAAAATGTTAACGCCGCCGTCCGGCAGATTGATTTTTTTTACAATTTTCGCGACAGTCCCCACGGTGTATAAATCTGTAATTGAAGGCGTGTCGGTTTCGTTCAAAAGCATGACAAGACCGATAAGCCCGTCGCCATTATTAGCGTCCTCCACGACTCTCACGTCGGTTGGGTTGCCAATCATAATCGGCGTAAAAATACCCGGGAAAATAGGCCGCCCCAATAGAGCGACAAGAGGCAATTTATGGGGGAGAAGCTGATCTATAGGTATTACAGATTGATCTGACATAAATATTAGGGGTTAGGAGTTAGGGGTTAGCGGTTAGCGGTTAGTGATTAGAAAAAAATCTAACCGCTATCTACTAACTACTATATACTAATCCCCATATACTAACCCCCATATACTAACCCCTACCTACTACCCAATACTATAAAAAGCCTTGCGTCCGGCGTATTCGCTGATGCCCTGCAATTCTTCTTCGATTCTTAAAAGCTGGTTGTATTTGCAAATGCGGTCGGTGCGGCTCATTGAACCTGTTTTAATCTGTCCGGTCTCAAGAGCGACAACAAGGTCGGCGATGAAGCTGTCTTCGGTTTCACCCGAGCGGTGCGAAACAATAGCGGTGTATCCCGCTTTCTTCGCCATTTCAACCGCTTCGTAGGTTTCCGTTAAGGTGCCAATCTGGTTTACTTTGATTAAGATTGAATTACACGCGCCCATTTTGATGCCTTTCTCAAGACGCTTGGTGTTGGTAACAAAGAAATCGTCGCCTACAATTTGAATTTTGGAGCCGAGGCTCTTTGTCATTTTCACATAACCATCCCAGTCGTCCTGATCAAGCGGGTCTTCTATCGAGATAATGGGATACTTGTTCACCCATTCCGTGTACTTCGCGATCATTTCATCCGCGGTAAATAATTTATCCGGATTGGACTTCCAGAATTTGTAGCCTTTATTGCCGCCTTCTTCATAGAGTTCTGAGCTGGCGCAGTCAAGGGCGATACCAATCTGCTCGCCGGGTTTGTATCCGGCTTTTACGATGGCTTTCATGATATATTCAAGCGCGTCATCATTTGCTATGTCGGGGGCAAAGCCGCCTTCATCGCCGACGCCGGTGTTTTTTCCGTCTTTATGAAGAATATCCTTTAGATTGTGGAATACTTCGGCAGTCCAGCGGATGGCTTCCCTCATTGACCCTGCGCCGACGGGCATTATCATAAATTCCTGGAAGTCAATTTTGTTGTCTGAGTGCTTGCCGCCGTTGATGATGTTCGCCATTGGAACGGGCAGAACGCTCGCGTGGAACGTGCCTAAATATTTGTAAAGCGGAACGCCGAGGTATTCCGCGGCGGCTCGCGCGGTAGCCATTGATACGCCAAGAATCGCGTTGGCGCCTAGTTTGCCTTTATTCTCGGTCCCGTCCAGTTCGATCATGGTTCTGTCCACGTCAACCTGATCCAAAGCGTTCATGCCCATTATTTCAGGCGCAATTATGTTGTTCACATTTTCAACCGCTTTTAAAACGCCCTTACCGAGGTAGCGGCCTTTATCACCGTCACGAAGCTCAACCGCTTCATGAATGCCGGTAGACGCTCCGCTGGGGACCGCCGCCCTTCCAAGAGAGCCGTCCTCAAGCATTACATCAACTTCTACAGTGGGATTTCCACGCGAATCAAGAATTTCACGCGCTTCCACATATTCAATCAGACTCATATTTTCCTCCGTTTTATAAGAATAATTAATAGTGGGGCATTTTGGGGATTAAGTCAAGGGGTACGAAAAGACTCCCACAAAGAGCACGGAGGAACAAAGATCACAAAGGAAGATCAGGAGTTTATGTCCGTTATCTCATCGTAAAGTTCAATCTCAGTTTCCGAACAAAAAACCCCTTATTCCCCCCTTCGTGTTCTTTGTATCTTCGTGATCTTAGTGTGAAAATCTTAGCGAATTAAAGTGAAAAATATTGAACCACAGTCAAATAAACCCAAGGTACAAACATGGCGGGAATCAGATTTGCGACTTTTATCTCTTTTACGGAAAGGAAATTAAAGCCTATCGCCGCAATGATAAGGCTTCCTACGGCGGACATTTCGCGGATAACTTCCGGGTTAAGATAATCGCGGATAAATGCGGCGGCAAGCGCGATTCCTCCCTGATAGAGCAAAAGCGGTATCGCCGAAAACGCCGCGCCTATTCCGAATGCCGCGCCGAATACAATCGACATGGAGCCGTCCATTACCGATTTTGTAAAAAGTATTTGATGGTTTCCCACAAGCCCGCTTTGCATCGATCCAATAATCGACATTGAACCTGTGCAATAAAGGATAGTGGCTGAAACAAAGCCCTTGGTAAAATCGTGTTTTGTACCGTCTTGGTTGTTTTTGATAAGTTTGCTTTCCGCCCATTTGCCCAATTTGTTCATCCATTTGTCTATGTCAATTAATTCGCCTATTATGCCGCCAAAGACCATGCTCATTATCAAAAGGAGAATTTTCTCATTTTCAAACGCGCCCTTTATTCCCAAAAAGATGATTGAAAGACCGATTGCTTTTTTAATAATTTCTTCGATACGTTCGGGAATGTTCTTTACAAGGAATGTTCCGACAAGCGAAAAAATAACGACGGCAACCGCGTTTACGACAGGACCTAACATAATGATTCATAATACAAAATACATGATATTATGACAAGAAGAATTATTTTGCTTTTACGCGAAATCTTTTCCGCTTTATGATATAATCGTTTTATGAGTCAAACAAAACTTGATATATTAGTGGATATTTTAAAAGACGCGCCGGATGAGGTCTTCATCCAGCCCCATAATGTTCCTGATCCGGATGCCATCGCCTCCAGCCTCGGTCTTTACTACTTACTTTCCCAACGCGGAATAAAAAAACTTGCAATCGTTTATGATCAGGAAATTGAGAAAGCAAATTCCCTGAAGATGCTTGAGATGTTCAACGTGCCTATAGTGCGCGCGGCCGACGCTCATACGCTTGGAACCGAGGACTGGGCTGTATTAATTGACGCGCAGAAAGGAAACGCAAATATTACTGATCTTCCCACGGATGAAGTGGCGGCTATTGATCACCATGAATACAAAGGAAACATGGGTTATCGTTTTGAAGACATACGCCCCGATGTTGGAAGCTGCAGTTCAATTATTGCTGAATGGTTTTTTGAAAATAACATTGAGCCTCCCAAGGGCGTCGCAACCGCTCTTCTTTACGGAATACTTATGGATACCGACAACCTTACAAGGGGCACGTCAAATTTTGACATTGATATGTTTTACCGTCTCTACAGTCTTTCAGATATAGATTTGGTTGTAGAGCTTAAAGGGAATGAGATTTCCGTTAGCGATCTGGATATGTACGCGCAGGCTTTTAAGACCGTAGAAATTTACGATGAGCTTGCTTTCTTGCATTTACAAAATGTGAACGATTCCCTTTTAGGCGCCGCCGGGGATATTGTAGTCAGCATTGCCGGCGTAAACATTGTCGTCGCTTATGCTGTAAAAGAAAAAGGAATAAAACTTTCCGTCAGGAGCATTTGCGACAAAATAAAAGCCAACGATCTTATCAGGTTCATTGTAGAAGGCTGCGGAGTAGGCGGCGGCCACGATAACATGGCTGGAGGATTTATTCCTGTAGAAAATTTAAGCGCCTCCAGAGTTTTGGATACTTTTATTAAGCATCGGGCTATTTTGTTTTATGAGAAATCCATCTGTTAAATCCCCCTATTCACAATTAATTAAAAAGCCTGTAAACTGTACGTATTGATATGTTATTTAAAGACTTCAACCTGCATCCCGATCTTCAAAAAGGCATTGATGAGGCCGGCTATATAAACTGCATGCCCGTACAAGAACAGGTTCTGTCCCATGCCTTTGGAGCAGACGGTCATGCCGCACAGGATTGTCATGCTGCGCAAGACTTGTACGTCCAGTCCCAAACAGGAACGGGAAAAACCGCCGCTTTTTTAATCGTCATTTTTCAAAGAATGCTTACAGAGGAAGCTTTATTCAAACGCAGGGCGCTCATCATGGCTCCTACAAGGGAGTTGGCGGTACAGACGGAGGAAGAGGCAAAAAAACTCGGCAAATATCTGCCTTTTAAAACCGGATGTTTTTACGGCGGCGTCGGGTACGCGCAGCAGGAAAAATTGTTAAAGGAAAACGCGCAAATTTTGGTCGGAACTCCCGGCAGGGTGCTCGACCTTAACAAGTCCGGCAAAATGAATTTGATGGAAATCTCATTTCTTGTTCTTGACGAGGCCGACCGTATGTTTGACATGGGCTTTTATCCCGATCTGCGCAAACTCATCAAAGTAGTGCCTTCATCTGACCGCCGCCAGACAATGCTCTTCAGCGCGACTTTAAACGCGTGGGTTAAAAATCTTGCGTGGGAATACACAAAGTCGCCGTTTGAAATTGAGATAAAGCCCGAGATTGTCACCGTCGAAGAAATCACGCAGGTTCTCTACCATGTTCCGTCAGGTGAAAAAATGACTCTTCTTCTTGGTATCTTAAAACGCGAAAGACCTGAAAGCATACTAATTTTTTGCAACACAAAAAAACATACCGAGATTGTCGCAAAGCGCCTGAAAATAAACGGCTACCATTGCGAATTTATCATAGGCGATCTGCCGCAGATAAAACGGTTAAAAATTATTAATGACTTAAAAGCCGGAAAAATAAAAACTCTTGTCGCTACCGATGTCGCGGCGCGCGGTCTTGACATTGAAAGCCTCGCGATGGTTATAAATTACGATCTTCCCGTCGAGGCTGAAAATTATGTTCACCGTATCGGCAGAACAGCCCGCGCCGGAAAGACAGGCAAGGCGATTACCCTTGCGAGCGAACAGGACGTGTACGAGTTACCCGCCATTGAGCGTTATATCGGGAAAAAAATCCCGTCGGAAATAGCGATGCATGAACTTTACGAAGATGACAAGAGCGCGGGCAAGTTTATATCCATTGATGTCTATGAAGGAGCGCAAACGAAAGAGACAAAAACATCAGATACAAGACGCGATAAATTTAAACGCGATGATAAAAGAAAGCCTGCCGCAGCGCCTAAAACTCCATTTCAGACATTTAATAAAAGCAAAAGTTCTTCCGAAACAGAAAATAAAAGAAAACCTGTTAACAATCAGGGCGGAGGGCAGGACCTTTCGCGTCTTTCTATGGAAGAGAGAATGGCATTGTATAAAAAGAAATACGCGGGAAAAACAGACACCGTTAAAACAGCTAACGCGACAACGGCGGATGTTAAGACTGCTGCCGTTGAAACGGCAAGCGTTAAAACGACTAGTGTTGAAACAGCTAACGTTAAGACGACAAGCGTTAACACTATTCCCGCTAAAAAGGGAATAATATCAAAACTTATAGGATTATTTAAGAAAAAATGATAACTATTACGGATTTAAGCCTAATCTTCGGAGAGCGGACGCTTTTCAAAGACGTAAATTTAAAATTCACTCCCGGCAACTGTTACGGGATAATCGGCGCTAATGGAGCGGGAAAATCAACTTTCCTTAAAATTCTTTCAGGCGAGATTGAGCATGACAAGGGAGACGTTTCAGTCTCAAAAAACCAGCGTATTGCCGTATTAAAACAGGATCACTTCGCTTTTGAAGAATATCCCGCGCTTGAAACGGTAATCATGGGTTACCCGAAACTCTACAAAGTGCAAAAAGAGCGCGAAGCGATTTACGCAAAAGAAGATTTTACCGAAGAAGACGGTCTTCGCGCCAGCGAGCTTGAAGCTGACTTCGCCGACCTTGGCGGCTGGGAAGCGGAAGCGCAGGCAGGCCAGCTTCTTTCCGGCCTCGGCCTTGACGAGGAAGATCACGGCCGCCTTATGGCGGAGCTTGACGAATCAAAAAAAGTGCGCGTCCTTCTGGCGCAGGCGCTTTTCGGCAGCCCCGACATACTGCTCCTTGACGAGCCGACAAACGGCCTTGATTTGGAATCAATCTCATGGCTTGAGGACTTTTTAATTGACTTTCCCAACACGGTAATTGTCGTCTCGCATGACCGCCACTTTTTAAACGCGGTATGCACAAACGTATGCGACATTGACTTTGGAAAAATTACTCCTTATTCAGGCAATTACGATTTCTGGTATCAGATGAGCCAGATATTACAGCGTCAGGCGCGGGATCAGTTAAAGAAACGGGAAGACAAAGCGAGGGAATTAAAGGAGTTTATTCAGAGGTTTGCGTCTAACGCAAGCAAGAGCAGACAGGCGACAAGCCGCAAAAAAGTACTGGAGAAACTTGACCTTGAAAATGTTCCCGTAACAAGCAGAAAATTCCCCTACGCCGGTTTTAAGCCGGATCGCGAGATTGGCAATAATGTTCTACGCGTGGAAAAATTAAACTTTTCTTTTGAGGGAACGGCGCTGTTAAAAGATTTTTCGCTGACGGTAAATAAAAACGACAAAATAGCTTTTGTCGGCCTTGAACACTCCTCCAAATCCGCGTTATTTGACATTATTTCAGACGTTAAAAAAGCGGAAAGCGGCGATTACTCCTGGGGACAGACCACTTCTTTTTCCTATTTTCCAAAAGACAACGCTTCTTTTTTCAGTTCCGATTTGTCAATTACGGACTGGTTACGGCAGTATTCCCCCGATCAAGACGAAACTTATGTCCGCAGTTTTTTAGGCCGTATGCTCTTTTCGGGAGAAGAAGCCCTTAAGCCCGTAAACGTCCTTTCGGGCGGCGAAAAAGTGCGTTGTATGCTCTCCAGGATGATGTTATCCGGCGCGAATGTTTTAATCCTTGACGAGCCGACAAATCACCTTGACCTTGAAGCGATAACCGCCCTAAATGACGGGCTTACGTCATTCCCCGGAGTTATACTTTTTAATTCTCACGATCACGAATTTATAAATTCAATCGCAAACCGAATTATTGAGATATTGCCGCAGGAAGAAAAAACGGAACGCTATATCGACCGTATGATGACTTTTGACGACTATCTTAAAGATCAGAGCGTAAAGCAGCTTCGTAGCGCAGCGTATCACCATTTGGAGAGGTTGAGGATTTAACCGTCACTGTATATTAATATAGTACCTTTCCAAATACGCTATTCTTCGCCGAGCGTCATTAAAACGCCCGCTCTGCGGATATTCATCTATAAGGCGGCGGTAATAATCCAAAGAATGAAGAATATTCCTGCTTGGACTGTTGGCTTCGTAGTACTGACCTAACCGCCAATAAGCTTCATCGCTGCCGCCGGGATAATCCGTCATAAATTGTTCGAGTAACGCTATTGCCGCCGCAATATTTCCCCCGTCAAACGATTCCTTCGCCTTTTGCAATAAAACTTCCGGCGCTAATTTTACACGCTGTTCTGCCGTTGCTGCAGGAGCCGGCTCAGCGGTTTGTCCTGACTGAGCTGTCTGCGCGGCGGCTGTCTGTCCGCTTGCGGCGGAAGAAGGCAGAGTATTTTGCGATGGAGTTCTATCGGCAGTATTTGTTTCCCTCGCAGGAGTGGTGTTCTGCGGAACTCTTGTTCCCTGATCTGAAACTGTCCTTTCTTGAGGCGCAGTACTTTGAACAGAGGCGGAATCTGCGGCTGATGAAGTTACAACAGGTTCCGAGGCGGGTCTTGTGCCGCTTCTTATCTGTGTTTCTTCAACCGCAGACGGCCAGCGAGGCTGCGCCACTACCCTGTCGCGCTCGACAGGCGGCTTAAACCATCCGGCTCCCGCAGAGGGAGCTTCTCCCGCAACTACCTGCACATGATCGTTTATAATATAGTCTCTGATAAAATCCTGCCGGTAAAATTTTAAAGCATAGGTTCCCGCTTCTTCCAGCGTAAAAATAAAACTCTGTCCGTCAGAATCATTGCGCCGTGAAGAATAAACTATTCCGCGCTGTGAAGTGAGTTCTCCAAGGTAAACCCATCCGTTTCCACGGAAAGGAATCTCAACAATCTGTCCCACCGTTGCGCGTACAATCCGCGAAAAAATAATTTCTTTATCTTGCGGCATAGTTCCCATTTGAGTTAAAGACTCAATTCTTGAGGCGGGAGCGGAATTACCGCTCAATATAGAAGAGGAGGGCACTTTTTCGCCCTGAGAATCATCGCCGGAAGAAGCGGTTTCAGATGAATCGGTTTTTTCTTCGGTTGGCGGCTGTACCGGTATTTGCGCTGTCTGTTGTCTTTGAGCAGGCGGATTTGATTGCGGCGTTGTTGTCTGTTGTCTTTGGGCGGGCGGATTTGCCTGCGGCTGTTGTGCCTGCGGCTGTTGTGTCTGTGACGATTGTGTTTGCGTGGGTTGTGCCTGTGGCTGTTGTGTCTGTGAAGACTGTGTCTGTGACGGTTGTGTCTGTGGCGACTGTGTCTGCGACGGTTGTGTCTGTGACGATTGTGTCTGTGACGATTGTGTCTGTGAAGACTGTGTTTGTGGTTGTTGTGTTTGCGACTGCGATGGCTGTGTCTGTGAAGACGAAGGTGAAACAGACGGCGTGTTAGCCGCAGGTTCAGTATTCAATGACAACGATGCCGCGTCTGCAATTTGTTCGTTACCGGAATCGTCTTGCGCTATTTCTTCATTAATCGGTTCTTCAGCCGGTTTTTCCGCCTGCACATCTGTCGTTTCTTCCGCGGCGGCAGCTGCCAATTCAACAGGCGGCGTTTGCTCTTCAACGGCTGATTCATCAGTTTTTTCAGCCGGTTTGTCTGTCTGTTCAGCAACGCTTTCATTTACCGGTTCATTATCCTCGGTACTCTTTGTTTTTGGCTTTCCCGCACAGGAAAACAAAAAAAACAATAATACAATTAAAAAAAATAAATTAAATCTTTTCATGGAACCTGCTCCATAAATTCATCAATAGAGGCTTCAACTTTTTCACGCCATTGTTCTTCGCCGTACTTCAGAGGATCCTGCCAATACTCGGAAGCGTCGTCATCAGTCCAGCTTGACCGCTGTTCCCGACCCAGAATCACTCCGGGAACATAATCAGGCTCATCAGGCAAAAACAATTCTTCCGCGGGAATTTGAACTGTAACAGCAGATTCATGAGGCTTGATTTCTTTTTCTTTTTTTTCTCCGCCATGTATATTCATCGAAATAATCACAGACAAGGTCAACACTGCGGCAAAAACAACCGTGCAAATAATCGCAAGCCGACTCTTCTGCCCCGCAGACAGTTTTTGAAACCATTCTTTTATAAGTTGAAAAATTTTTTCCAATTTCCCCTCAGGCTTTATTATATCATAAAATAAAGATATGTACACCGTTTATGAAAACATCTAAAAACTGAAGTTTTTAGATGTTCCGGTATGTTTTAACTTTGTATAGTAAGAATAACTTGCCCTAAATTTAATTTTTTGATAAGCTAAGCCATGAACGAGCGGCTGACATCACTGCTTAAAAGATACAATGAATTAACTCAACTTATCCAGGATCCCTCGCTGGTAAAAGATCAAAAACGATACCGCGATGTAATGAAGGAACACTCTCATCTTAGCGAAATTTCACAACTGCACAACAACATAGAGGAATTGGAAAAACAAATCAACGAAACTAAAGTCCTGATTCAGGAAGAAAAAGATCATGAAATGAAGGAGCTTGCGCGCGAGGAACTTAAAGAGCTTGAAAACAAATTCGCGTCGGAAAGTGAAAAGCTTAAAGTCCTCCTTATTCCAAAAGATCCGCTGGACGAGAAAAATATCATAATGGAAATAAGGGCCGGAACAGGCGGCGAAGAAGCGGCGCTTTTTGCCTCTGATCTTTACCGCATGTATTCCCGTTTTGCCGAAACCAGGGGCTGGAAGTTCGAGGTAATGAATTCAAACGATACGGAACTTGGCGGCATAAAAGAAATTGTATTTTCGATCAGCGGAAACAACGTATACGAAAATCTCCGTTATGAATCGGGGGTTCACAGGGTGCAGAGGGTTCCTGCGACTGAGGCGTCGGGCAGAATACACACTTCCGCGGTTACAGTGGCCGTCTTGCCGGAAGCCGACGAGACTGAGATTGACATAAAGCCGGAAGATCTCCGCATTGACGTAATGCGCGCGGGCGGACCCGGCGGCCAGTGCGTTAACACTACGGATTCCGCAGTGCGCATAACGCACCTTCCGACCGGAGTTACGGTACACTGCCAGGACGAGAAGAGCCAGATAAAGAACAAGGCTAAAGCTATGCGCATACTTAGAGCGCGTATTTACGAGATGGAAGAAGAAAAAGCCGCCGCGCAGAGGGCCGAGGCAAGAAAGAGCCAGGTAGGTTCAGGCGACCGCTCTCAGAGAATCAGAACTTACAATTTTCCGCAGAACAGATTAACCGATCACCGCATCAACCTTACGCTCTATAAACTTGATCTTATCATGCAGGGCGACACATCGGAGCTTTTTGACGCGCTTAAACTTTCCGCAAAGGAAGAACTATTGCAAAGCAGCGCGTCGGATACTCTTACAGACGGCGAATAGTAATATGCTAATCCGTGAAGCTCTGGCGCAGGGAGGCGCGGACTTAAAATATGCAGGTATAAAAACTCCGGGACTTGACGCTTCTTTATTGCTTGCGCACATATTAAATACCGGCCGTACAAATCTTATAGCGAGAGGAACAGACCGTCTTTCAGAAAAAAAGTGCGCGGAATTTTGCACTCTTATAGAAAGGAGGGCAAACGGCGAATGTACAGCGTATATCATAGGAAAAAAAGAGTTTAGAGGATTGGAGTTTGAAGTAAACAAGTCCGTACTTGTTCCAAGACCGGAAACCGAAACTCTGGTAGAAACGGCAATAGATATTATTCAAAAAAACGCGCAAGATAAACATGTCGTCAGCATATTAGACCTCTGCACAGGAAGCGGGGCGGTTGCAATTTCTTTAAAAAATGAAATGCCTTCCTGTGAAATTACGGCGGCGGATATTTCACCTAACGCGTTAAATACCGCAGTTCGTAATGCCGAAAAACTCCTTGGCGTTAATTTAATAAAATTTTTCCGGGGTGATTTATACGACGCTCTTCCCAATCCCCAGCCCGCCGTATATTCCCTAATTATCTCAAATCCGCCATACATTCCCTCAGACGAAATACAAACACTATCCGCGGAAGTGCAAAATGAGCCGCTCATCGCTCTTGACGGCGGGATTTCCGGGCTGGAAATAATAAAGCGTATCATAGATAAAGCTCCCGATTATTTGCAGAAAAACGGATTTCTGCTGTTGGAAGCCGATCCGCGGCAGATGGAACAGATAAAAATTTTACTTGAAAATAAAGGGTTTTTAGATATACAATTATATAAGGATCTTGGCGGATCGCAACGGGTTATTGGAGGCAGACTTGAAAAATAAAATATTTATTATTTTTTATTTATTTTTTATTTTATCATGCCGGTCCAAACCTATCATGCCGGACAGTGATTCTGCTCAGACAGTTACCGGTAAAGTCGATAAAAAGAATTTTTTTTCCATAGTTCTCAGAAAGAAAGAGGAAGAATATCTTGCTCCTGTAATACCCCAAAAAGAAGAAGAACCCGTAATTTACACCCTTACATTTATCGCGGCGGGTGACAATTTGTTTCATGATTCATTGATTAATTCGCATTTAATAAACGGAGTTTATGATTTTTCTTCAATTTATACAGAAGTAAAAAGCATAATTCAAAACGCCGATCTTGCGTTTATAAATCAGGAAACGGTGATGGCAGGCGAAAGTTTCGGCTATTCGGGATACCCTGCTTTTAATACTCCGCAATCGCTTGCAAAAACACACTTGGATACCGGATTTGACATTATAAATCTTGCAAACAATCACGCAATGGATAAAGGGGCGGCAGGCCTTAGATCCACTCTTGATTATCTGGACACAATAAAAGAATTTACCGTAATCGGGGCGCGCAAAGAAGGGCCAAGCGCGCGCATTATAACAAAAAACAATATAACCCTTGGATTTTTATCCTACACTTTCAGCCTAAACGGCTATCCGCTTCCAAGAGACAATCCAAACCTTGTCTCCATGATTGAAAGAAAAAAAATGGAAGAAGAAATTACTTCACTTCATCCGTTATGTGACTTTTTAATTGTTTCAATGCACTGGGGCGATGAATACCTGCTCCAGCCGAATAAATTTCAGACTGACCTTGCCGCCTTTCTTTCCCAACTGAATGTAGACCTCATCATAGGACATCATCCGCACGTCCTTCAACGCGTAGACAAGCTGCCCCGTCCCGACGGAAAAGAAACCCTATGTTATTATTCGCTTGGCAACTTTGTCTCCCACCAGAGAGAAAGAGAAAGAATAATCGGCGGAATGCTTTCCCTTACTTTCGTAAAAAAATCAACGGGAGAACTCTCCATAGAAAACTACGGAATAATTCCCGTTATAACCCATTATGACAGAAGTTTTAAAAACACAAAAATATACCCGTTATATTCATACACGCAAGAACTGTTAAACGCCCATGGACTTAAAAACTTTGAAAGAGGCCTTTCGTTTGAATTTTTTAACGGAGTAACGGACAGATTGAACGCTCCGATTATTAGAAGTAATCCTTTTACTATATTACCCTAATATATTTCACACAAAGAACACGAAGATCAGAAGATCACAAAGAAGAATTAGGGACAGCGATTTTAATAAATATTTATTGATTACTATTGTAATGAAATAGAAATACTTTTACCCAAAACGGATGCAAAACGTTCCAGCGTTCCAATTGAAGTATTATAGTCAGGGTTTAAAATGTTATCTATGGCGACACGAGAAGTATGCATCTTTTCCGCGATTTTTCTTTTTGAAAGCTTTTGAGCTTCCATTTCATGTTTAAATTCAAGAACTATTAACTTCTTTGCTGCAAGTTCTTTTGCCTCGTCATATAAACCCTGCTCGACCATAAAATCATCAAAGTTTTGTCCAATACCTTTCATTGCCTATCTCTTTTCTGTCTTCCCGTGTACATTCAAGAATAAAATCCCGAACCGGTTGATTACCGCTCTCGGTTTCAAAGAAGACGGCCTTTAGTGGCTCTTTTCTGTCCATGATTTAAATGTACATTATAATGTGCAGATTGTCAAGTGGTATAAAAAAAATTACCTGCTAACACCCACACCACGCCGCCGTTAATGAGCGCCGTCACCGGAATCGCTATTAACGTAAAAGTCTGTCAAAACTTTGAGCGTATCCCACCGATAATTGCGACTGCTTACTGTCAACTTTGTGTGCCTTAGGTGTTTTTTACGCGTTCAGGGTATAATTCACGAAGTTTTTCCGGTGTGAACAGGAACAGAATCCCTTCATAGACAGGATAAGATATACCACAATGACGGCATTTGTAGGCTTCACCTTCCAGATACACGCCGGATTCAACCCCGATCTCACGACAAGCAGGACACATAAGCGTTTCATGAATCGGACGAAAATCAGTTGGAATCTTGCCGGCTTTTCGGCATAACGCTGATATAGTACCTCCCAAAAGATACGCAATTGGAAACAAAAGGATATTTTTTCTGGGATACATCGGAGTTTTAATATACCGTATAGACGTAAGAGAAACGTTCCGTTCTGAAAATGGTTTGAACGCATTCTTCCACTCTTTCAATGAAATATCATCGTTCTCAATAATACCGTGATCAACTTCATTGCACGATTGGGCGGAAAAAAAATAATCCATAGCTTTTTTGAAGATGCTTCGATTCAATACTTTCGTCGAATAGCTTTTGTCTCTGGTATAGAGATTAAGGTGAAGTATTTTCTTGAAAGGCTCCTCATCAAAAAACATTGATCCTCCCGGAGTAAGAACGCGGTGAATTTCGTTAATAATCGGTACAGGCGTTGGAAAGTGATGCAAAGTTTCGTAACAATAGAAAAATGGTACCGAGTTGGAAAGAAACGGAAGATTGTTTGCATCGGCGCATACGCGAAAAGGAATTTTTTTCTTATTGTAAAGACTTGCATAATAATCACAACTTTTCAGCATATCAAATGAAATATCAAAAGCTGCGCCCGCGGCATCAAGATCATTTTCCAATACTAGCGAGCGTTGCCCCCGCTCGGCTCCTACTTCGATGTAAGGGGAAATGGGAACGCCTTTGGCGCGTAAAGATGAAATTTGATCGTATGTTTTGGTCATTCTTTCGCTTAAAATTTTTTCTATTGCAGCTTTATCAAATTCATCGGCAATCAACTCCATTCCGCCTAACTGTTGTTGAGCAAGTTTGCGGCGAAATACGATTTCACCTTTTTTTGCCTCTGTAGACTGATTTTTCATATTGCACCTCCAAAGTAAATTTATTAGTGTTATTTGTACGGTTGGTTATACTAGGCAAAAATTTTATATCGCATAATGTTCCAGGGTTTCTAACTGAAAACTTCCAGTCGGGAACTGACGGCGATTTATCATGAGAAAATACAAATATTAATAAAAAAAGCGTATTAAAATACTTTGTGTAACAAATAGAGTTATTTAAGCAGTGTGTATAACCGTTAGTTAACGGG
>Ga0268262_10001809_pt1 | contig 25723 bp, 20 predicted proteins | sample TergutNc150P3_FD_190354 | JGI IMG/M metagenome (GOLD analysis project Ga0268262, IMG submission 190354) | Nasutitermes corniger P3 segment gut microbial community from laboratory colony in Florida, USA - Nc150 P3 (SPAdes) (version 2) | ecosystem: Host-associated > Arthropoda: Insects >... | reverse complement strand
AATTTTCGCAGAATGGCGGGAGCGTGCCGAATCGGTTCCATACTGCCGAAAATATTTCTCTGCGTTACGGCGAACCTGTGCAATCGGTCATAGCCGCCAAACTCGTCAACGTCCCACTCTTTAAGGCCGTAGGAAACTTCGGTGGTGAGGGATTCTATCGGTTTGTTCAGCCATTCGGCGGCGATTTTTCTCATCTCGCCGTAAAAATCGCCCACTACTCCGTCAAGATCGACGCCAAAAATAAAACTGCTGTCATCCATGTTTACGCTTCCTTGGAAATTAATACTACAATACTTCGCGCTTTAACTGAATAAAAACGTTGGGATGTAAGAGGCTCTTCGTTCCCCGGCAAAAGAATGTCATTGGGGGACGAAAATCCGGTATCAATGGCGCGATACCATTTTTTCTTTGGCGGAGGATCGGCAATCGTAAATTTTTTCAGTTCGGAATCCGCGTTAAACATAATGTAAAAATCATTATCGTCAGTATCAGCTAACGTATCCGCCTTGCTTCCAAGCAGGCGTAAAGCCAGGTAAGAGCCGATCTTTTCCCAGTCGATGGAAACCCCTTTTTCATCGAACCATGTGATATCGGGAATCGCCTTATACGTGCCGCCCCTGCCGGTGTAAAATTCAGGGCGCATAAAACCGGGATGTCTAAGGCGGAAAGCTATCATTTCTTTGACAAAACGGTACAGACCGGCATTTTTTTCCAGGAACGACCAGTTGTACCACGAAGTCTCGTTATCCTGACAATAGGCGTTATTGTTACCGTTTTGAGTACGGCCAAATTCATCGCCGCCAAGAATCATCGGCGTACCGAGCGAAACAAGCAGGGTGGCGAAAAAATTCTTTATTTGCCGTTCTCGAATCGTTCCGATAATCGGGTCGTCGGTCACCCCTTCAATTCCGTAATTATAACTTAAATTTCTATTGCTGCCGTCGCAGTTATTCTCACCGTTTTCTTCGTTGTGCTTTTCGTTATACGAAACTAAATCATTTATCGTAAAACCGTCATGGCTTGTAATAAAGTTGATTGAGTGGAAAGGCTTGCGCCCATCGCGCAAATACAAATCGGAACTACCGGCGATACGCGTCGCCAAAAACCGCGTTTCTTTTTGATCGCCCCTCCAGTATTGGCGCACGTCATCGCGGAATTTATCGTTCCACTCCGCCCAGCGTCCTCCCGGAAACCATCCCACCTGATACGCTCCGCCCGCGTCCCACGCCTCCGCGATAATTTTTGTTGAATTTAAAACCGGGTCTTCCGCTATTTGTTCAAGCGTCGGCGGATTTTCCATAATCCGTCCCGATTGATCGCGCCCAAGAATTGATCCCAAATCAAAACGGAAACCGTCAACATGCATCTCCATTACCCAATAACGAAGACAGTCCATAATGAACGTCCGCACCACGGGGTGATTGCAGTTAACGGTATTACCGCAACCCGAATAATTTTGGTAATAACGCTTATTTTCGTTTAGTATGTAGTAGACTGAATTATCAAGCCCCCTAAAAGAAATAGTCGGCCCCTGTTCGTTACCTTCCGCGGTGTGGTTAAAAACGATGTCAAGAATAACTTCGATACCCGCCTTATGCATTTCGCGCACCATCTCTTTAAATTCGTTAACCTGCCCGCCCGGATTTTTATCCGCGGCATAAGAACCTTTTGGCGCGAAAAACGACACCGTGGAATAGCCCCAGTAATTGGTCAATTTTTTTCCCGTGCGCGAATGATAGCGGATCATTTCATTTTCGTTAAATTCCTGAACGGGCAAAAATTCAACGCTTGTTATTCCCAAATCTTTTAAAAACGGAATTTTTTCGATAACTCCCCGGTACGTCCCCGGATGTTCCACCCCCGAATTGGGATTGGCGGTAAGCCCCTTAACATGAGTCTCATAAATTACGCTGAATCGGAGCGGATAATTAAGGGGCATATCGCCCTGCCAATCAAAAGTATCATCGACTACAATACAGCGCGGCTGATGCGCGATATCATCATCGTAAGAATAGGTAAGATCGAGCCCGGGTTTTTCGGTATCGTAACCCGCGCATTTTCCATAATCCCATTCGCTGATATCCGTTAAAGCCTTAGCGTAAGGATCGAGCAATGTTTTATGGGGATTAAAACGCAGTCCCCTTTCCGGAACATAATGTCCGTCCGCCCGGTAAAGATAACAAGTTCCCGCCTGCAACCCCCTGATGAAACAATGCCAAATATTTCCGGTTTTATTGGTCTTTCTACTAAGTGGAATTTCCAACCGTGGTGAATTTTTATCCGCAGACTCAAAAAGGATAAGCGTAACAGCATTAGCGTTCCTAGAAAAAACCGCAAAATTAACGCCCCCATGAGCCACCGACGCCCCCAACGGCAGCGCTTTCCCCGTTTCCGCAGTTAAATTAGTAAGAGTCATAGTTAAATTATACCATAATAGTCATAATAAAACTATAGCTATTATCAAGTATTCCTGAAAAGGGATCAGGGGTTTTGTCTGTAACCACATCGTGTCATATTTTCCCGGTAAAAGGGGCAGTCCTTGGCAACTGATCACCTTTTACAATCTCTAAAGTTTCCAAAATTTTTTGTCTTTTTAACAGGTCTAATATGGAAGGGAGAATAGTTACATAAGCAATAGGGGCTTTCTTTACATAATATATATTTACTTTTATTGGAGCTTGGTTACTAAATAATATATTTAGAAAAATTTCACAACAGCCCGCCGTACAAGGATCGGAACAATCGGTTTCCCATGTTTTATTATCTATACTAATACCAATAATATTCTCCGGTAGCACAAATTTATAATCACATTTATTTTTTTTTTTGCGCTAATGACCTGATCTCTGACAGATATATAATTATAATACGGAACTATACTACGATGAGTTTTTGCACTTGTTGCCATAGAAATTATGCCATTGCCCTCTGATTTTGTCGAACCACATTATTTAACAAAAGATAATTATAGGCAATAATCTGCCTTATTGTCTCATCAGACGCTTTTAGTGGCGTATATAATTTTTCTATTTCTTCTTCATTGTATGCGGAAGAAAAAAAATGGACAGGCTCATTATTCGGTCTTTTTTTCTGAAGTTCCGAATAAGTAGAATCATACAAAGGCTTGTAATGTGGTCTTAACTTCGCATAAAAAATAGTTTCATTATGGGCAATCACTTCACGATACGCTCTGTAAATTAATTCCCTTGTTTCGTCTCTATTTTCTTTTTGTTCCCTCAATGCTTCATAAGCTTTTGATTTATCGGTAAAACAATTCAATGTAACATCAATATATGAAACCACGGAATTTTTAAGTCTTTTGTAGGCTTCATCGGGAATCGATCCTTTGGAATCTAATAAAAGATCAATGCAGATGGAATGGTAAATTAATCCCAACGCGTCTTCTTCTTCTTTGAAAATCACATATCGAAAATCTTGTAAAAAATCAGGGTAATCATTGGGTTTATCCATCTGTATTTTTCCCACAGATTGAACTAATCCTGCCTCGGTTTCCCAGCACATGTTTATTAACCTCCGATGATAATGTCTTTTGCCATTTTACGCCTATCGTATGGTACACGAGAAAACGACGATGGTAAACCCATCTTTTCTATATGTTTGGCAAGATATTTACCAAAGAATAGGCTAAAATAAGTATATATATAAAGAATAACACAAATTTGCAGAACCAATCAAGTTCTTTTTAAGGAAAATTTCAATTTTATTAAATTTCTCGTAAAAAATAATTATTGCATTTTATGTGGCAAATTTATAATTATATGTTATTATTAAAGACAATAAACTTTATATAGGAGAAAAACCATGAAAAAATTTAAAACGCTGGCAGTTGTATTTGTTTTTTTATTTTGTCTTTGTGGACTTATGACAGGCTGCGATTCCGATTCGAAAAATGATACGGTAAAAAATTCAGTAATCAGCATAAAGTTAAAATATAATGACAACGAGATCCCCGACGATTCGCTCTCGGTTAATTTGTCGGAAAGCCCCTTGACGTTTACGGCTGAGGTTCAAGTGACCGGTAAAGCGTCCAAAGATTTTACGCTTACAAGTTCCGACACTGACATTGCGACCGTATCTGATAAAACCGTCACTTTGCTTGCGGAAGGACAGACGACCATTACCGCGACCGCCGTAGGTGATTCAACCAAAACACACGCCATTACGTTGAATGTTACTGGTGAAACAGAAACGGGTCCGGTAATAAGCATTAAGCTGAAATACAATCAGCAGGAGATAACTGATGATTTACTTGCGGTAATTTTTGCGGCGAACAGCCCATTAACGTTTACGGCTGAGGTTCAGGTTACGGGCGGCGCGTCAACGGATTTCACGCTCGCAAGCTCCAATACTAAAATTGCAACCGTATCGGGTAAAACCGTCACTTTGGTTGCGGCAGGGCAGACGACCATTACGGCAAGCGCCGTAGCCGATCCAAATAAAAAACACGCCATTACGCTAAATGCAGGGTATAGCGTTACCGTAACCGGAGGCACGGCAGATATAACAACGGCAATACCCAACCAAACCGTTACACTTACCCCGGAAATACCGGTTGGTAAAATATTTTTAGGCTGGAAGTTCAATTTGGCCAGCATTCAGACGCTTACCGTTAATTCATTTTCAATGCCGTCGCGCAACGTCACTGTTACGTTAGACTCTGGAGATGACAAACCGTATTACATCACGAATAATTTTGGTGAGGATTCGTCTACGGAGCTTCTGGTACAATGGCATAGTTACTCCGCGCCGGAGACGCAGACCTTGCAATATGTGGAAAAGTCCGGCAGTTTTCCGGGAACGGGAATACAGGTAACGGGCAATCAATTCCAAGGATTGGGTAATGTTGGAGTTTATGCGCCCAGAAATATTTTCAGGACTGAAGTGACCGGTCTGAGTCCGAATACCGAATATAAATACCGCGTGGGTTATGAAGGAGCCTGGTCGGATGAGTACAATCATTTAACGTCAGGCGGAGATGAAAGTGATTTTAGTTTTACCGTAGTTTCTGACCCGCAAAGCGAGGCGCACTCCGCTATGTCCGCTACATTGAGCGCGGCGGATAATTTTGACGCAAACCACAGATTCTATCTTATGGGCGGCGACCTCGTAGACAATATTGGTGGAAGGCCCGGTGAAATTATTAGTTACACGAATGCGGCAAGTGAATTTAACATCAAAAGGCCCATTGCCGCGACCCAGGGCAATCACGACACCCATTTCATTGACGGCAGTTCATACCGTTTTGGTGGAGCTGAAGTATTTAACGCTTTTCTTACATTCCCCGATAACGGCGGGGACACGCAGACGGAAAAAGCAATAAGGAGCCAGTGTTATTATTTCTACTATAACAAGGTACTTATTATCATGCTCAATACTATGGCAACGAGTACCGGTGTAAGCGGCGAACCCGACTATACAAGACAGGCGGAATGGTTAAAGGGAGTCCTGGAAAATGACCGCAATAATAATTTAAGCAGGTACACGATTGTGGTCACGCACATAGGCCCTTTCGGAGGCAGGGATAATACCAGATGGCCGACAGCTGCTTCACGCAAGGCATTCACAAAAATCTTTACCGATTATGACGTGGACATTGTTTTTTCCGGGCATGATCATGTGTACGGCAGATCAGATCCCATCAAGATCACGGTAGAGATGTCGGGGAAGAATGACAATACCGATTATGTAAGTATGGAAACTGAGGGGAATTTCAATTCTGTCCCCAACGGAACGGTTTTTTCAATCGTCAGCGCGACAGGACCTAAATTTTACCAAATTGTCCAATCAGATCAATGGGTACCGAAATTTTACCCGGTCAGGGCGGACAATCCAAAAGACAATGACCCCGGCGTGTTTGTAAACGTCAAAGTAACCGCGAGCAAACTCACGGTTACGGTTAAGAAAAACGACGGAACGCAGCTGGACACCTATGATGTAACGAAGAAGTGAGGTTATGCGTAATTTGTTAATTATTTTGTAGTGGACAACTGCTTCCCTTCCTTATAATTGGAGGGGTAAGCAGTTATCACTAAATTTTTGTAATAATGAGAATTAATGTTTAAACAATCCGATCAAATAAGCTATTAAAATTCCAGCAAGTGCAGTTCCAACAGCCGTAGCAAGCCAAAGGGCTCCTTTTAATGTTGCAATTTTAGTATCTATTACTTTTGAAATTTTTTCGCGTGCTTGTGCTTCAGAAATAAAACCTTTTTCACGGGCTTCCTTTTCCAATTTTAAAATGTTGGACAGATTTCCAATATCATCACTTATTCTTTCAATATTTCTACTTGTTTTATGCATGAGTTTTTCTAATTCATCAACAGCATCTGTGTTTCTTGATAAACCTTTTTTGAAAACCTCTAATTGGTCCTCAATCTTCCTAATAGATTCTTCAAGTGTAGTTATGCCGATAGGTTGATATTTGACAATTTTCTCAATTAAGTTAGAAGGGTAATCAAGAACAGCTTTTGGCGGTATATAATCAGGAAGTAATTCATCATCTTCTAACTCGAAAAAAACAGCGCCAGCTAATTTTGCATTAGGTATCAATTTAAAATCTTCAGATGAAATATTATATAGCCCAAAAAGCAGTTTGCCATTATAACCGGGATCAATCGCCAGACCACCAAGCGTAATAATACCAAACTCGGTCATTTTGCGGCGAGGTGATAATTGAGAAAAAATGTTTTTGGGAAGGTTAAGCGTTTCCTTTGTCAGTACAAATACCATTTCACCGGGCGAAACAACAAGCTCAATACCTTGTCTTTCCACTGGAATATTTGAATAATTAATTGGCACGCGATATCTCGATTTTAAAATACGCTCGTCAAGCCGAAAATCATATTTTATGCCGTCACAATTAGATATATCGCCACCGCTTAAAAAAACATTATTAGATACGGCATCTTGAAGTCGTTTACCTGAAATTACTTTAGACACAAGCCCCCCCGCCTTAGAAATATAGAAAATCCATCTTCTACATGACAATATATTGTATCGCATCAGATTTAATTTGTCGAGAATCATCTCGGAGGCATCACGAAAAAGTGAAGCCATGCGTAATTTGCTAGTTATTTTGAATTTAGGCAGTATATTAAGCCGGAAATGCAAATGAAATATTTTCGTATTGATATTATTTATTTGCTAAATAACGCCTATAATACTTGAATTTTTATGAAATATACATAAAAATGTATATAGGTTTTTTTGTAGAAGACAACCGCCATATTTCTTGTATTCACCCTAATAAATTAGGGAGGGTAAGAAGTTGTCTCTAAATTTTTGTATTAGAAAGAACCAGTTTTTACGGAGTTTTTATGATGGTAGATGAATTAAACAATTATGATGAAGCGAACATCGCAGCCTTAAGGGAAAAATGGGCAGAAGAAAGCTCCGTTAAACATGAAGTGTGTACTTTAGTGGAAACAAATATGGCATGTGATGTGGAAATTTCAAAAGAGAGCATGAGGTTTTGCGCGGAAGCCCTTCTTAAGTAATTGAAGTGAGTACATATGTCCGTTAAGTATGTTTATCCATCTATTGTCGAATTGATTGATGCCGACGTGTTTACAGAATCTAAGGTTTGGAAATGGCGGGATCATATGTTAAATTCGTACGAGATTATCTTAAGTATCATGAAAACGAAAATTGACGCAAGCTCTTCTCTAAAATTTTTCCTTAGCGGTACACTTGTTGAAGAAGTTATTGCTGATGCGATTATAGGGATGAGGAAAGTTGTTGAGGGTGTACATTCTGTTAAACACCCGAATGCATTTAAGGAAGTTGCATATCTTGCCTACTGGTGGCTGCGCCATAAGCCGATTAGTATTCACTATCCAAATAACCTTACCTTGGAAAACGTACAGATAGCTGATGGAGACTATGAAGATAAAGAAAATGAGCAACGGAAGATAGTCTGGCGATTGAAGCATATAAATGAGGTTGTTGCCGTTCAGATGGTTGCTAGTTATATATTTAAATTAGATAAAGTCTTGTGTGAAGACCATGAATGTAAGAGAATAAAGAAAGCAAGTGCGAATTTCTGTTTCGATAATTTTACAGAAATGAAAGAGGCACTCTTGCTAAAGCTTACATATTATTTTGCTTATCGGCCAATTACACCTAAAGTAATTGAACATATTTTGGAAGGGTATACTTTCCATCCGGCGTGGGATTTGACAGGGAAGTTTTGGCCACATGACAAAGTTGTAAACGTCGAATGAAGAAAATAATAACGGTTTTTTTTGTTTTTGGTGTAATTGCAATTATTACAGCAATATTTTCTGGCTTTTTCAAAGATTCGAGCTTTGGCGGTATTATTAGTATAATATCTACAATAATATCAGTTCTACTTAGCGCAACAGCGATGATATATACTTACATCTCAGGAAAAGAAACATTGAAATTATTGGAAAAAATTGAAATCCAGAACAAAAAATTAGTAAACAAAATCAATCAAGATTTGCTAAAAGACGCATACGATGAAGAAGGCATAAAGGCAATACGAGAACGTTTGCCTCCGGTTCCAGACCGATCTTAAAAAGAAGAATTTCTACCACGAACCCGCTAAATAAACGCACGGCATGAAACACACAGCATTTTTTGTTTTCAACATCATATGCGCAAGCGTCAAATAATTGTCCCATAATTATCCTCTTAACATGAGTATAGTATTATTAATTATTTTTGTCAACAAAAAAAATTAATATTTTATTTTGAGTATGCTCTCAAAATTCATTGATTCTTTAACCGTTTAATTTCATCTATAGACAGTCCTGTAATATCACGCACAAATTCAGGGGTAGAACCTTTTGAAAGCAAGTTTTTCGCGATTATTAGTTTTTCTTCCTCGCGGCCTTCCTCGCGGCCTTCCTCGCGGCCTTCCCCACGGCCTCTAGACAGGCCTTCCGCACGGGCCTCTTCTTGCCATACTCTCTTTGCGGTGTCCCAGTTCCATTCCGTCTTCAGCATACTCATTATCTCCTTGGCGTGTTTTTCCAATAACTCTTTCAATATATCATGTTTTCGGCAGTATTGCACGGTCTTTCTTATTGCCTCTTCAAGGGACAATCCCTCTTTCTGAAATTCCCTCACCTTTGATATGAACGCGCTGTACTGTTGCAATGTTTGACACTTTCGGGCTATCTCTTCATTCTTTCCTTTGTTTATGTTTATTACCTTTACTTCCAAGTCCAATACCGGAAGTTTGTTTTTTGAAAACTCAGTACCTTCCGTACTTTTAAATAAATCTGATAATTTTTCTGTTTTTTCATCGGGAAAAGGATCTATACCGTTGTACAACACAAAGAACTCAGGCTTTGGTATTGAGAGCTTTGTCGATGAATAGATTTTTTCATCATCGATGATCTTTTCATAAACCCGGCCTATGTACATTAACAGGCGCAGTGCCATGTTCGGGTTTATGGTGGACTGGTGTTCGATTAAGACGACCAGTTTTTCGCCGATTTCAAATGAAATGTCGTTGTTCATGTCCATGAATAAAATGTCTTCAAGGGTATTGATGACGACAGGGACATCCGGGCTGAGGGTTATCCCCTCCAGCGCGCAGTAGAGTTCTCTTAAAACATCAGGCTTGCTGAAAATGAAAGAGAAAACACTGCTTTTAAATTTTCTGTTCACACACATAATTTTAACCTCCAAAAATGTGTTTCCCCTATATGGGTGTGAACTAGCGGTTTTGCTTGACCGTTTTTGAATTTTTTTTAATAAATTTCCACCACGAACCCGCTAAATAAACGCACGGCATAGCCGTGTAGATCAATAAAGAAGAAATTAATGAGCGGCTAAATAAGAAGGAAGTTTTATACGCAAAAAGCAAAGTTATGCCAACAAACCCCAAAAAATTCGAAAAAAAGTACAGATTATAGGGAATTTCACCTATCCTACAAGCAAATTTGTTTAAAGAAATTTTAAAAAAACTTGACAAAAATAAAAATTACTATATACTAATTTACATAAATAGTTTATTTGTTGTCCGGTCTTCGGAGGGGTATTCTCTCCAAGCCCTGATGACAGGTAAAGCATAAGTTTACGGCGGCCGTTTACGCCGCCAGAAAAAAATCAAACGCGCGTTGCGCGTACAAAAATCATTCGTACCTGCGAAGGGACAGTATTCCTATATCATTTATTTGGAGGAAAAAATGAAAAAAACGATTTTTGCGATTTTGGCGATTCTTACTGTATTAATTATGGTTAGTTGTCCAGAATCAAGTCCATCCCCTAAACCACAGGTAAAAGAGTTTACCGTTAAATTTAATGCTAATGGCGGCTCAGGTACGGCTCCTGCGGACATGAAGGTGAAGGAAGGCGAATCTATAACGTTGCCCACAAAAGGTAACTTGACCGGTCCCGCCGATAAAACAAATTTTGTCGGTTGGAGTGAAACTGCAGCCGGCCCTGCCATAACCACCGATAAGTATAAACCGACCAAAAACATCACCCTGTATGCTGTGTGGTCGGCTGTAAAAGCCCCCGCAGTTATTACACTTGATGCTAACGGTGCAGAAGGAACGCTTGATCCTTTGAACGGATTCATTGGCGAAGAAATAACATTGCCCGGCGGAGTTAACGAGGAGCCTGAAGGCCTGACACCTCCTGCTGATAAACCGTTCTTTATCGGTTGGGCTACCACTGCTGAGGCTACGTTACCTAATGTTTCTTTTGAATATACTCCTACTGCGGCTACCGTCACCCTGTATGCGGTGTGGGCTGCTGAAGAAGCAGTAGTAGCTATCGTTACATTTGATGCTAACGGCGCAGAGGGCGAAGTTCCAGAGCCAATGGAAACAGTCGTTGGCGGTACCATACAGTTACCCTCAGCGGGAGGTCTTTCAAAAGCAGGACACCATTTTGGCGGTTGGTCTGATGATGGTACCCCCGAAGATGCTTTAGATGCAGGTGCTGACTTTGTAGTTACAGAAGCCGAAGTAACCCTATATGCGGTTTGGCATCCTGATCAAGAAGAAGTACTTGATACCGAAGGTGCGGAGTATGTTAACCTCCCGAACGCTTTCTATGCTATCTATCAGTTTACTATTCCCGTAGGCAGCAAGTTAGGAAATTACAAAGGTCTTACGGCGGATTATATGTTTACAGAAGAAATGCTCGCCGCTGCCACTGAAAGAAACGCCCGCATAATGGGTTCTTACAAAATTACCGACTTCTCATTCACTGAAGGTACTGGCGATGCGGATGGCGTATATTTAGCCGTTGCAAATTACAATAACGACAAAAACACCCCATTCATCCTGGATGGAGGTCAATTAAGTAATAAAGGTGATCCAGGAAGTCTTCTTACTGCATTAGCCGGTAAAGGTATTAATGCCGTTGGCGGTGAATGGTTTACCTATGACCTTTACGACATTACAGGCGGAAATAAAAATAGCGGCTATGTTGATACGAATCTCCCTGACGCTAACTATACCGGCGTAATCTATCTCGGCATTGGTCTTCCCGGCGCTGGTAATACTAATCTTCACCAAGAACAATATATCAGGAATGTCAAACTGGTTCCTTTTGAAGATACTGCAGCCGAAGTAGTTGGAACCCCACTTGTTTTCTCGAAAAAGGGTACTGATGGCGAAGACCATCTGTGGCCCGCATTCTCCGGATATGCAATTGCTTCCGGCACTAACGGTTTTAAAGAAGCATCCCGTGTATGGGCGGACGGTTCACCCTACGAAACGGTAGACGCGAATCCCAAACCGATAACTGTAACCTTCAAATATAACAACACCCCAGCTGTTGATGACGTTGTGGCAAATGCTTTAACTAATACTCCTATTGGTTCTACTATTTTCCCGGTTTATGAAGAACGCAGTGATCATTATACTGTTCTTAAGTGGACAACAGCAGCGGACGGTACAGGCGCAACTATTACAGCTGCATCAACTTTCGAAGCTAATGCTACTGTTTATGCGCAATGGGCGCCCCCGATAACCATCACACTTGATCCTAACTACGCAACCGGTGAAGAAGTAGAAATTGTAATCGGTACAGGCGGTTCATTAACTGCTGCTAATTTAGCCGCGGCTGAGCAGGCTGGTTACGTATTCATTAAATGGTATGACAAAGATTATGATACCAATAAAGATTCAGCCAAAGTTATTACAACTGCTACAACTTTCACAGCCGATACTACTATTTATGCAAGATGGGTAGCAAAAGCGGCGGTGGATTATGTTATCGGCAATAAGGATGATGATGGTGATGATGATGATTTGGTAGTAGCCCTTAAAAACAATGGTAGCGGTCTTGCTGCAATAGAAGATAATGTAATTACTGTAACAGATGCTTTTAAAGGCGTAGCTGGGGAAGACGGCAAAGTAGCTTCTTATGCAAGACAATCTGGTGCTGACCAAATTCGGTTCGCTATTAGTCAATTCCCCGATGATTGGAGAGGCTATGAAACGATTGTCATAGACTATAGTATTTCGTATGCTCCAAGTGAACTTGATGATCAAATTGCAATGGAAGCTGTCGCTGCTGAACAGTTTAAGACACAAATTTTCTACGCCGTGGATGGAGAAATGGGAACATCTATCAACTATTTCGACTTAGATAATTCTAATGACCCCGCTCTTACATTCGATGTCTCCAAATTCCCAGTCAACACACCTGACACGGTAGATTCTCTTGCCATCAAATGTAATCCATATGGAGGCAAAACCATGCAGGGTATCATTACCATAACGATTAATAGCGTTACATTTAAAGCTTTCGCTGATGATGGTGGCGGCGATGACGGTGATGATGAATAGTTAATTCGTAAATCTGGCCGCCAACCGGCGGTCGGATTGTACCCGGCCTGACCGTTCGGTCGGGCTGGGTTTCATTTAAGAGGAGCCAGCTTGGACGTACCTCTTTTTTCCTGTAAACCCTTGGCAACCGCCAGGGGATTTTTATATAAGTAAGGAGCATTACATGAACAAAAAATTAGGCGTGGCCGCGCTTATCAGTATCATTCTGGCGGCTGCGCTGGTTCTTGCCACGTGTGGTGAGTTGGGCGGCGCGGAAGAAGCGCGGAAAGTCCTGACGAACCCGTACATCAGCGTGCAGCCGCAGAGCAGGTCATTTTATACGGACGCCTATACGGTGCCCGAATTAAGCGTGGAACTTTGGGACTGGGTGGCGAAGGACGGCTCAATCACATACCAGTGGTACCAGTTTGAAGACATCGACGATTATTGCAAAGACGGCGGCACCGCCATCGACGGAGAGACCACGGACACTTACGTCCCCGACATTGTCCCGGAAGCCGATAAGTTATATTATTTTTACGTCGTCATCACCAACACCAACGGCAACGCGCTGGGCGAAACAAAAAAAACAATACAGAGCGACATCGCGACCATCGCCTTCAGCGCCCCAGGCACCGGCGAACCGCTGTTCCCCGTCATCTTCAAGAACCCCTCGGACGCAAGTTACGGCTGGGGACGTTCCCTGAACTCGCTCAAAGTGGACGCGATTCTGCAGAAGGTCAACGAGAATGTTCCGGCCGCCGGAACTTTGACCTACCAATGGTATTCCAACTCGGAACGCAAGATTAAGGGTGGAACCCCCATCCCCGGCGCGGACAAGGCGTCCTTCATACCCGGCTATGACATATTGAAAATTAATAAAAACTATTTTTATGTCGAAGTCACCAACACCGTCATCTCAGGCACGACAGCGAAACCCATAACAAAAACGGCGGTCGTGTACAGTATTCCCGCCATTATCACCATACAGCCCGGTCTCAACGCCGCCGTTCCCAAAATTAACAGGCAACCCGTGGACCGCATCTATTTCTCATCCGATACCGTCCAACCGTTGTCGGTTGTCGCCGAATCGCCCGACATGGGGCAATTAACTTACCAGTGGTATTACAACGCACCGCCCACGACCGCGCAGGCTTCGCTCAACAGCGGGGGAACAAAAATTGATGGCGCGACGGATAGTACGTACACCCCGCCCAAAACACCGGCAAACCGCTTCTATTACGCGACCGTCACCAACACGAATGAAAACGTCAGCAACGTTGATAAAACCGCGTCCCTTAACACTAAGGCGGCGCAGATCCGCATTGCCGACGCTGGCAGCCCAACCGCTAACGCGACCGTCATAATTCCACCGCTTGATGACGCGACCAGCTTGAGGCAGTACGTCCGTGGCTACGGCGGAATGCACGTCGCATGGGACAACTTCCCCGCGCTTTACCAGGAAGATACGGAATTAATGTATAACCCCGACAAGATGGGTTATAACATCCTGCGCATCATGATCAGGCCTGACAACATCGACGTTAAAAAAACGATGGATGACATGGTTGAAGGTAAGGGCAGGCAATACTATATCGACTACTATGAAAATATTAAAATCGTTAACAAATACGGCGGCTATGTCGCGGCGAGCCCGTGGACCCCGCCCAAGGAATGGAAGAGCAACAACTCCATCAACGGCGGCGGCAACCTGATACCCGCATACTACAGGCTCTTCGCCAACTACCTGCGCACCTTCGCCCAGCTCATGTTAGACAAGGGCGCGCCAATTTATTGTATTTCCATTTCCAACGAACCCAACTATGTCGCCGGTTACGACGGCTGCGAATGGTCCCCGACTGAAATGAGGGACTTCTGGCTTGAAATCGGCCACTTTACGGACGGCGTCCGAGGCTACGGCGGCGGAAAGGAACTTCCCTACGTATTAACCATGAACGGCGAATCGGCGAACACCCCGTTCATCAACCGCGCGACCCTGGCTAATCCCAAATCACGCGCGGTGGTAGACCTGTACGCCCGCCATATCTACGGTTCCCGCAAGGAAAGTCTTTACAATACCCCCGCCGACAAGGCGACATTAACAAGACCTGACGGCTCCCTCGCCGAAGTGTGGATGACAGAGCATAACATCAACAGCGCGAACGCGACCGGTTACTACAACGACTCGACTTGGAACTACGTGTGGCGCTACATGAACGACGTTGACCTTGTAATGCGCATAAACAACGAAAACGCCTTCGTCTGGTGGGCGAGCAAACGCTTCTATAGTATGGTGGGAGACGGTCAGTTCGGCACAACCGAACACGCGCCCCTTCCGCGCGGCTGGGGCTTGACCCACTATGCGCGTTATACCACCGACACCACCAGAATCAACCTGTCCAACTCAGCCAACGCCATTATCGGCAACGTCATTTCCCAGTCCGGGGCATTAGTCGATATCGGTGAAATTGAGCGTCCCACCTCGGTCGTAAACAACAGCAACGACGACATGGACAACATATCGGTACGCATCACCGCGTACAAGTCCCAGGACGGAAGTGAAATCAGCCTGGTCATTTGGACGCCCACGAAAGTCAGCGGCGAAGGCGGTTACAGTCTTGGCACCCTTAAAATTCAATTCCCCGACGGATGGCTGGCACGCGGCGTAAAAGCGCACAGATCAAAAATCACCAGAATGACGCCGGCCACCGGAGACCCTTATGACCGTTACGACATGTTCCTTCCGGACGACACTACGGTAATCAGCTCTGACAGGAAATCGGCGTTTGTAACGGTACCACGCAGTGAAATTCTGTCGGTTAAGTTTACCCAATAAGGAGCGATAACAATGAGCAATGAGCAAAGAACAATGAGCAGTGAGCAATTAGCAATGAGCAATGGGCGAAGAGCGATTAGCGAATGTTGTTTCTCCTACGGGGTGCTGAGAATAGTGCTTGCGGTGGGTCTGGTTTTTGCGTTGGTCGTTTCGGCGTTCGCGCAGGAAATAAAATTTTCGGGCGAGGCTAAGAGCGGTATCTTGTGGCAGCAGATTCAACAGGAAAGCATGGACCCGGACGCTAAGGTCGATCTTGGCAACAAGGACGACGCGGGCAGCGGGCGCGGCCGTTACCGTTTGAACGTCGATTATGACAATGGCGACGGTTTCGGCATGAGGTTCCGCATTAACTGGGAAACTTGGTCGGACACCGCCCCCGCGTGGCCTTATGCATTTGGTTACGGAAATTTCTTCGACAACCAGATGTCCGTGTCGGTCGGCAAATTGGGCGGCTCCCCCTGGGGGACCGGCGGCCCTGAAATGTGGAAAGAACTGGAAGCGGCCTCCGGTGGCGGCATGAGGGTGGAATGGAAACCCGAATTCGTCCCCGGCAAGCTGAATCTTGGTTTTGTTTTGAGTTATTTCAACTCGGACCGCGACCAGGGCTGGCAACAAGGGGTGCCGATTTCACTGCTTAATATTTTAAGGGAATCCATTCTTGGCGTCTCTTATTCCAACGACTCGTTTCTTTTCCGCGCCGCCTACCGCTTTGACGACGAATATGACGCGACACAGGAAAATAAGAACCGAGGCGGCAAGGGCGAGGACGAACTCGTGTACCGCATTGAGGAGAGGGTGCTTGGCAAACTCCTACCCGGCTTCCAAATTTGGGCGCTCGGCTACTGGTTCGGGGTAACCTCCGAATTCGACGAGATGAAGCTGTTCCAGAACTGGCTCTTCATCCAATACGCCCCCGATCAGTTCACCGCACAAATCCGCGTCGGCTACGACTATATCACAAGCCGCAGTGACTTCTATGTTAAACCAAGTTTTTATTGGAACTTCTTTAACAAACTGCTCAGCGTGGGCGCGTCATTCCAGTACTGCCAGGATTTCGGCGACGGTAAGATATACGAGGGTTCCCCGTACCGCTACATCGAGCTTGAACCCAAGATACAGTTGAACTTCACCAACTCGTACATCGCTTTCGCGTATAACTTCAGGCAGGAATACGTACACACCTATCCCGAGCTGGCGCCCGGAAAAGACCCGATTAAACAGACGCAGTGGATGAACCTGCGCTTCTGCATATATTTTTAGGAGGAATTTAAATGAAAATAAAAACCAAAACGCCGGTTTTATTGCTTATGGTGATGGTCATCGCCTTCGCTTTTATCGCCTGCGTTGACCAAAACGTAAAGTTGTTGGGAACCGAGGCGGAGCTCAAGGTGTTCAAAATTGAATCCAGCGGCACCACCGTGGTGACTGACACCGCGGCGAAAGTGGCCCTGCCCATTCCCTCGAGCTTGATGGACAAACCGGATTTGTCCGCCGACGACCTGTACGGCGTTGATTACGATCAGGAAGGCACGAACATCGGATGGGTGGACATCAGGGTGAGGAACAAGGAGACCGATAAAATAACCGGTCGCCTCCGTCCCGTAGTCAGCCAGGGCGCGCAAGCGCAATGGGGGATTGGAACCCGCACCAACCGTCCCTATGTGTTTTACGACACGCGCGTGCCTGTCACTCTTGACAGCAGGGAATACATCTATGTCCGCGTCACTTCCGAAGATTCGAAAATTACCAACTACTACCGTTTTGACGCCAATCTGCTGAGCTGGACGACCAACCTGCAGTACATTAACATCAACAACCGCGAAGGCAAGGCCGGCGCGTCGGTTGACGGCGTAAGCAAAGGCGGCAGCGCGTGGAACAAAGCGAGTGAATGCTCTCTTTCCATCGGCTTACAAGAGGGGCAGAACGCGCTGGTCGTACCGACCACGTTCGATCCCAAGGCGACGGTCAAATACTGCGTAATGGCTAACGACACAACCGAACCGACCGATTTCACCCCGTCGGATGAGCGGTTAAATATTTCAGACCAGAATTTCCTTTACGTCGAAGTAACCGCGGAGAACACCCTTGACAAAGAGTACTTCAAGTTCAAAGTGAGCGTCGGACGCATTGCGACCATCGCCTCATTTAAATTGGCGCCGGATACTAACGCCGCGCATGACATTGACGTTTACGGATTGGGTCTGCCCCAGTCAACGTGGGCGACTGTGGGATTGGGCGAATACAAAACCGCCGACCAGCCCGCCGCCGGATATACTATTAAATTGGTGCTTGATGATCCGGACGCGTCGGTCGTTTGGGAAAAAATTGCCAACGACAAAGCGCCCGAACCCGCGACTTTTAACAGCGCCGCCAAAATCAGGTTTGACAATTCTAAAGACACGGCCAATCCCGGGGAAACCATTTCGCAATCCCTTGCCATTAAAATAAAATCCGCGAACAACGTCGTTACCATGTACTACAAAGTAAGGATAACCAATTTGGCGGCGAATATTAGGACTCACCCCAAATCCGCGTGGTATTATCGGGACGATATTAAAAACGAAGGCAAATCTGACGACGGCAAAAAAAACGTCGCGGCTTTGACCGTCGAGCTGGACAGGCCCGGAACATATTCATATCAGTGGTATGAATCTGACTCATGGTACGGAACCTACGGCAGACACGGCACCAGCCTTGACGAGAAAAACAACATAACCACCGTAAACGGCGGTCCCGGCCAGTACTTCTATCTGGTTCAGGGCAACGAGCCTCCGATATCTTTAACGCCGAAAGGCTATACGGATGATGATTGGAAATTGTCCCCCGGCGCATGGAAAGGCGGACCTGACCCGAACACGTATTACTGGGCTGATTATTCAAGAGGCGGGGAACCCATGGCATGGTTGGTAGCGGATTCTGACGGAGGAAAAACGTCAACCATTACGCCGCGCATCGACTGGGAAGACGACACGGATAATATGATTTTTTACGGAACGCCCGCGCAAAACAATTCATTCCCCAAACATCCGGCTCCTCCGAAAGTGTACTTCTTCGCGGGCGCAACCTGCGAAACCCGCTACTACTGGGTAAAAGTTACCGATGATGTCACCGGCCTGTCCGTCACCAGCGAACGCGCCTTGATTCTTACGGAAACAAACCCGGATATGGAGCACTTCATATTTGATCTGTCCATTCTGCCGAAAAAGAACATTAAACCGTTTACCAAAAACGGAACCGCTTACGACAATATATACAAGATCGATCTGAAGAACTATCCCTTCCCGAATAACGATGTTGATAAGGATGGAAAAGGATATTTTAACCCCGGCAAATATCAGATTTGTATCGCCCACGCCCAATACTTCCTGCCGGACGGCCGCCCCTGGACCCAGAACTGGACCCACGGCAACCTCCACTTCGGCTTGGACGACGGCTCCTTAATCTGGTACCACAACAACATGGGCGCCAACGGCGGTTCAATCCCGTTACAAGCTCCGCACTCATCGCAGGGCGGCCTGGCGGTAAAACCCCAATGGATAGGCTTCACCCCTTCAGGTGACCCGGCCAAAGGCCTGCCCCCGCCCATCAACGACGCCGGCGACCTCCCCAAAGGCATCTACTCAATGGACGCCACAAAGAAATACCCCGCCGGCGTAGCCCAAGGCTATTTCGCCTCCTTCATCGAACTACTGGAAATCCGTTTCTCAACACCGCCGCCTCCCAAATGATTTCAATTCAAGTAAAAAAACAAGGCTGCCCGCAAGGGCAGCCTTGTTTTTTGTGGGGAGTGGGAGGTGTGTTCAATTAAATGTCTGTTTGTTTTGCAATATTAATACTTTTATTATACTCTTCGATTTTCTGTTCAATAAACTTAGGTACATCTTCCGGTTTAATATCATATTTTAGCATTCTTATACCATCAACTAACCATTCATTGTCTTTTATATTTCTACTTTTTATTAGCAGTGTTCTTTTCATATAAAGCGGGCTAATCGACCCGTATTTTTCTTTATACAATTCAAACATTTTTTGAAGAGGCATTTCTTTTAAAAGATACGCTATATCAATAAAATCACGTGCTCTTGTTCTTTTTGTAATCGCATCCAATTTCATTGCCGCTATTTCATTAAGGTCAGAAAACCTGATACCGTCTTCTTCTTTTGGCTTATCCATTTCTTTTTCATTATAATGTACTAATTCGATTTTAATGTCGTTTACAAGTACTCTTATAAAATAGTCTTTAGCAATCTGTATATCAACATTTATATAATTTTTTTTAAAATAATCTATTATTGTCACGGCGTTTTGCGGTTCTGGTGTGAATAAATCAATATCGGTGGAAGTACGATGACCTAATTGTAAAGAAAGCGCCGTACCTCCAACCAACACATGATTCTTAAATAAGGAATCCCTTTGCAATTCCTTAATTAAGTCAATCATTTCCGGTACCACGGCTTCTTTTTGTAACATTTAAACTCCTTTTCAGGCACTTTTAATACAAAACTCATATAAGTAACTATATCTTCATCGAGATTCTCAATATTTAAAGCCACATTTTTTATATCTTCATATGAATATAGGCTCCACATAATAACTTCATCATTTTCCAATCCAGCTTCAATTATACGTTCAATAATAATATTTTTATCTCTTAAATAGTCAAATTTTTCTATATCGCAATTCCAAAATACAGCTTTTGTTAATTGTGACATCAATTTATTGGTTTGGATTAACTTGTCATTTTCATCCATATCTTTCATTTTTATAGTCCCTTTTCTTTCAATTATATCATTATATATGACTGGATCAAGCTCTTTTCCCTTCTAACCGCTACCATCGGAAAACGCTTGAACAGCTGGGACAGGTGAAAGAATCGTCGTGACTTGCAGACAAGGTAGGAGTGGGGTAGACTATAATTAGGGGAAGGAATTATGCCACGATTAACCGAACAAGTAATAGAAGCAGGTCTTGAAAATGACGAAATACTAATGTGGAAATTATATTCATACAAAGACATAAAAAAAGTAGCTCTAAATATTGAATATCTTGAACCTGATGACTTAACTTATACAGCCTTCGTACTAAAAATTAAAGAGGGGAAATTTAAATGTTACGGCAAGAAACCGTGGTACCGGAAGTCTTAAAAGTAATAGAAGAATACAATAGCAAAAACGGCATAGGGAAAAAATAAAAAACAACCATGTCCAGAACTTCCGTTTATTCAGCCCTAGTCCTCAGGAACCGCCCCTCCGGTGAATCCAACAGCGAAGTAACCCTGCTCACGGCGGAAGAAGGCATAATAAAAGCCACCGTCTTTGGCGGTCCCAAAAGCAAACTACGCGCACATACGGCGCCGAATAATTCCGGTCAAGTTTGGATCTACCGCGACAAATCAAAAGAGTACGCTAAAATCACAGACTTTGACGTTCATTCGTGGCGGGCGGGTTTAAGGGAACTCTACGAAAGAACCATGACCGCAAGCGCCGTAGCGGATACGATACTCTCCTCCCACGGCGGTGGCGGCGAATGGCAAACCGCATTAAACATGGCGACAGAAACCCTGGACACCCTAGAAACCGCCAACGAAGAATTATGCAAAAGACTGCTAATTCACTTCCTATGGCGATGGTCAGGCTTTTTAGGAATACAGCCCCACTTAGAAACTTGTGCCGCCTGTGGCAAAGACGCAACTTTTCAAAACGCAAATAACGCCAACGCAAACAACAATGTCGCGGGCAACGGCGTTTCAAGCAACAGCAATGCAAGCGGCAACGCGCTTTGGTTCAGTTCCCGCGAAGACGCGGTATTTTGCGCCGTCTGCGCCGCAAACCAACAAGACCTTCTGCAACTAAACCCCGGCTCCCGCCGCTGGCTTTCCGCGGTAAGCGCTCTGGAGGCGGCGCAGATACACCGTTACTCGATGGACAAAAAATCTTATGAAGAAGCCAAATCCCTAACCACCGCCGTCCTAACCGCCGCCATCGGAAAAAAGTTGAACAGTTGGGATTGGTAAGGTTATTTGACAAAATATATAAATACAGATAAACTGAAAGAAACACCCATAGAATAATACCGTTCGTGTTGGTTCGTGTGGTTCGTGGTAAAATTCTTCTCGAAAAATTCATCTTGACAATTCCACCAATCTCCCATAACATAAAACCATGAAAACAGCGATTATCTATTATTCCCTAGACGGAAACTGCACCTTCGTAGCCGAAGAAATAAAAAATCAACTTAAAGCGGACATAATTCAGTTACACGTAAAAAGCGAAAAAAAGCGTATAGGCATATTTAAATTTTTTTGGTGTTGTAATCTGATGTTTTCACACAACAGTCCGCCCTTAAAACCATACGTATTTGATCCGTCAAAATACGACCTATTAATCATTGGGGTCCCCGTATGGGCGTCATCTCCCGCCTCCCCAATAAAAACCTTCATAACCAACACAAACATAACCGGTAAAAAAATAGCCCTCTATGTCTGCCACGCCGGGGGCAAAGGCGACTCCCAAGAAAAGCTAAAAGCCCTCCTCCCCAAAAACGAAATAATCAGCGAAGCCGACTTCATCAACCCCGCCAAAACCAAAGAGCAATCCAAAACCCAAATATCAAACTGGGCAAAAAGTATTCCTAGCTAATAACTTTTATTCGAAAAGACTCTCACAAAGACCACAAAGAAAGAGAAGATCACAAAGAGGAATCAGGGGTTTTTGTTCGCTATCTTATCCTAAACCTCAAGCATATTTTTCGAACAAAAATCTCCTCTTTTTTATTTCTTATTTTTTATTTATTATTTCTCTTTTCCCCCCCTTTTTTATTTCTTATTTTTTATTTATTATTTATACAGATGAAATGGGACAAAAAGGACATTCCCCCCGAACAGGTAAAGGAAATTTCTTTAAAATACGGATGTGATCTGCTAACCGCCTCAATCCTTGCGCGTCGCGGCATAAACACGGGCGATTCAATCCGCTACTTCCTTGAAGACGACATCACGTCCCTTCGTAACCCATTTGCCATGGACGGAATGGAAGATGCCGTTGAACGCATCCTTGCCGCGAAAGAAGAAGGCGAAAAAGTCCTTGTCTTCGGTGACAGTGACGTTGACGGCATAACGGGAACCGTCCTCCTCGCCGGATACCTTGAAAGTATAGGCATGGACGTAACATGGCGCATCCCCACAGGCGATGAATCTTACGGACTCTCCCTTGACGCTGTAGAAAACTTTGCCGCCAAAGACGGCACATTGATAATTACCGTAGATTGCGGCATCTCGCGATTTGCCGAAATAAAAAGAGCAAACGAACTTGCTATCGACGTTATAGTAACCGACCATCATGAACCTCAGGAAGAACTCCCACAAGCTCTTGTCATCGTCAATCCAAAATTAAAAAATTCAACATACCCATTTAGAAACCTCGCCGGTTGCGGCGTCGCCTTCAAACTTGTATGCGCCCTTCGATTCGCGCAGGGAAGCGAACTCTACAATCAGCAAATCTGCCTTTTGAACACAAGACCCGTGAATGACGCGTGGATCATCGAAATCGCGAAGACAAGAAACCTCATTGTAATTGACACATTAATAGAAACAATTGTTCCGGGAATGATCTCGATCGGCGAAACGCGCCTTCCTTCTTTTCTTGAGGGACAAAATATTCTTTGCTGGGACGCGGCCTTGCACAAACACACATTTGCGAAACTATTTGGCAGGGGCGTTGAAATTGGCATGATGGACATTTCAGGGCAGATTGGAAAGGAGATACCTCAAACTGCGGGGGCGAGCTTACTGCGAATAAAAGAGCTTTCAAAAATAGCGAAATACAGTGACAAAGAACTGAGCGAGCTTGACGTTTTTGTAAATCTGTTCACGTCGTATGCGCGGCTGAAAGAAAAAAATGCGGGGGATGCGGAAAAGGAAAACGCCGACATACAACTTGCCGCGCTTGGAACAATAGCGGACATCATGCCCCTGTTGGATGAAAACAGAATAATTGTGCGCAGGGGGATTGAAGCATTAGAGAAAAAACCGCGTCCTGGCCTGTCCCAGCTTATTCATAAACTCGACCTTGCCGGCCGCCACTTTGACGTAAAAGATATTTCGTGGAAACTCTGTCCCAGTATTAACGCGGCCCGAAGAATGGGAAAAGCCGAAACGGCGGCGGCTCTGTTCTTTGAAAAAGATTTATTAAAAAGGGAACGCCTCGCCAGCGAATTGGCGTCGATGAACGAAAAACGCAAAGACATGGAAGAGGAAATCTGGGCGATGATTGAATCGATGGCGTATAAAAGTTTTGACGAATATGAAAAAAAGTTTGTTATGGTTCACGGCGATAAAATTAACAAAGGTGTCACGGGACTGATGGCTCAACGCGCCGCCCGCCTTTTTAATGTTCCCGCAATGGCAATTTCCGTAGGCGATGAAATCTGCACGGGTTCAATCCGCTCGACAAGGGGTTACAATGTTCAAATTTTGTTTGAGCAATGCGGCAATCTTTTTATCGACTGCGGAGGGCATCAGGCGGCTGGCGGTTTCAGCATGGTCATGGAAAACTGGGACACCTTTATGGAACGTTTAAAAAATGCGGTAAACGCCATTGAATTTGAAGAACAGCCCGACGAGGAAATTTTACAAATTGACGCTGAACTGCCGCACGAATATCTTTCTCCCGATATATTAAAATTAGTTGACAGATTTGAACCTTACGGCAATGAAAATGAGCCTCTCATCTTTATGACAAAAAAAATTACCGTTAAAGATATTAAATCCATCGGAAAGCCCGACGCGAAACACATAAAAATGACGCTTGACGCGGGAAAGTACAAATGGCCCGCACTTTACTGGCAAAGCGCGGATCGTGTTGAAAAAAAGGAATTCGGCATAAATGACAAAGTGGACATAGTTTTTAACCTTGTCCGCGATTATTACAAAGGCAATGAAACGCCGCAAATAATGATATTAGATTTAAAGAAGAGCGGTTAAGGGGGTATTAATGAAAAAGCGGATAATAATTCTTCTATTAATCAGTTTATTGTTTTTAACCTGCGCCGGACAAAAGCCTGTTGTTTCAGCTCAGATAAAAAATGAACCGGTTCCTGTTCCGGAATCTTCGGCTTTTATTTCAGCTCCGATTAGATATGCGTTACTCCCTGAATCTCCGCGCCCGGGAGACCCGATATCAATCGGCACAAACGCCAATGTAAAAGAGGCCATCCTTTTTGCAAATGAAAAGCAGGTGGCAAAAGCCCTCTTTTTTCCCATTCCCCCGGAAAACGGCAAACCCGGTTTTTCGGCGGCTATTATAACTGTCCCTTGCACGGTAAACGCGCAAACCGTGGTTCTCAAGTTAAACAATTCCGATGTCACAGTTTTTGAAATTACAATTTATTTAACCCCCCGAAAATTTCCCTCCGAGACGCTTGTACTTGACGACTCTCTTACAAAATTAGTCAGTGAGCCTTCTCCTGAAAAAACAAGGGAGTCTGAAGAACGATGGAAAATTATTACCACCACCGGAAAAGACGTTTATAATCCGGGCAAACTTATCCTTCCCGTAACCTCGACAAGAAGAACCAGTTTATATGGCACACGCAGAGTTAATCAGTATTCAGACGGCAGAAAAGTGACATCCATTCACGCGGGAGTGGATTTTGGAGTTCCGAAAGGGACGGAAGTCCGCGCCTGCGGCAGGGGAAAAGTCGTATTTTCAAGAATGAGGATACTCACCGGTTACACGGTAATTATTGAACTTGCGCCGGGAGTGTATTCTTTGTATTATCATTTGGACAGCGTAATTGCGAAAGAGGGTTCAATGGTAGAGGCCGGAGATATTGTCGCTTTGTCAGGTGCCACGGGGTTTGCGACGGGTCCCCATCTGCATTGGGAACTCCTCGTCAGCACGGAAAACACCGATCCGGACATTTTAACGGAGCGCCCCCTTCTTGACAAAGATATATTAATCATTAAACTATTTTATTAGATATGGAACCAAAAGTTTGGAACCAGAGGTTCCACACAAACCTGATTTGGGAAGGAGGTGATTTAATTGGCGCACATCGTAGTTGATGAAAGCGAGGTGCTGGAAAAAGCCATCAAACGTTTTAAACGCAT
>Ga0268262_10001808_pt1 | contig 25739 bp, 32 predicted proteins | sample TergutNc150P3_FD_190354 | JGI IMG/M metagenome (GOLD analysis project Ga0268262, IMG submission 190354) | Nasutitermes corniger P3 segment gut microbial community from laboratory colony in Florida, USA - Nc150 P3 (SPAdes) (version 2) | ecosystem: Host-associated > Arthropoda: Insects >... | reverse complement strand
GGTCCATTTGGTTTCGTATTTTTTCTTTTCTTTGTTCCAGACGTTTTTGGTTTGGTAGGCGTAGCGTCCTTTGTTTTTGTATCGAATAGGTATTGTCGTTTCCTCATTATATGGTAGGTATGTTACCTATTATATATGTTTGTTGTTGTATTTTTAAAAATCTGTGTATTGACGTTAAAATTATAAATTGACCGCAAATCTTCGATTACTACAATATCATGGGAGGTAAAAACACGGGAATTTCGGATAACTCTTCTTACTAAAAAGACACTATAAGCCGATATAGACAAAATCTCCTTCACCCTATAACTCAATTTACCCTTCATCATTAATAATATAATTAACTAACAACCTATACCACACTTACAAAACAATTTCCAACTAGAGAACATCTTACAAAAAAAGGTGAAAAATAATCATGAATGCTATTTACGATTTTTCTTTATAAACATTACAACTACCACCATAATAACTACTGCAATTAAAGCAATAATAACAGCAAGACCTAACAAATTACCAGAGTTCGATGGTTCAACAGTCGAGTCATTATAAGTATTCTGTGAGTTACCCAAAAATCCCTGCTCCCAACAGTAAGCAACCTCTCCAGTATCACCCCAAACCCCAACCTGAACACCGTAGACATTACCTATTGGATAGCTGAAATAAAAAACCGCCGACCAAAACGGATACAAAGTCAAAGCATCCCTATCCGCACTAAAACTCACACCCGTACCCTGCGCAAGCAACTCATTATTTATGGGATTATTGTACTGCTGTCCAGAAATCATCAAAAGACCCACCTCAGACCGCATATTTGACCAATCAGGCCTAACCTCCACTTCAACCCCATCCTCACCAACCTGATAAAACAGGTGGTCATCACAAAACTTTTGAGCCAAAACAAAAGCAAAACTAACAAACTCTTCCTCAGACGCATAAGTATTCACATCACAAACACGATAAAGCCCAAAACTATCACTAAAAGAAATTGCATTATCCATGAAGTCTATACTCCAACCCCTATTTGGAACAATAACACCATTGACAGTATAAACGAAACTAAAACTGTTTTGTGCTATAAAAAGTGTCATGTTACCTAAAGACACATTTGCAGGAACCCCCTGTGCAGGTAAAGCAGTTGGTGCTTTATTTAACAAGTCTAAAGCCAAAGACACATCCAAAGTGGCAACACCATATTTTTGCGCAAAAATCTCGTACCGCTCGAGAATATTTTTCATTTTTTCAACGGAATTCTTTGGAGTATCTATAGCATAATAAAAAGAACTATCAACCACTCCAACATTAATTGAATTTGGAATACCATTGTAAAAATGACCTCTCACCGTCAGCTCACTACCTTTTACATCGACAAGTTCAAAAGCACAATTTTCCACCTCAACAGAATTCCCATACAGGTACTGCGTAGCAGAACGTTCATTTGTTAGGGTATATTTTGACAAATCAAGCCCAATAACATCGCTTAAAAGAGCAGGCAACTTTTCCTTAGCAGAAAAGTTCTCAGCATTTGCCGTCCCTATATCACAACCTGAATATATTGAAAACATGGAAAGAACTAATAAACTGACCACGAATAGCCCAATTATTTTTAATTTTTTCATCATAGCTCACCTTTTAATATCATTGTATGTACATATTTCCATTTCCTAATACTCGCATCTTACAATAAAACCAGTAATTTGCAAACCCTGGAAAATATGGATCATTTGACCATTGACCCACATTAAGCACCGAAGTACCAAAAGTGTAATAACTACTTGAAGAAATTCTTCCAAAAGTCATTTCCGCAGCATAATCAAGAGATACCTTTACTTTTTCAGGGGTTCCGGTAGCGTATCCTAAGGCATAGTTGTAGAAGTGGTAGACAAAATAGAGATATTGTAAACCAGTACTACTGCTGCCTGCCGGTGGTGCATCAATCATAAATGGTGAATTATTTTCCCAACCAATATACGTATAACTACCAGACGGACTAGTATACCCATTTGTACTCATGCCAGTAGTTCCAGTCCAAGCATAAGGCATACCTACCCTATTATAAACAGAATTACCGACTAAGTGATTATAGCCATATTGAGTATTTGGATTACTGGGAGGCGGATTTGTCGGAGCTGAAGCAGACCAAGTAACTCCTGAAATATTTTGCCAAGCACCATTATTACCCCAATAAAGCCCACCATTACTACAAGTCCACATAAATGTAAAATGCTGCTTACTTGACCCATAAGCAGTAGCATGATTATATATTTCGTAATCAATAACATACGCATTAGGTACATCAGTATAACAGCCAAAATAGCCATAAGGAGAAGGCGGGCTAACACCAGATGGATGACTAAAATCGCCAACCCAAAAAGTTGCTGCCGTAGTTACACCATTACTGGGGTAAGCCACATTATCAAGTACATTATACACATTATTCCGAGTTGTTGAGGCTCCATAAGAATTAGAATTTGACCAACCCTTACCACCAAACATACTATTAACATTAGTACATATCGTAGTTTCCCATGACAACTCATTACTATATCGGGTAGCATTGTAATTGTAGAGAGCGGGATTTAGATGACCCCATTCCATAGCTATTTTTGCAGCATTTGCCGAGTTAACATTAACGCCGGTAAAAAGAGTTAACAAAAATAATGACAATAACATACACACTACAAGTTTCCGTACCATATTTACCCACAACTACTGCAATGGTTAACATACTATTTAAAACTAATTATTAAGACTCAACTGAGAAAACAAGTGTAAAAATTTACTTTATTGCTATTAACTCAAAAGAGCGTCACCATACCTAAAACTATTGCGCCTATTGGTACTGTGACAAGGGCAAAAGTAAAAAATACAATAAAGGGTATTGTAAAAGAGACAAAGACACCATTGGGAAATATTTGCTTGTTTTCTTTTAGAACATTAACGTATTTGGTCAAATCAGCCTCAGCTTTTACAAAACACAATAGTTTTCGAGTTGGTCTACCTTCTTGGAACACCACAGTTTCAGATGGAAAATACCTAAGACCCCCAAGCTTATCTAAAGACACGAGTCTTGCGGTAAAGAGCAACCAGACCTTTTGACGTATAGTAAGGTTAATTCCCTCAAACAGAGAGGGCCTCTTAAAGAGAAAATCCTTTAAGTTTAAAACGAAAATGGTCAAGGGCCACACCAAACTTAGCAAAACCGAATTACAAAACACCACTAAAATTAGGGGCAAAGACAAAAAATTTGGAAATGGATTAAAAACAGCGGGAATCATTGGAACGGTCAGAGCAATAAATAAAAGCGCCTTTAAATCCGCTCCACCAAAATAACCTGACCAAAACAAAACAACCCCCAAAAACACTCCAACCAAAACCGAAACCAAAACAACACCACCATCCAATAAACTAAACCCCACTTGAACAAGAACCAACATAATTCCTACAGGATAAGCCAAGAGCCATACTTTATTTGACACTTGACGATCTTTAAAATCAAACACACAAGCATAAACTAAAACACTTAAAGCAAAAACAAACGGCAACCACAACACCAACAACTGCAACATATTAATCAACCTTCAAAACTACAGAACTTTAAAAACCCACCAACCAACCAACCAACCAAATAAATAAAACACAACACCAACCACCTCACCCTTAACTTAAAATACAATAAACCACTTTAGCAAAAATTGCCATTAAGACCACTCCTCTACTGTTTTTCTTCAAGATAGTCAAGCATTTCTTTAACGCTGACAATGTTTATGTTTCTAAACCTCTTTAGGGACAATAAATGATCATCACCCGACACAATAAAGTCAGCTTTCCCATCATAAGCCGTCTCAAGAACCATATTATCTTTAAAATCACGTTCAACCACATTAAAATTTGAGACCACATCCACCAATTCAACTGTTTGCATCAAAACCTCAAACATCATACCAAACTCATCAACAGTAAACCTAAACTTTGGTCTTTGGATAACGTCCTCAAACTCTTCTAAAATCAAATCCGAAACAACTAGGGTAAACTTTTTCGAAACAGCTTTCCTTAAAAGTACATGTGACTTACCCTCAGAAAGCATGGCACTAACTAAAACGTTAGTATCAAATACAACACGAAACATGTCAACCGTTCATCATCGTCTTTTTTCTGCTCTGACTGCATCTATTTCTTGTTGAATTTCTTCTTCAGACAGGTTTAGATTTTTTTTAGCTATCATGGCAAATATCGCATCCCACTCTTTTTCTAAGTCGGGGATTTCTAGCTTTTTTAGGATAAGCATATCGTCTTTTTTATAAACTAAGAGTTTAGTTTTTGGCTTTATACCTAATTCTTTTCGCAGCGCTTGAGGAATGACCACTTGACCTCTTTCACTCATTATAGTTACTTCAGCATCTACCACAACAATCAACAGTAAGAATATCATACACTAACCCTTAATAAAAATTCTGCACCCTAAACAAACACTACACCCACCAAAAAAATATTAAAAAAAAATAAAAAACATCAAAAGAAAAAAAGAAGAAACCTGACTTCAAAATCTACAGACAACCACCTACCATTTTAAATGAAGCCCTAATCTTCTTCACTTGCAGGCAACCCTTTGCTATTGTTGTCTTGTTCTTGTGTTTGTTCCTGACCAAGCTGCATCCTCGAAACAGGCACTTTACCAAGCGCAACTGGCAACTTTGCTATAGCCGCAGGCAACCCAACTATTTGCGACAACTCTTGAGCAGAAAGCACTACTGCATTACGCCTCCTAAAAACCACAAACAAACAAACCGCCACAAAAACAACCAAACCCAAAACCCCAACATCCACCACAACAGAAGAAAACAAAGAACCAGAAGAAGAAACAAACCTTAGAGGACTAAATAACCCAAAAAACCACGCCAATAACAAAATACTCAAAGGCACAGCCCACCATAAACGACACAAAATACTATTGTGTACAACATATCGAGAAGGCTCGTGAAGAACCGTTGCCGGACTTTGCCATGGTTTTTTAGTTGTTTTAAAGATGCGAAATCTGTTAGTGGGGGCCGCTGGCAACGCGTTTTTAACCGCTTGAACACTTTGCAGCGAGTTGCCAAAAACAAGGATTTGACATGTAAAAAGATTACTGGCAAGCTTTAGCTCAGCATTTTTTATGAGTTCTCGGCTCCAAGAATCCACCCTGTTCTGTCCAAACCGCCCACTCTTAGCAGCCGTAGATGTCTCACCTTGAGGGTTTTTTCCAAGACCCGCACCTACCAGATCAGTCAGGGGATCTAAAAATAGCGTACTTATACCTGACGAGGATGATTTGTTGGAGAGTTTGTCATACACAAACTTTTGTATATCCCCTGCCGCGTTGGGATCAGCCTTGGCTGTAACTTCAAGGCATACTCCCAATCCCGCCATAGATGCAACCAACCGATCAACAAGATTAACCAACAGCTCTTGGTGCTGACCACTAAACATTATAGGTAACGCATAATTCTTCGCCAACGATAGATCAGCACAAAAACAATACCGATGTTTAAGCGGATTAGCCCCGCCAACAACCTCCACATCCAACACGGCCCGTATAACATTTGACATCTGCACCCTAGTCTGCTCATCAAAAAACTCAAAGAAAAACCTAACCAACGACCGCTCACCCCCACCACCCCAGCTATCCCTAGAAGCGACAATAAAAAACCGAAACGGCTTACCTAAACTATGCAGCGCATCTAGAACAGAGATAAACAGAGCAAGCGTAAATTTTCCTGTCTCCACCTCAGACGTAATAAGAGGCCTAACCTCAACCCAACAATCCCCACGCCCACTACATCCAGCAACTAAATCCATAGGACATCACACATAACCCCACACAAATTTAAAAAAAGGAAACATAGACACAACTAAGAAAAGCTAAAAAATGGTTCTTCGATTTTAGAGCGAGATAAAAACTACTTGCCGCTTCTTTCACAAATACCTCAAATTCAAGATAATTAAAATTTGGACCACAATTCCTTCCCATAAACCCAAAAAATCAACCACGTAACACGCACTGAGGTAGGTTTGTTGTTTGGTTTCTTTTTAAAATCCTACGGGATATTTTCTGGTGTAATACTTGGATAAAAAGGATAGCAGATGTAAAGACTTAAGAAAAGGACGAGTTGCTGCTGTAAAACAGATTGTGGCTCTTTTACTAATTTTCTTAATGGGTCTATCAATATTTGGGGGTTTTTTAGATCGGTTAACTGCACAAACGAACCAAAATAGTGTAAACTTGACAATTGACCCTCTACTTGACAAGTATGGTAAACCAGCCATAAATGAAGATGACACATTTTATCCCAATGACCGATTCAAAATAACCTACCACACAGAACTAACAAACGAGGCTAATTTTGAAAAGATAGAAATCCACCATGAACAGTCCACTTTTCACATGTTTAACACCAGTACTAATTTTGGGGCGGAGGGAACGGGTGGGGGCGACTTTGAAGTTTTGCCCTCTGCAAAGACGGGAACATATCCTTTCTCTGTTGAAGTGTGGGGCAACCGATCCACTAATAATGATTCGGGAAATGAAAGCTATGTGATGGCTGAAGCATCGTTAACTGTTACGGTGGTGGAGTATGATCCACACTTTACCGTAGCTCTTACCTATACCGTTCCAACTGACAACGGTTCAAACAGTAGTAGTAGTTACGAAAAACCTTTCTCCATAATTGTACGCTACGATGGAAATGGGCCAGATCGTAATCTTAGGCAGCGCGCGGTGGTTGATGATTATGTTTGGGAGGGTTACGCACAAAAAATTCCTCAAATAGATCAGATGCAGCAATCTCTCACACCTAACCTTACCGTAGCGAGCTTTCTTAATCAAAGCGCCAACACCCAATTTCTAGCTCAAGGCATAGAAAATGAGACTATAAGTAATCAAATAATTTTAAGGGTTGCTGGAAAAAGCTTCACAAATAGTGAGTTTCCAGTGGGTTTTCTTTGGGAGTCAAACACAGACCACAGCTATGTTTGGACACAAACCCTGCCCATAGAGGGAACAGGTGAAAACGGGTTTTATGGTGAGTGGTTTGAGTGGCAAACCAGCCTCACCTTTCCACCCTCAATAAACCCCAACCAAATCAACCAAACAACAACAATAAGCCAAGAAGACCTACAAAACCAGTTGGTCGAGCAATTTAATTCACCCAACGGAACGCTAATTACTTCGCCCTTTGGAAATACTGTTACCTCGATGTATGCACACAATAAACGCCTAGACCTCTTTGCCAAAGAGATGGGCGTAGAGAAAAACCAAACCCTAAACTGCCAAACACCCCTACCCCTATATTTTACATCCCAAGAACGCTACGCAAAACTCCAATACACACTAGATTCCACAGTTACAAAAGAAATCATCACCCAAGGCTTCACCAATGCGCTTTATTACAATGTATCTGTTGGATGCAACCTCTTTGGCACCCCAAGATACTTTGAAACTAACACTACATGCGAATACGAATTTTTCGACAAACCCTTTAACGCCACAGCATACCAATGGGACGCTACACTTCAAACCTGGCGCATCGACTCCACCATCAACATAAAAACAACTTTTACCTCAGCCCTCAACTTTACCACCACCGACATCTTACGCACAAACTTTGAAGAACAAACAAACGACCCAAAAGCCCTCGAGATAGCAACAGCCGACCTCTACGATTGCGGCCCCCAAACCTTCACAGGCACAGGTTCTATTGAAGCTAACCTAAAACGCAGCAGTCCGTTATACTACAATCTGATCATAGAAGCAAGTCAGAAACAGAAAATATCTCTCCAACGAACCATCCAACTAAACTTTAGAAACCAAACCCCCTACAACCTACCCCTAAACTTTGACACAACCTCCCCTCTCCAAGTAGACGTTATTGCAGATGACCCCCAAAGCACCCTACTGATGCTGGATGCCCCATTAGAACTTGGAGGATTAACCAACGTAACAATATATCTAATCACAAAAACACCAACAACAAAAGACCTCAATAACATTTCAAGAGATCAACTTGACCTTAGGTTGCTTAAGACGTTTAACCTAACAACAACATTATCTGAGGAACAAATTCAACCGTCGGGTTATGAGCAAAACTATCAACAATTCTACCAATACTATGAAGGCTACAGTTCAATCTCTGAAACGGAGAGTTTGGGGTTTTGTGGGAAAACTCAAATAGCAATGCCCAAAGATAAAGAGACAGTTGCCCTAACAGATCAGGGTGAAGCATTGGTTTATGTGGAGGCAACAAATGTTTGGGGCACCACTTTTCACCATATCGTTTCAGTTCAACCCTACTCTACACCGAAATGGGAAATCCCCCTAAACCAAGTAACCGTATACCTTGTGGTTATTGTAGTCATTGCGGTAGTTGTGAGTCTGGTAATTTACCTCATAAAGGCAAAACAGTAAACAGACACAACCTGCAAAAATTTACCCCTTACCCGTTTTTCTTGTTTTGCTTGTTTTTTAAAATAGGCGTTCTTTGTTTATGGTGCAGTAAGTGAAAGTTCAGTTATGGCGTGAACAAACCTCTAAAAAACTCCAAAAAGCAGCTTGTAGATTAAAATCTAACCGAGCCCTCTTAGGCGTGGATGCGGGTATTCTGATAGCTTTCTTCACAATCACCATGCTGGTTATCTATCTTGCTGCACCTGTGATTATGTCCACACTTTTTGACATCATAATCGGCGGTCCAAAAGGCATATACTCCTACCTCATTGAGCTGCCATTAATAACGGATCCACCTAGCACGGGCGGAACCATTGGACAACAGTTGGGCGTGCCAATGGTTAAGGTGTTTGGATTAATGCAGACAATTGCGTTAGCCATGTTTGCAGTAGTTCTAATCATAGCTGCCATATGCTACGCCCTAGAAAACTTCCGAGTCGTAAGTGAAGGCACAGCCGCTAACATTATCATGAACAGCGTCTTTACTTTGATCCTAATCTTTGCTTGTCAGTACATCTATAATGCGGTTGCGGGGTCGATTAACATTTTTACCGGCTGGCCCGATGTAGGCGGTGCTGGTCTTCTAATCCCCTCAAACAACGCCATAGACATCTTGGTCGGATATGCAACCGGAGGCATAGGAACCGTTCCCTTGCCAAACTTGGATCCGTTCACGGGATTTTTCTTCTCAGGTATCCTCATAATGCTGGTCGCCTCTATTCTTATGCTAACGCTAGTTATGGGCATTACACGCCTATTTTTTGTAGGTGTACTAGCGGCTGTTCTGCCGTTACTTCTTGTTCTAAGGTTAATTCCCTTTACTAAGCACTTTGCAGACACGCTAATACAGGATTTAATTGGTTTCATGTTTGCAAGCATCATGGCCTCAATCGTACTGCTCTTTGGCTACCAAGTCCTCATATCGACCAGCCTAAACCCACTCACACAGATTCTCATAGCAATAATTACTCTTTTTGCGGCTGCATACATGTCTACGACGTTTGTGGGTAAGTTTGGTGCTATGGGTATGGCTGCTGCAAACGTAATCGGCGGCGCAGTTAGCACTGCTACAGGTGCTGCTATGGGGCTAGCTGGCGGAGCGTTGTTAGGTGGGGGCGCAGGCATGGCAAGTCGTTTAGGTAGTTTACGTGGAAAAGGGCTGTCTAAAACGGAGATGCTGGGACAAGCAGGTGAGGGGTTTGTGTCTGGGGCAACTCCAGGTGCAATTTCGGGCTTTTTTGGAGGCGGCATCGGAGGTGGGGGCAGTGGTATGCGTATGGGCTCTGTTGGCGGGAGCAATATGCGCGGAATGGGCTACATGGTAACAAGTATGATGAATCGCCAAAAAGCCCCTGCCCAAGAATTTCTCGCTAACCGAGCAGGATCCACCCTTAGCGCATCAATGTATAAAAATTCAGTAGGAGATGTTTTACCGACAGCTACCCCAGAATCCAGCGCGTTCTTCATGGAGGAACTTAACAAAAAATCAGGCGAAGACATATACAATGACTATGTTACAAACAATTACCCCGAAATAGCCCAAAACATCAAAGATCCCAGAGCGGCAGGATTTGAGGTTAAACGACACTTACAATCTTTACCGCCAGAGGTTGCATTTAGCAACTGGCAAAAAGCCCAAAACCAAGGCAACCTCCCCAAAGAAGGACGAACAACATTCTACCAAAATGCTCGTGACGAAGTGGGAACAAACAGAGAAACCGTAACAAACATCCAAAAAGGAATCTATACACCCAACCTTGAAGCATTAGACAACTCTCCACGTTTCTCTTTAGACACCTTCAACACCGGCGCAGTCACAGAAAAAGGCACAGTAGCAAACGCAAAAATCTTCGCTGGAATACAACAATTAGGTATTCAAGAAAGCAGACAAAACGACAACCAACAACGCGCAGAAACAGCATTCTACAATGCCACCCCTAATATTCTAGGAAAAAACCTCTCACAAATTTCAGGAGTAAAACTAACCCCAAAAGAGCAAAAAACATACGGTTACGCTATGACAAAAATTCGCGACGTAGTAGGTAAACGAAACCCAACCCTAGCACAAAACATGGCTCACTATATCATGGGCGATGGAAAAGATCAATTCGCTACCTTGATGACTGATGAAAAATTCACAACTCAAGCAGTAAAAAACATGGAATCTCAGAAAACCAGTGCATGGTTTGCCAACACATTAAATATGAAACAAAAAGACAGTCTCTCACCAGAGATCCTATTTAAAACTGAACCAAAAACAACCATTACAGAGAACACCACCCCCTCAGTTAGAAATGCCTCACCACAGATTATTTCACCTAAACAACCACGAAATAGACCAGTAGAGTTATCAGAAATGCAAAAACGAGAATACGAAGAAGGAAAACAACAATGGTAAAAAAATCAACGTCATAACCCGCATATACAGATTACGAACAACTTTTTTTCAATAAACTTCAAAAAGTTAAAAATCTAAAATCAGACAGGCTGTGTTACTTCTAAATGACTCTCTTGCTCTTTTCTTGCTTGATTCACAAGTTTTTGAAACGCAAGCGAACCCTGCTTAATTCTCTCCAGCTTTTCCTCAACAGAAAGATCCTTTGTGTCCTCATAATGCTTTTCCCGAATCCTATGAAGCTCTTCAATAAACTTACTTTCTCTCATCCTCTTAAACCTCCTCTAACAACATTGATGGCGGTACTATTTTTACCTCTCGGAAACCAAATAAAATATTGACGGAATTAACCCTATTAATAGTTTTAATATTAACAAAATGGCGAAAATTCCAACTCACAACACAATCACAATTATTCAACACGCTACAGGCAATATGAGTTAAATCATCCAAACTTTTCTTGCTCAACACACCATGTTGCAAATATTTTTGAGCAAGCTCCTCTTGCTGTGGAGTAATAGACACAACAGAATACTTTATCAATGTAATATACCTTAAAAGAGCCTCTCTCTTTTCGGTCTTACACCGATTTATCTCATCAAAAACTAAGTCTGATATAATGACTTCGTATTTATCTTGTTGTAATAGACCCCACAATTCGTGAGTATCAGCCATTTTCTCGGGTACATCATTGGCTATTAAATGTCCAATCGTTGAAGTGTCTAAGTACAGCTTTAACTTTTTCATAATATCAGCCTGCACTTACATTATACGTAGTTTCTCTAAAAAATCAATCGCTTCTATCATATTGCAATAAGACACTTTTAGCTTGGTACATGCTAGTTGAGTACATAGTAAAAAGGCTATGTTATGTAGCTTGTTGATTTTGTTTGTTCTTGTTTGATTGCGGTTATTTTTGGTAGGAGTTCTTGGACGTGTTTTATGAAGTATTTTGCGTAATAACATGCTTTTGAGGCGTCAACTGAATTTAGATCAGTTGCTAAATCGTAGAATCTAAATAGTTCTGAATCGTTGACCATGTTGGTAACTTTTTTGACGGTTGTTATGTCAAATTTTATTGTTTTTGGTGGCCATGTTGTGTGAAGCCCAAGCTTTGCTGCGAGTGCTTTGTATGCCGACCAAACGGCTGGGAGTGCTTTTGATTCTGCAATATAATTATCGGCTAAGCAAAGTTCCCATTGAATATAGGTGTCTTTGAGGTTAAAATCTCGTTTTTTACCTGTAAGTATGTCCTCTTGAAATTTCTCTAAAATAGGATCACAATTGAAGTATTTGGTGTCAAATTCTAGTTGGTAGCTTTCTGTGTCGCATAGTTTTATGATTTCGCTTGATATCCAGCAAGATACTCTATCGCTTTTCCATCGATTGTAATTGTATAGGCTATTTAGGGTTTCTGCATAGCCTTGCAGAATAGTTGGGAGTTCTTCTTTTGATGTAACTTCTAGAAATTTTTTCTCAGCTAGCTCGTAAATAATTTGGGGCACCTGATGTAACATTTCACTGTTAGGTGTATTCATTTTTTCAAATAGTGATTTCCAAGGTGTAGCATCATAACTCATTTTATTAACGGTTAGTTTGGCAGCGCTTAATAGTTTATCTTGCATGAGCGCGTCTTGTTTCATTTTAGCAAGCATGTAATCATGTAGAAGCCACGAGGTCCAGTCAGCATGGTTGAGTTCTCGGAGATACTTTTGGAAAATCGCTTCAACAGATAGATTGTTGTTAAATAGGTATTTTCCGGGCATATAATGGGTGGTTACGTATCTTTTTGCTTGAAGAATTTTCCAGTTGGACTCTGTGTATGTTTCAATGTGTTCACATTTTGTGCATTTGGTGGTTTTTGTTTGGTCGTCAAACACTAGCTTGTTCTTCTCTTTGTTACATTGGCGACACCAGTCTCTACTATCTGACCACACATTAAATGCCCACTCATTAAACACGTTATCCTCTATCTGTTCAGACATGGTGTTATTCATTTAAACAGCCTCCAAAAGTAAGTAGACTTACTTTCAAACTTTTAAACCTTAACCCACACAACCAACCTTTACATGAACACACACCCACACCCACACCACACCCACTTAACCAGTTTAAACGTTCAAACGCATACAGTAAACTCATTTTTTCACCAACCACTATAAGACACTAAACTTAAAAAGAACAACAACCCCACCAGACCCTTAAAACTAACAAGTAGCAATCCAAAAGTAAAGATTTATTTATAGGAGCATTTGTATGCATGGATCTTTTTCTTTAGTTAGATCGAGAAATCTCATAAGTGGGATGGTGCACCATTTTGGGGTTAAAAATATTTGACCTAACTGCCAATACTTGTTTTGCACTTGCTCAAGAAGAATCTTTTGAGAAGAGTTTTTTGGCACAAGCCGTACCTTTGCCTTTTTTGACTGGCCAGTTGGAAAGACCAGCCACTCATCCTCAATTTTTGCTATCCTTGGACTAACAACCACAAAACTAATACCCTTCAACACTTCCTCTATCGGTTGTACCTTCGATTTGAGTACATTGTGCGCAACTAGACTGCTTGTTTGCGCGTGCTGACTATTATAACCCTTCCAATCCACTCGCCAATCGCTATAAAAACGATTCCGAAGCTCCCTAAACGATGAAGTAGACTCTTTTCCCCGAACAGCCCACCACTCAACCATACCCCGATATTGAGCAAAAAAAGCATAAGCTTCACTATCTAACTGACACTCAAAGAGTTCTGAAAGCCCCAACTTGTACAACTTTATCACCAAAATACATGTAGTCGCTTAAGTTAAATAAGAATTTTTTATGCACAAAAACTGTTTCTGTTTTCCTAAATCTGACATATAATGAGTAGAATTAGAATACACTACCCAAGCGTTTGGTAAACAATTTCAGAAAAAAGTTCAATAAGGAGTTAAAGGGCCTTTAAAAATTCCTGTAAACTTTACTTTTAGGTCTCTATATGTCGCATAAAATAATAAATAAAAAAACCTCTAAACATAGAACAATATCAAACATTTCAAACTTTTTCGATAAATACATACGCAAAATCAAAACAACTCTCAAAGCACATCATGCACCAACTAGAACGACAACGGTTACCGCTACTGTTTCAAATCAAAAAAGGACACCGGAGGAGAGCTAAAAAAATTGACACTACCCTCAACTTTGCTTGTCAACACTCTAAGCTCCCAAGCCCTACCCACCATTATTGTGTTAATCACCACTGCCTTAACCATCTACATGTCTATGCCTTTGGTTAGATCAGAAGGTCCTGAAGAGCAAGCTAGAGCACAAAAAGTCCTCGTCGGATGCATCATCGCAGGCGTACTCATGGCAGTAGCAAAACCAGTCGCCTACTGGGTCACCGGATGGAACATAACCACCATGCAAGCTGGCCTACCCACAGAACTAATCACCGCAGTAGACAAACTATTACAACTAGTCATGTACATCGGCGTCATAGTCGTCATCGCAGGAATCATCTACGGCAGCATACAACTAAACCACATCAACACCACCAACACAAAACAACAACAACCGCAGAATAGTGCAGTAGTCAACCAGAAAAATGTCAATTAAAGAACTATTAACCCTCATAATATCCATACCTCTCTTTCTTTTCCTCTCAAGTCTCTTCCCACAAACCCACATACCATTTATTACGATGTGGACTTTTTGTTTAGGATTTGATGTACATTCAACCTACAAGTTTTATCTCGAAAACCCCGGCCAATTTCAAAATAATGAACGCAACAAACTTTTTGTGTGGTTTACAAAAAAGTTCGGCTTCAAAAAGGCAACGCTTATTTTCCCAATAACAATAGAACTTCCCTTGCTGCTACTTTTCGCCACTATACCCCTACAAATACTTCACGCACACATGTTCACAAATAACACCAACTTTATTGCGTGTCTTGCTACCAGTTTTAGTACAGCCGCCATTGGTCACCTACAAGCCGCCATAAAAAACACCCACATACAAACAAATAAAACGACAAAACACCACGGCAACTCATAGCCATGCTAAGCGCTAAACGTCTCACTAAAAGTCCCATTTAGCTCTTAGCATGGCTAACCCAAAGAATACCTCCAACGTCTATTGGTAAATCCAATCCGCATTCGACCACAACTACACTTCTGCAACAACAAACCAAGACGCATATGAGACCAATACGCATCAAACTCGGCCCTACTCCTAAATCTCAAAAAAGAATTCCGCCACAAAACATCTCGAATCTGCATAGCAGTAACCTCACTATAACCCAACCCCCGTAGCTCACCCAAAGCCTCCTGAAGAGCATCCAAATCTTTTAAAGCCAATTCTTGACACCGCACTTTTTCCGCAACAGCACGTCCCACAGGGGTTAAGCTGTAAAAACTATAACCAAACTTTTTTGGAGCCGCAACCAAAGAAGAATTTTGCCGTATCGCCACCGAAGGCTTAATGAAACCTTTTGCAGTTAACCGGCAAAGTGTTCGTCTTAGATTTCTTTCCTGCCTAAATTTAAGAGGCTGATACTTTTTGGGCAATAAACCAAAGTCTATCTTAAACTCCCGCGAGAGATCAAACCAAATAGGATTAGGACAACCCTGAGGCTCATCTCCCTGCAACAGTAACAAAAGAATAAACTTTGCTGTCTTACCTAACCGCCCCGTCCTATTATTAGTATTAGTAGTAGTTGTCATTCCAAGTGACCTCGCCAGAATTAATGTTTAAGTGACCTTCCCTTGGTTGGGGTTTGCATCGCCGACAAAAAATTTGTATTGTTTCCGCTTCAATGCCCTCGACAGTAAATTCGTGATCTGAATTACATTTGTCACAGTACACCTGAAAAGTACGAGGCTGGAAATCTATGTACTCAAATAACAGGTTTTGTTTCTGCACCACAACCGAGCCATTCTTAAAGTTAACATTGTAGTGGCGTCCACAATCACAATGATAGCTAACCACTAACAACAAAGCGGTTTGAGCTTTTGTTTTCTCTCTATTAAACCCCTGCTCTCTACCCGTAGTAGTTGGATCTGCTAATGCTGTTGTTTGGGGGGTTATGTGTGAAGTGTTTACTAGGCGGTTGTTTTGTTCGGCGATGTTTTGTCTTAGGGGTGGTGGTAGAATTGATTGGGTATTTGTCTCTTCTTCGGGCTCAAAAGAAGAGTCTGTATTAGGATACTGGTTTAGAAAGGTGCGTTTGTCAGATGATAACTTTTCAGGCATATCGTTTGATGCTTGATTTGTGTTAATTGTTTCTTGGTATAGCTGCTGATAGTTAGAGGTCTCTTTGGTTGGTGATGAGCCAGAGGGGATTTTTTCGGGCAGAAAGGGTGCCAAAGTTTGTCTTAAGACATGGAGAACTATGGGGGTTTTAAATCGTTCTACCAAACTTTCCTGCTGAATCGCTGGAAATAAGGAGAGCATATACAATTGTTCAAGACTATACTCAGAATATCGTTTCAAAGAATCCTCCAAAACCAACCGGGCCTTAGGTATCAAATTTCCCAACGAGAGCAACCAATCTAATTCTTTCTCGGTTAATACTTCGCCATATGCTTTGGCTAAGTCTATGCCTGTGTCTAAGTCTTTTTTCACTACCTCATAGAGTTTAATCCAGTTTAAACGTCCGCGCAAGCGATTATACCCAATACAAAGTGCCCTTGATTGTAAATCATCAGCCTCACGCTCAAAAGCCTGTATAGTTTCCCAACCAAGTTCCCGTGCAATTATCCAACGATGTTCCCCATCAACAATTTCATAGTCTCCATCTGGCATTTTTCTAACAACTATGGGCAGGGTTTTTTCTGGTCCATCTTCACTCATACGCTGCTTAAGAGCCTGCTGCTCCGCCGTCCCCAAAAAATTACAGTTCCATGCATTAGCCCGAATCTGACCTAAGCAAAGTTTTAACATAATTCCATCTCTTTTTGCAGATAATAGCTAAATTTTATGGCTGCGCTTTCAGGGGGTAGGGGTGGGGCGTAGCGTTTGCAGGTTTGGGCTATTGAAGAAATGTTACTGGCTCCGGCGTTGGATATTTTTGCTAGCGGATTTAGGCGTAGACGTTTTGTGAGTAGGCAGTCGGCGGCTAATAGGGCAGAGGCGGCAACTAGGTTTGCTCTGCGATTGGTTATGATTCCGGGGTTTGTGTGGATTATTTGGATTGCGTAGCTGCTGACTTTGTTTGCATATACACTATCTATGAGGTGTGCGTGTTCAAGTTGAGATGCTATTTTGGTTATGTGACCTGTTACGAGGGCTATGTTTGGGAGTCGGTTTTGGTTCTTTATAAAATAGTTTGCTCGTTTTTCGATCTTCATTAAATTTGAAACTTTGAAAAATGGCTCAAGTTTTTTGACATACTCATCGGCGCTTAAAGGATAGTTTAAGCGTTTTATGGTGACCCAGATGGATACTATAATTAGTTCGGCTCTTGTTAAACGGATTTTAGGGTTGTTTTTCTTCTTTATGGCGTGTCGTAGTTTTTGCATATGGGTAATTGCTAGGGGGTTCATGTTTTGTGGGAGGCTGAGTTGGGGGATTAGGTAGTGGATGTCGATGGCTGCGTTTAGTTCGGTGCGTTGTGAGGTGGGGATTTTTGTGCCTATTGATGCGCTGGTGTATACGATGGGGTGGTTGGGTAGGTTTTTGGTGGGTGTGCGGTCTGGGGGTGGGGCGTATTCGGTGTTGCCTATTACTAGGCCGCAGGTTGTGCAAACTATTTCTCCTTTTTCGTGGTCATGTATCAGGGTGGTGTTGTTGCATTCTGGGCAAAAGTCGTTTTTATTCATCAGAGAGGTCTTCCTTTGGATTGTTGTTTATTGTTGTTGTTTGTATGTGAGAGAGGGTGTGGTCTGGATTTTGGGTTTGGGTTTTGTTTGTTTTGTAGTTTGTTATTTCTATGAGTACGAGTTTCATGCCGTGTCGTATGGCTTCGTTGCGTGATGAGTAGTTGTTTTTGGTTTGTGTGTCGAATTGTTGGAGAAAGTTTTTGTGAATGTTTAACCAGATTCTTATTGAGTTTGATTTTTGTTGTTTTTGTATCAAGACACTCTCCCTCTGCCCTACGGGTGGGGTAATAGTTGATGGTTTTTTATAGTGCACGAAAAATATAAATACATACCCTACTAGTAGGGTAGCGTTAAATATAGCGTTAAATATACCCTAGCGCAAGGATGGTAATAGAATGGTGAAAAAGTTTAAAACGATTCATATGCCTGCAGTGTTTCAGGCAGAAATTGAAGCGTTTATTCAAAGGCCCAATGTGCCCTATAAAACGGTTAGTGAGGTCTGCCGAGTAGCAGGCCAAATGCTCATAAATCACTATAATTTGAGGCAAACAAAAGATGGTAAATAACAGAAAAAGCAACATAAGTCTAAGTGTGCCTATTTCTGATTATGCTGTGTTAAGGGATTGGCTTTTAAGTGGGAAAAGTCCCTATGTCAGTGTTGATGAAGCCTATCGTGATGCAATCAGAAACATTCTCTACAACAGATGGTCAGCCTCACCAGACAGTAAAAAGAGTAAAAAAGAGTAGTATAAACCAACCAACTGGCCAACAATAAGAGTGTTGGGAACTTTTTGGCTGATTGATTGGTTGGTTGTTTTTATAGGTGTATTGTTTCCTAGTTTATTGTAGAGGTTGATTTTTGTTGATGCGTGCAGTGTTGTTTTTCGGTTTCCATTATTATGGCCATGCCGGCTCGTATGGCTTCGTTTCTGCTTGCGTATATGCCTTTTATTTCTTTGTCAAATTCAGCTAAAAAGTTGGTTGGGATGTGTACCAAGATTCTTTTCGTATTTGGTTTATTCATTGGATTCACTTTCTATTACGACTAAGGGTCGTTATTTGTCGTATAGAACATATGTATTGTAGAATTTTAAAAGTTAAAAAAAGTTATTTCATATATGGATACATATCATTTCATCTTTCGTTTTGTCAGTAAAGTTGGGCTTTTGTGTTCTTCAAAGGAAACAAAAGTTGGGCGTGTTATTATTTAGTTGTGTTGTGAGTATATGGTGTATTTTGTTTGTTGTTTTAAATATTTTTGGTGTTTTGTTTGTGTGGTTAATTTGACTGTTGAATATGTTCAGGTTGATAAACAATTGTTGAAAGATATAATAAAAGAGGTGGGGGAGTTGCGAAAACTTGCTGATAGTCTCATCACAAAGGCTGCTGTTAATGAAGAGGTATTTAGGTCTTGCTTGGCTGAGTCTGCATCAGAACAGATAGAGACCCCTCAAGTTTAGCCAACCGTTCCTTTAATTCCACCGTTTCCTTTTCACGAATTTTTTCTGTCTCTTTTTCTTTTTGCCTTTGGTTGTCTTCTAACTTTAGTGCGGTCTCCTTGTCCAGCACCATGCTACATGTGGCACATCTTATTTTGCCTATGGGATTTTTGTTACCACACCGAGGACAATCAACTAGTTTTATTATGCCTGTATCTTTTGAGGATTTTTTTAGGCCATGTAGTTCAAGTATGGCATCTTCTAGGTCTCTTGCAGAGAAATGGACATATCGTTGAGTCATTTTGCTGCCATAAGTCCAACCGGCAAACTGTTCAAGGCGGGCTTCAGTGAAAACTTTGGCCATAGCAGTCAAAGAAGTGTGGCGATAAAGATAAGGCCAAACATCCTTGCCTATACCTGCTGTTTTTGCCAATCGTTTAATTATGCCCCGAAAATGTACATAAGTTAACCTGTGTCCTATAGTATTCTTATCTAAGGCACACCATAATGGTGCGTTTAGTTCGCCTTTTTTTGGGTGGTCATCTAGCCAGTCTAGGAGGGGTTTGCAGGATATGACTAAAGGTATGTGTTTTATGCCTGTTTTGCCGTTTGCTGTGATGAGGCAGTATTCTTCTTTGAACATTGCACTGCCAATGTGCATGGTTAAGAGTTCACCTGGTCGTAGGGCGGCTTCAAAGAGGACATATATCATTGCTCTATCGCGTTTGTTGGCGGTGGCTTTGATGATTGCTATAAAGTCTTCTTGGGTGAGTAGGTTTTCTGGGGTTACTCTTGGGTTTTTTTCTTTTATGGCGAGGTTAATCCAGTTTACTTCCATTGGTATGGGTGTTTCTTTTGTGCAACTGCCGTTTTTAGCGTATTGGACTAGTTTTCGCAGGGTTAGTTTTTTGTCGTGTTTGGTCCATTCTTTGTGTGGGCTGTTGTTTATAGTAGCAACTACTGTTTCGATGTCTTGTTTTGTTATGTCTTTGAGGTCAACGGTTATTAGGCGTAGTAGTGCGGGTAGGTGACTGGCGTATTTGGCGACACGGGCTACTGAAAGACCTGTTGCGCCTAGATGGTCAAGAAAGCGTAATGTTGTTTCGTTGTTATGTAGTTGTTTTATGTTACGTTGGTATCTTGCGAGGCGTTTGTCGTAGTCGTGGATTGACTCACAGGGTTTCATGTTCTTATTAGTTTGTGGGAGTTTTAAAACTTGAGGAAGGGAACCATACGCAAGAGAGAGGCGCCGAGAATGGGATTCGAACCCATGCGGACCGGATGATCCACGGGCTCTCAAGGCCCGCGCGTTAACCACTCTGCCATCTCGGCAACGGTTTAACAGTAATCGTTCTGCAGGTTTATTATTGTTGTGTTCGTTTATGGGCTTAATTATTTAAGGCTAAATCGTTTTTTATTTAGCTAGCTTTTTGTGTGTTTTGTTTTTTGAGTGTTGTTATGTTGTTGGCTGGTTTTGTTGTTTGTTTTTTATGAGTTGTGTTAGTGTTTCTTTTCCTTCTTCTATTGTTATGGGAATTTTTTTAATTATACCTTGGTTTTTGAGTTCGGTAAATAGGTTTACTGTTGCGGGGGGTTCTAGTCCTGATTGTTCTAATATGTCTTTGTTTTGTAGTATTTCGTTGGTTTTGCCTTCGTTGAGTTTTAGGCCGTTGTTTATTATAATTATGCGGTCTGCTAATTCTGGTATGGCTTCGGTGTCGTGTGTGGATATTATTATGGTTGTGCCGTTTTTGTTAAGTTCGTTTAGGGTGTCTATTAATTTGCGGCGTGAGGTTAGGTCAAGGTTGGCTGTGGGTTCGTCTAGGATTAGTAGTTCTGGTTTTAGGATGAGGGCTGTTGCTAGGGTTACTTTCTTTTTTTCGCCAAAGCTTAATCTGTGTGGGGGTCGGTGTTTTAGGTGTGTTATGTTCATTTTTTCGAGTATGTATGTGCTTTGTGTTTTGATGTCTTGGTCTGGGAGTTTTAGGTTTTTGGGGCCGTATTCTATGTCTTCTATTACGCTTGGTGTGAAGAGTTGGTCATCTGGGTCTTGGAAGACTATGCCTATGCGGCTTCGGGTTTTTTGGAAGGTTTTTGAGGTGGTTTTTTCGTTGAAAACTGTTATGTCTCCTGAGTTTGGTGTTAGAAGGCCTGCTATGAGTAGTATTAATGTTGATTTGCCTGAGCCGTTTGGACCTAGTAATGCTATGCGTTCTCCTCTGGTTATTTGGAGGGATATGCCGTTTATGGCTGCGATGCCTGTGGGGTAGCTAAATTTTACGTCATCTGCGGATATTATAATAGGATTGTCTGTCATATTTTAGCCTCATAGTAACGCTATGTATGTGAATATAATTATTATTGTTGTTGTAAATGCTATATCTTTTGCATGAATGCGGGGTGTGTGGTAGGTGTTATTGCTATTGTTTATGTCGAATCCTCTTGCTTTCATGGCGAGGTAGACTCTTTCGGAGCGTTCGTATGTGCGGATGAATAGGGATGAGAGTATTGTGCCTAGGTTTTTTAGGGTTTGGAATGTTATTGTTTTTTTGTTTATGTATGTTCTAGCTTCTTTTGCGATTAGTATGCTTTGGGTTTCATGTATGGAGACGAAAAAGTAGCGGTATGTTAGGCTGAAGAGTTGGATTATTAGGGGCGGAATTTTTAGGGATGCGAGGAGTTTTAGTGTTTTATCGAAGCCTGTTGAGAGTATTAGAAGGTTAAGTGTTGCTACGCAGAACCATGTGCGTGTTGTAAGTGTGGCAAATTTTGTTATGCCTTCAGCTGTTATGGTAAAGTTTATGCCGCTAATGTTTGTTGTCCATAGGGGTTCTCCTGTTGTTAGAAATATTAGGGGTATGGAAATTGTGGCTATTATTAATGGTATGAAGGCGGTTCGTGTTAGGAGCTGTTTTAATGATATGTGGGAGGTGGCTGTGAGTAGTATAGGTGTTAGGCAGATTATGAGTAAGTGTGGGATATTGGTTATAAATAGTGCAGAGATTATCATGGCGGCTATGGCGGCTAGTTTTGCTATGGGGTGTATATTTTGTAGTAGACCTTTTTTGTCGCTTAGGTCTTCAATGTAAACTAGGGTTTCAGCGCTTTGTAGTAGGTCTCTTATGGATTTTGGGACTTTCACGTGTTGCTTCTCTTGTGGCTTAATAATTTAGCAACAGTAAATGCTGCTATAAAGAGTAAAAGTGTGGAGGCTATACCAATGGCAAGGTTGCTCCATTGGTTTTCAGAGTCTGCAATGTTATAGTCTGGGAATGGGGGGTCATAAATTGGTTCTTCTTCTATACCTAGCTCGTCTGCTTTTAGGTCAAGTGTTTCTAGTGCATAGGAGAAACATAGAACGCCTATTACCGTAACTATTATGGCGATGGATAAGCCTATTAGTATAGTACTTTTTTGGTTTGGTTTTTTGTTTTTTGACATTTAGGCTTCCTCGCTTTTTGTCTTGTATTTGAATATGGATAATTTACCCAGTATGGGGCTTTTTTCTAGTACATCGGGTCGTAGCACTAGAAGGGTTATAATTAGAATTACGGTAACTATGCCCTCTACTATACCAATTATGAAATGGTGTGTAACCATAGCGGGTAATATTACGTTTAAGCCGTATGGGGCTAAGGGAGAGAGGCCTACTTGCAGACCTGCAGCTATAGCGGCTAGTACGTTGCTAAATAGTGCGCAGGTAAAGATTATTGCATATAAGCTGATGCCCATTTTGGGTTTAAACAGTTTATTTAGCACCAAAAAGATGATGCAGGGGATAAATACGCCTATTATGCCCATGTTTAGGACGTTTGCGCCAAGTGCTATAAGACCGCCGTCGCCAAATAGTAGTGCTTGTAGGACTAGGATTATTGACATAGATATTAGGCCAGCAAATGGTCCCAAGATTAGACCTATTGCGGCTCCGCCTAAAATGTGTGCTGTGGTTCCGCCTATTATGGGTATGTTTATGAACATGGCGGCAAAGAAGAGGGCTGTTAGTAGACCCATCATGGGAACTTGTTTTTCGGATAGTTTGATTTTTTTAAATGAGATTATCCAGAATACTATGGTTATTATAAAGGCGGGTATGGCAAAGGACAGGGGTATGAATCCGTCGGGTAGATGCATAGTATCTAATCTCCAGCAGCAATACGCTTATTTAAAATGTATTACCACATGCATATATAAGTGTTACCAACAGAAAAAATAGTAACAATATACAGGTCAACAACAAAAAGAAACAATCAAACAACCAAACAGATCTAATAACAACCAACAACTTAACAAAATACCCACAAAACTTTTGGATTCGCCGAAAATTTTGAGGGAAAAAAGATATGATACCGTTATTTTACAGTAACGGATTTTGCCAAGTTACGCGGCATATCTGGGTCATGGTTGAGTTCTATTGCCATGTGGTATGCTAGTAATTGTAGGGGTATGGCATATGGTATTGGGGAAAATATTCCAAGGATGCCCTGTGGTACTTCGAGATAGTCGTCAGCTATTTCTTTTATTTCATTGTCGTCTTTTTCGATTATGGCGATGATTTTTGCGCCTCTGGCTTTCATTTCCATGATGTTACTAATTACTGTTTTGTGAGTATCGTCTTTTTGGCAGACAAATATTACGGGTAGTCCGTTTTCTATTAGGCTAATTGGTCCGTGTTTGCTTTCGCCTGCTGGGAATGCGACTGAGGGGATGTATGCTATTTCCATAAGTTTTAGTCTGCCTTCAAAAGCGGTGGCTGTGCTTATGCCTCTGCCTAGGAAGAAGAGTACTTTAGAGTTAGCGTATTTATGGGCTATTTGTTTAGCTTTAGCATCTTGTGTTTTGACCGTTGTATCTACAATGTCAGGTAGTTTAGCAAGTTGACCTTCAAGGGTGTCAATTTCGTCTTGAGATATTTTTCCTCGTCTTTTAGCTAGTCGTAGAGCTAGCTGTGCGAGTACAGATATTTGAGATGTAAAAGTTTTAGTTGCTGCAACACCAATCTCTGGACCTGCCTGTGTTCCAATGTAGACACGGGATATACGGGTCAAAGTTGAACCAATAGTATTAGTTAAGCTTAGAATAGTTGCAGCACGTTGTTGTGCACTAACCACGGCGGCAATTGTGTCAGCAGTTTCTCCAGATTGGCTTACAGCTAAAATGGTACTATCAATATTTACTGATTTACCATACTGTTCAATAAACTCTGAGGCATACACGGGATAAGTAGGCAGAAAAGCTAGTTTTGAAAACATGTATGACGCAGCTAGACAGGCATGATAACTTGTTCCGCAGGCTACCAGAAATATTTCAGTAGAGCGATCAAGAAAAGTTGAGAATAAGTCAAGATAATGATCTTGAAGACGTAAAGTATTTCGCAGAACTTCAGGCTGTTCATAAATTTCTTTAATCATAAAATGGGGATATCCCTGTTTAACAGCCATCTCAGATGTCCACTCAATTATTTCAGGAGCACGTTCAATTAAACTGCCATCTCGAATTTTTTTTATCTGATAGCCCTTAGCTGTTATAATGACAAGTTCACCGTTATTAATCGGCACTGTTTTATTTGTTAAGGGCAAAAATGCGGGAATATCGGATGCGCAATAAATGCCATTGTCACTGATGCCTAATATGAGAGGGCTTTCGTTTCTTGCACAGACAAGTTTACTGGGTTCATGTGAAGAAATTGCGGCTAAGGCAAAAGAGCCTTCGAGACGTTTTATAGCTTCTTGAACAGCGTTTTCAAAAGAGAAATCTGGCTTATCTTTCATAATGGCTTCAATTAAGTGTGGGATTACTTCAGTGTCAGTTTTGGAAACAAATATGTGTCCGAGATTTTGAAGTTCAAGTTTTAGTTCACTAAAGTTTTCGATAATGCCGTTGTGTACAACAGCTATTTTTCCAGTGCAGTCAAAGTGAGGATGAGAATTAATCTGTAATGGAGCGCCATGTGTGGCCCAACGTGTATGACCAATACCTATGTTCCCAGGCAGGTCATCTAAGTTTAAATTTTTATGAACTTCATCAATTTTGCCTTGACCTTTTTTTAAAAAAATTTTTCCATCAAAAATAGTGGCTATACCAACGGAGTCATATCCTCGATATTCCAGCTTTTTTAATGATGAATGAATCACTGGAGATGCATTTCCATTGCTTAGAAGACAACCAAATATACCACACAAATTTTATTCCCTCAATCTTTATTCAATGCCGATTATACAAGTGAAGTATTTATCAATTTTTAATGCTAAACGAAGTTTAAGACATGTTCTTAACATATTGCAGTACACTGTTAGTTCATAGATGTTATTAGAGCCAACATTTTGAGGCATAATATAGTGATTTAATGAACTACCTACTTCTTACGAGGTAGGTATCCATTGCTTTCAAGCTCGATTGATATAGTCTTCGATTTTAGCACTAGTAACCTCACCAGCAGTACAGCAGCATATCCTTCAGACCACAAATAACCACCCCAAAAACGTAACTTTAACTGCGAAAACTCCAAAAACAACACCTTAACAGAATTACACTTAAACACACAAACCATAACAGAAATACCAATCCTCGACGAAACAAACACAAACACATACACATAATCACCACCATGACCCCTAACAGTAAGCAC
>Ga0268262_10001807_pt1 | contig 25753 bp, 30 predicted proteins | sample TergutNc150P3_FD_190354 | JGI IMG/M metagenome (GOLD analysis project Ga0268262, IMG submission 190354) | Nasutitermes corniger P3 segment gut microbial community from laboratory colony in Florida, USA - Nc150 P3 (SPAdes) (version 2) | ecosystem: Host-associated > Arthropoda: Insects >... | reverse complement strand
AAGCGTTATACCGGGAAGCTGTTGCAAAATACGAGCAGGCGGCGCAGATAGACCAGAATGATGCTGCTGTTTTTAGGAATTGGGGAGATGCGCTTGCCGGGTTGGCCGGGATAAATAAGGACGAAGCGTTATACCGGGAAGCTGTTGCAAAATACGAGCAGGCGGCGCAGATAGACCCGAATGATGCTGCTGTTTTTATTAATTGGGGAAATGCGCTTGCCGGGTTGGCCGGGATAAAAAAGGACGAAGCGTTATACCGGGAAGCGTTCGCGAAATACGAGCAGGCGGCGCAGATAGACCAGAATGATGCTGCTGTTTTTATTAATTGGGGAAATGCGCTTGCCGGGTTGGCCGGGATAAAAAAGGACGAAGCGTTATACCGGGAAGCGTTCGCGAAATACGAGCAGGCGGCGCAGATAGACCAGAATGAAGCTGCTGTTTTTAGGAATTGGGGAAATGCGCTTGCCGGGTTGGCCGGGATAAAAAAGGACGAAGCGTTATACCGGGAAGCGTTCGCGAAATACGAGCAGGCGGCGCAGATAGACCAGAATGAAGCTGTTGTTTTTAATAATTGGGGAGATGCGCTTGCCGGGTTGGCCGGGATAAAAAAGGACGAAGCGTTATACCGGGAAGCTGTTGCAAAATACGAGCAGGCGGCGCAGATAGACCAGAATGAAGCTATTATTTTTAATAATTGGGGATATGCGCTTGCCGACTTTGCTGAAGTTACAAAGGATGAAGATTTACTTAAAACATTATTTGAAGAATTTTACCAAAAATCAAATAAATTGAAAAAACTAAAAAAAAGTATGTTGGAAATTTGTATTATATTTTCAAGTAAAAACATAAAAAGAATAATAAAAATAGAAAAATATTTTTCATTATTAGAATCAGATTTAAAAAATAATGATAGCATTTTTTTTGAGAAAACAACCAATGGTATAACCGAGAATTTGGATAAATATAAAGAAGCGTATATTTTATCCGTTTTAATTATCAGCCAATTACATATAAACGAAAGAAATGAAAAATCAGTAGCGTATTATACAAATAAAACTGTTTCACAGGCAATGTTGTTCAATGATAAGGAGTTCAGATTAAATGCCATTAATTATTCCAATGACCCCACCGAGGGAAAAGTTTTACTTGATTACCTTTTTGGGGAAGGAAAATATCCTTCAAAAAAATTTAATACAGAGTATGGGGCATTTGCAGGTTGTTTTACCTTTAATCACGATAGTCTGAATCAATTTCGTCTTTATGGCAAAGCGGGTGAAAAAGAAGGGACGGGGTTGTCGCTTGTTTTTAAGGACACCTTTTTTAGTAAAGAGGCAAGAATGGCGGTAAAACAGGAAAATATTTCCGTAGAAGAAGATAAAAAGCAAGCGCTGTTCCGCTGTATATATATTGATCCGGTGACACAGCGAGTAGAAACAGTGGGACATAAGGAAAAATATCTTTTTTACCGCGAAAAAAAAGAACAGGAGAAAGAACAGGAGATTGATAAATATTACAGCTATATTAACGATATTATTACAAGTGTCGAACAAGAAATGGAAGAATTAAAAAATTTAGTCGAAAAATTAGAACCTGAAAAATTAGAACCTGAAATAATAGGGCAGTTGCTGATTAATTTACGCTATCTTACCAAGCACATCGCCTTTAAGGAAGAACAGGAATGTAGAATTATCGAGATACACCCCTTGAATGACAAGGATAAAAAGGTAAAGATAAATCCAACTCCTGAAAACGAGAAGAATATTCAGATAGACAAAATAAAGCAACTGTATATTGATTATAAAAAAATTATCGGACATGTCGAGAAAATTTATTTTGGTCCCAATGCCGACCAAATGGAATTGTTTCAGGATTTATTGAGATATAAAGGTCAAAATATTCCCTGTGAAAAATCAAAAAACCCTTTGTCGAAATAATGGTACCAGTCGCATAGCTGTGCAGAAGCTATTAAACCCAAATTACCTGGAGGAAAACCATGTCTGACAAAAAATTAATTATTGGGGCTATCGCCGGAGATATTATTGGCTCGGTATTTGAATGGCACAATGTTAAGACTGTTGAATTTGACTTATTTTGTAATAAATCAAAATTCACCGATGATAGTGTTCTTACATTAGCAACGATGGCTGCTATACTGAATCAGAAAGGTTATTCTGAAACATATCAATTATTTGGCAGAAATTATCCTCATAGAGGTTATGGCGGTAATTTTAGTTCATGGATATATTCAGAAAATCCAAAACCATATAACAGTTTTGGAAATGGTTCCGCAATGAGAGTTAGTCCTGTTGGATGGTATGCCAAGAGCCTTGATGAAGTTATGGCAGAAGCGCAGAAGAGCGCGGAAGTTACCCACAATCATCCAGAGGGGATAAAAGGGGCTCAAGCCGTCGCTGTCGCGGTTTTTCTTGCAAGAAACGGAAAAACGAAAGAAGAAATTCGTTCATATATTGTTGATACTTTCGGGAAATCAAATGGGGGTAACTCCAGAATAAAAGTGCGAAATGATGGGACAATTCGTGTCAAGAAAAGTCACGATGACACTGATCCACAGGACAAAGAAGAATTTCTCGACTACCAATTACAGCGAAATTTGGATGAAATTCGTCCGTATTATTCTTTCGATGTTACATGTGAAGGCTCAGTACCAGCGGCGATTCTCTGTTTTTTGGAAAGTACGGATTTTGAAAATGCCATACGATTGGCAGTATCTTTGGGCGGGGATAGTGATACAATAGCCTGTATCACTGGCGGAATTGCAGAAGCTTATTATCAGGATATTCCTGAATATATTGTAAAAAATGTTCTTACTATTTTACCTAAAGAATTGGTAAGTATTATTGAGCAATTTTCTAATTACAGGTGTTAATACAGATGACCCATTTTCCTCATGAAATACTTTTCCCAGCATACATTTCTGGATTGCCTCAGTATTAACGTATTGCGTCAAAATTTAAATAACCGCCGTCAACATAACCCTCGTCGTCCTCATACTTTACTTTAACCCATCCGTTTATTGGGGTTTTATTCACAATTCTTACCTTTGAGAATTTGTCGATTGTTTTTATTCTATCATTCTTGACCGACGGCCCATAACGCATATTTACATCTGCAACCGTAATGGCATAATTCTTATTAATCTCAGCCGGGACAACTGTTCTGTTTCCTTTTAGGTATTGCAAATAAACGTTATCTATCCAATAAAAATTTTGAATAATCTTTGCCTCATCCTCCCTCCTTGCATTGTTGCCCATATCAGCTCCTAAAAATGCAGGTTGTCCACTAGCAAGCATGGATGCCGCTCCAAAAATGCCCAATAACACATACTTTAATTCGTTACTTGCCCCTTTGGCTAAAGAATCCAAATCCTTATTATAAAGCGCGTAGCAAATAAGATTGCGGTTGCTGGATACCGTCGATTCTGTTAAGCCTTTCTGTTTAATCAGCGCGGTAAGCTCCTTGTTTTGCCTGGTTATTTCGTCAGCCCTGACATCCTCCTGCCCGCCACCAGCCATTAACGGCGATGAAACAATAACATATACAGCTATAATCAAAGCGCTTCTTAATAATTTCACCTTTAAACCCCTCTTTTGTTTCCACTCAAAATTTTGCTTTTAACGTATTCTGGAAGGATAGACCCCCTGTAAAATTATACATAATAATAATCTACCAAACATTCATCAAAAATACAAGCCCAATATGACAGCCCAATATGAATCTTGATATATCACGATAATTTATCATACAACTTTGCGTCCTCTGTGTGAAAAATAGCCGATAAATTGCGCCGCAGGCACCGACAAAATATATTTTAGATCTTTTCCCAATATCCTATTTCCATAAAATATTCAGATTGGGAACATATATCCAATGGAATTATATTTTTACCAATTTCTTTTATAAATACTTTATTTAATACTATATCTAAATCTATTCTTTTTAATACTACATATAATAATTCAGTACAATACAATTTACTATCATCTTCCATATTAAATTGCCAATCAAAAGGAAGCCCAATATATTCTAAAGCAGTATCAGAAATTAATTCTCCTTCAATAGTCCTTAATCTGTAAATTCCTGCTCTTTGAGCGTTTTTTAGAAACTCTTTTAACGATACTTCGTTAACAAAATCTTTTCCTTCGTTAGCCAAACCTTCCGCATTTATTACCGAGACAACATTATTTCTTATTCTAATTATTCCAAGATGTGAAAATCTTTTATCATGAGGCGATAATTCCTTAAAATACATTGACCAAATTCTATCACCCAAACGGCAAATAATATCACCGTCTTTTATATAAGGAAGTATTGCATCTTCCTGAATATATTGAACATCCTGAAAAATACTATGTTGACGTTTTTGTTGAATAATTACTACGATAATTATAATACAAAATATTACAAAAACGCCAACAAGTATCTTTTTCCAAATAATATTCAAGCTACTTACCCATATTCATGGATATGTGAACTTTCCATTTTCCGTCTATTTTTTTTAAGTCAAATTTTTCCTCCTCTCCGTCAGCAAAAATAACAGTTACAACAGCGGTATCACCGTCAATTTTTTCTGTAACTGTTTTGATTTTCTTATCTGACATACTCGCCGCATATCCCTGCATTTTCGAGCCGAATGTCGCCACTAGCTGTACTGTCTCCGGTGTTGCCACTTCTGCCAGCGCCTTCATGTCATTCTTTACAACAGCTTTTCCAAACTTCTGCACTGCTGCTTTAGGCGAGTTTACTAAAGAACAACCGGCCAATAAACCAACAAAAACCAAAATACCGACAAAAAATCTCTTTTTCATAAGAGCCTCCTGATTATTTTAAGACCGAGCGAGCGAGTGAGCAACCAATGGGTTTGCCCCTCATTGGAAAGTCCTGGGATCAGCATAGCCGGGTTTTATAAGCAAGCCATTTTGGTCCTTGATAAACTCCTTATAAACGCCTTCCCACTCATCAACTGAGTATTCCTCAAAAGAAACCGAAATATACTTTTTCGGCTTTCCCAAAGTCTTATTGACAATATCGCCAATTTGCTCGGCTGCCTTTTGCAGCGCCTCTCTTGACGGACCCGAAATGGTCTTAATTACAACGTGTGGCATAAAATCCTCCTTATAATCTTTTGGTTATTATACAGGAATAGTCGTATTATTGTATATGGCTGTCAATGTACTCTCCATTATTTCTTGGCCGCCAGTACCATCAACAGGGCAATGTCTCCCTGCCTTACGCCGGGTATACGTGCCGCCTGGCCGACTGTGATGGGCCTTACGGTTTTTAGTTTTTCCCTGGCCTCCGAGGAAAGGCCGTTAATGGCGGCGTAGTCCAGGTCGGGGTCGAGCTTTATCGCGTCCATTTTTGCCGCCTTTGCCGCGGCTCGGTTTTCTTTTTCAATATAACCCGCATAGCGGATGTCCAGCCTGGCCCGTTCAAGCCATTCGGCAGGGTAAGAGGAAAGTTCCGGGGCAAGGGGAAGAATGAATGCTAGCTCGACACGGGTATCGGTAAGGCAGCGCTCAAGGCTCTCGCCCGCGTGGGAAGCAAGGGCCTCGTTTTCGGTTTTTGCGGTGGGAGACAATTTTCGTTGCGCCAAAAGTTCCCTGATTTCGTCTAACGCTCCGGCTTTTTTTTGAAAAATTTCCCAACGGCTATCGTCAACCAGGCTAATCTCGCGGCCTTTGGGGCAAAGCCTTGTATCGGCGGTGTCGTGGCGTAGTACGAGGCGGTGCTCGGCGCGGCTGGTGAACATGCGGTACGGCTCCTTTGTTCCCAGCGTAGTAAGATCGTCCACCAGCACGCCGATATAGGCATCAGCCCTGGTCAGCACCAGCGGCGGGCGGCCCAGCAGTTTCATTGCGGCGTTTATGCCCGCCATAAGCCCCTGGGCAGCGGCTTCCTCATAACCGGAACTGCCGTTGGTCTGTCCGGCTGTAAAAAAACCGGAGAGCCTTTTCGATTCCAGGCTTGGGTACAGGTCAAGAGGATCGAGGTAATCGTATTCAACCGCGTAAGCGGGCCGAACAATTCGCGCCTCCTCAAAGCCGGAAATACTGTGGATGAAGTCCCGCTGAACGTCTTCCGGCAGAGAGCTTGACGCGCCGTTCATGTACATTTCGTTGGTGAACAAGCCCTCCGGCTCTATGAAAATATGATGCCGTGTTCTTTCTGGAAAGCGTACAACCTTATCCTCGATAGAGGGGCAGTAACGCGCCCCCACGCCGGTAATCTTGCCGCCGAAAAGCGGGGATCTCCGGATGTTGGCCCGGATAATTTCGTGTGTGCGTTCATTGGTATAGGTAATCCAGCAGGGCAGAGAGGGGCGGCCGGCAACATTACAGCTAACAAAAGAAAAAGGTTCAGGCGTATCGCCGTCCTGTCTTTCCAGTTTGCTGTAATCGATGGAGTCGCCCGCAATCCTCGCCGGGGTTCCGGTTTTAAGCCGCCCCAAGGGAAAGCCAAGCCGCCTCAGATTCGCCCCAAGTCCGATAGCAGCTTCCTCGCCAAGCCGACCATTGGGAGCGTCGTATTCGCCGATAAATATCCTGCCTTCCATGAACGTGCCGGAGGCGAGGATTACCGCAGGGGCGCTTATGCGATGCCCCCGGCTTGTAATCACCCCGGCGATTTTTCCAGGCCCGTGAGTCGTAGCAGCCTCATTTTCAATTATCAGATCAATTACCGTATCCATAAAAATTGAAAGTTTTTTTTGTTTTTCAAGGACGGCGCGGGCAAGCTGCTGGTACTGTTGCTTGTCGGCCTGTGCGCGGGGGGCCTGTACTGCCGGCCCTCTGGAACGGTTTAGCACACGGTACTGGATCATGGTTGCATCGGTCAGCTTTGCCATTTCGCCGCCGAGCGCGTCAATCTCGCGGACAATGTTGCCTTTGGAAAGCCCGCCTATTGCCGGATTGCAGGAAAGCGCCCCTATCCGGTCGGGATTTTGTGTGATGAGGAGAGTTGAAAAACCAAGCCGGGACACCGCCAGGGACGCTTCAATCCCCGCATGGCCTCCGCCTATAACAATGCAATCGTAGTCCAATGGGAATAATCCTGAATTTTTATAGGAAGAGTTCTTTTGTCAGAAGTAATGAATGTGGATCGAACGCAAACGTATCACGTTCGCCGCAATACCCACACTCACCCATACGGGGCGAATTGGTTATCGGGAGCATCATGTAGTTATCATCTTCCTCTGTTCCGTGACATTCTTCGCAAAAAAACATATCATCTGTTTGATACATTAATTCTCTATTAATATATTCCGCCGTCTTCCCGCAGTTCGCGCACTTATAAAGCGAAGGGACATTACGCGCCAGGAGGATGACCGGCTCTTCTTGCGGTTTCCGCCTCATAGTTCCCATAATGGTAAGGGCCGTTTCTGTAGTAGACCCGGAATCGTAATGATGGAAAAACTGGGTCCCGACCTGAAAGGTTCTTAATCTCCGGTTCATATCCAATTCAAGACATTTAGGGATGAGGAACGCGCTCATGTGATGGCAACATTCCAGCCAAATTTGTCGAAGGAATATGTCAACCTCCCTCAAGGTTTCCTCTACCGGGACATCAATGTACAACCAATATCTTTTGTCGAACATACCTTCGACTTTAAGCAGGTAACACCCTATTCCTCCATTCTTTTCCCCGTAATGTTTTAAAAGATGTTTTTTCGCCGCAGGCTTACTAATCGTAGCACCGCAGATATAACAATTACCAGTCGAATTTGCAACCATGTTCTTCCGTCCTTTGTAGTAATATATCCGAAAGGCTGCCTTTGGTAAAGGTCCCTCAAATTAGTGCCATTCGTGCAGGACAAACGCATGAATGAATTTTTACCACGAACCACACGAACCAACACGAACTTGCTGTTAGAAAACCATTTTTAACCTTCAAATTCCATGAAAAAAGATGGAACATGAAGGTTTTTCGGCAATATCTAAGTCAAGGTTCGTGTCGTTCGTGTGGTTCGTGGTTAATTCTCTTCCAAAACCGTATGTTCATGCGTTTGTCGTGGCCATTCGTGGTTATTCTCTTCAAAATAATATATTATATGTATATGAGAACAACTTTGGACATACCCGATACATTGGTTAACGAAGCGATGCTTCTGACCAAAATCTCCACTAAAACGGGGCTGATTAAGTATGCCCTGGAAAATGTAATTCAACGTGAAAAAATTAAAGAATTGACCAATTACTTCGGCAAAGTCAATCTGGATATCAATCTTAATAAGTTGAGAAATCGATAAATAGTTGCACATGAAAATCTTTTATGGTTCTTTTAATGAACAAGGCAAACCAACCATACACTTCCCGCATACATCCGCATATCCGGTTTCTTTATGGTATTTTGCGTTTTCCAAACATTGTTCATAACATGCATTTCTATTAAAATTGTTATTATCATACGCATTTACTGTACATCTCTTATGGCATATTCCGCAATTCTCATTTAACTTATTTAAACATTTTTCTTTTATATTACCAACTTGTTGATAATCTTTTAACTCATAGTTGATTATTATACTGCCAAATCTTCCGCAACATCCTTTTTTGGTTATAAGCATATTATTTATGCCGAAAGTACCAATACCCGCCATAAATGCTATATGCCTGTGAGACCAATTGCTTATCAGTGTTTTTTCGTTAAAATTATGAGTCGCAGGAATTTTTCCGGTTTTACATCCGTTTTTTTGCATTAGTTCTTCGATTTTATTATTAATTACTTTTATCAAATCATTTGTTCTAATATACGCCGCGACCCATTCTTTTGAGGCCATTGTTCCGTTAATGTTACTTTCTGCTATTTTTTTATGAAATGGAATAAAAAAACTTATTATGCTTTTTGCGTCCTGTAAAATATCATAAGGCATTAAGTGTTCTGAAGATACAGCTTGTTTTAAATATTTTATTTTTTCATTGCTTGCTGAAATAATTTCAATAATAGGCTCCCCCCACATTTCATTTATTTTGTTAATTTCCCCATATTCAGAGATCGCCGAGTTTATTGTTTTAATAATTTCATCTTGCATGTTTTTTCCCTTTTGGCGTTGCTGACAAGGGTTCCGGTAATGGGGGAAAGCGAGTCAGGTTGGCTATTGTTTCTTTTTTTCCCTTTCGCCTTCAAGCAGCCAGAATCTGACGGCTGTGCCGTTGCCTTTCATGGAGATATATTCTTCATAAAAAGGCTGTCTGAGTTCTCGTGGGATGGAAGAGTCAAATATTCTGTCTGCAAGGAACATGAGGCGGTCGCTTCGTGCCTGTTGTTTTGTTTGTTTTGCTTGATTGATATTTGCTAACACGGCAAGGGCTAATCCAAAAACACCAGTTATTGTCCCGATTATACCTAATATATTATCCATTTTGTCCTCCCATCCGTAAGGATGATTTTAATTATAGCATATAGCCAGCAAATGTGGCAAGATGTGGAATTATCTATAAGGCTTCTAACACCTCCATTACTCCGCCTTAAATTGCGAAACTTCCCTTATTACGACATCAATAGCTTCGCCGTTTCGTATGTTTTCTTCCTGCTGCGCGACAGTCCTGACGCTTGAGTCAATGGCTTCAAACTTGTTGAGTACGTTTTCCGTAGAACGTTTTATCTTGTCAATAGAGCCTTTTATCTTTTTGAGCACCGTGCCAATCGTTTTGGATTGCTCGCCGGAGCTTTCAGCCAGTTTGCGGATTTCATCGGCGACTACGGCGAAGCCCTTGCCTGTTTCTCCGGCGTGGGCCGCCTCTATCGCGGCGTTCATCGAAAGCAGGTTGGTCTGGCTGGCGATATTTGCCATGACCGAATTGATTTCCAAAATCCCTTCGGACTCACGGGCAATTTCCTGAATGTCGGCGGCTACTTCCTGCAATCCGGCGCGGCCTGCTTCCGAGGCATCCTGTAACGTTTTTACATTACCGGCGTTGCTGACAAGGGTTCCGGTAACGGAGTCTATGTTGGCGATCATTTCTTCAATAGAGGAGGAGACCTGGGATATGTCGCCGCTCTGGTTCTCTACATGTCAATACGTCCAGAGACCCGCCGAGGCGGTGAATACCGAGCAGGGTAACTGAACAGCTAAAAAGAATGGTGTCCAGGACTGCGGCTATGGGGACGATCCACGCTTTGGCTTCCTGCCGCCTTTCACGGTAGTCATGGGGGTATCCGGTAAAATTATGGGCAAGCAGGGTGCTGCCGAGGATGCACCGCGTTAAGCGGTGTTTAACTAGGATGCGGAAGTGCGGGAGCCCCAATAAAAACCCCGGTTTGCCGAATATGGCGCGAGGGCTTTAGCCCGAGCGGCGGGCGTATTGAAGAAGACCTCTCGCAGAGGACGCGGAGGGAAGAAGTGAAAAGTTTATTATAAAATATACGAAAAAGGATTGACAGAATAAATAAAATTATGAAATAATATACAAAAGGAGAAACAAATGGCAAATACAATAGATTATAAAAAAGAATATAAGGATTTATATTTACCTAAAACTAAACCAATGGTTATAAATGTACCTGAAATGTGTTTTGCTGCTGTTGAAGGCAAAGGCGACCCAAATGATAATAATGGAGAATATCAAAAGGCATTGGGAATATTGTATAGTATTCAATTTACAATAAAAATGAGTAAAATGGGTAATAATAAATTAGATGGTTATTTTGATTATGTTGTTCCACCTTTGGAAGGTTTTTGGTGGGTTGAAGATAATGAATATTTTTTTTTAAAAGATAAATCGAAATATAATTGGATTTCAATAATAAGGCTTCCAGAATTCGTTAATAAAGAAATATTTAAATGGGCTTGTGATGAAGCAACAAAAAAGAAAAAGATAGAAACAAAAATTGCAAAATACATAAAAATAAAAGAGGGCTTGTGTGTACAATGTATGCATATTGGCTCTTATGATGACGAACCAAAGACAATAAAATTAATTGATGATTTTATAAAAGAAAATAATTTAAAAAATGATATAAATGAAAAAAGAAGGCATCACGAAATATATTTATCTGATCCAAGAAAAACAGAAATATCAAAATTAAAAACTGTAATTAGAATACCTGTAAAAAAATAATGGTGTACGCCCACACTTCGCATAACAGTGCCAATCATCAAAAATTGGTGACTGACACTCGGCGTGTTCGCCAGAAACCACTTGAACATATTTACCTGTAGATAAATATTTTGATAAATCAACCTTACTAAATATCGGCTCAACCATAATCATCTTATGTTTTGCAGGTAAATCGTTAAATATCGGCAAGCGTTTATCGGCGTTTTCCTGATCCTCGGCAGTACAGCATATCCATACATGGTCATAGCCGTCGTTCCAATCAGAGGGAAGGGATCGCATATATCTTTCAATACGTTTTGTTACGATTAAAAAGCGCAAGTCCGGTCTTGATTTTATCATTTTCCAGATTTCAGAGCGCCAACCGTCCGTGTTATTGTGAAAAAAATCGCTACTGTTACAAACCCAAATATCTGAACCGGGAGGATATGTTCTTACATTTTTAATGGCGTGGAACTGTCCTGTTTTATGAACAAGGGTAAAATCTCTGCCATATCTTTTATATGATGCTTCGGCATAGCAATTAATACAGCCTGTTGAAACTTTGGTACAGCCAATTTGAAAATTCCACAATAACATGGAGACACCTTTATTTTAACAAATCAAGCAGTTTGTTTACGATAATTGCCGCTTGTATCACAACCAGATGTTCAAGCCAAAAATGCGCCTTTTGAATCCACCAATTTTTGGTTTCATGAGCGTTTAGTGGTTTATGAATAATGGCGGTTGCAACAAATAAAATCCCGAATAAAACAATTGCGTAAGTCATTTTCTCATCTCCAATGTAAATTTTTCAGCCTTCCGTGAGGACTGTGGCGTTCATTTTACAAGAGTCTCTTGACAACAGTATGTCAACAATTCAATAATTTCTAAAAAAGTGAGGATAATGGGATGAAAAAACTCGAAAGAATCATAGCGATTATTATGTTGATGTTTAGGCGCAATCAGGTGTCAGCATTGAAACTTGCCCAAATGTTCAAAGTGTCTCTTAGAACCATATACCGTGACATGGAAGCGATTGGCTATGCCGGAATCCCGCTTTTTTCTACACCGGGTCCCAATGGAGGTTATGGGATTGTCGAGGATTACAAAATAGAAAAAGGGCTTTTTACCACCAGTGATATAATTACTATGTTGACCGCGCTTCAAAGCACACAATCCGTTTATAATGATAAAGACATAGCTAATGCCATTGCAAAAATAAAAGGATTATTTACAGAAAAAGAACTCAATACCATTGAGACAAAAAGTCAGCAAATAATTGTTGACCATACGCCGTGGTTTGGGATGGAAACGTTGAAGGTGAATATTGAAGAAATAATCAATGCCATCACAAATAAAAATTTGTTGAAGATTGAATATACAAATTATTCGGGAGAATCAAGCGAGCGGCAGGTAGAACCGTACCGATTGTTTTTGAAAAGCGCGAATTGGTATCTTATTGCCTTTTGTTTGTCCAAACAGGAATTCAGGGTTTTCAAAATATCCCGCATATCCCGTCTTGAAATACTGGATAAAATATTTGAAAGTCGAGATTGTGATTTTTCTGCGTTAAGTCTTGCGGGAAGAATTGAAATGGCAAGAAAAATTGCCTGATTGACTTTGACCGTTTTCTGTCTTTTTCCCTGAATTTGAGTATTACACGACAGAGAGTGTTAATACCCGGAATTCATGCTGTAAGCGACACTCTACCCCTTTTGGGGGATTTTGTCAAGCTGTCGGGAGGGGGTTTGGGGTACTTGTTATTTTTGGTGACTTATGTGATATACTTTAATAACAGGAGTTTAGTTATGACGGAAAGGGCATTATTGGATATAGCACGACAAGTTCCGCAATATAAGAGACAAGAATTGTATGATTTTGCGCGCTTTCTTGTGGAAAAATACGCAAATACACATAACGAGGAACGCATCGCCGCGTTTGATTCCGAAGACGAAATGATCGATTTCATTAATGATGTCGGAATGCACGTCTATGAAGATTAACCGTGGCGAAATCTGGTCTGTAGGCCTGGACGAGTATTGCCCGGAAGCCTCGTCCGGCGCTGGTTATACAGGCGGAAGAATATCGTTTGACCGAAACAGATATACTTGCGCTGATTACTACAACCGAGAATGAGGCAAGCGTGTTACGCATCCCTATTAAAGCAGATGAAAATAACGGGTTACAACATGACAGTTTCATCTGTCTCGACAAACTTATGGCGATACCTCTGGCGAATCTAGGAAAATGCTATGGGAAAGTGTCAAATGAAGTTATGCAGGAAGTCAACGCACGGCTTATAAAAATACTCGGAATTGGATAGTCACAAACGACAGAGAGTGTCGTGTAATACCCGGAATTCATGCTGTTTACGACACTCTACCCCTTTTGGGGGATTTTGTCAAGCTGTCGGGAGGGCTTTTGCCTTCATTTAATATTACGGCTGATAATGAATTTTATAGAGGCATCAAATAACCAATAATTATCTATACCTTGCATTGAATTCATTCTTAATAAAAATTATTCTATCAAGAATTCCATGCTCGTCATCTTGCCGTACCCTTGATTCATTTATATCTCTATAAAGGATGCCGTTGATAACATAATATATATTTCCGTTTTCTTCCTCATATCCGTTTTCCTTCATAAATTGATCAAAACCGGAAAGACTGAACTCAATACGGCAGTCATTTTCATTTATAAAATAGCATGTCATCCTGATACTATACATAAGCTGTCCGTTCAAAGACTCGATTATTTTTATTTTTTTATCTTTTACCGTATAATAAACGAATATATTATCTTCATAATCACCACCTCCGTAAATGCCAACGCCTAAGTTTTCGCTTCTCCCAAGATTATCCCGATTGTATGCCTGTATATCAGAAAGAAATAAGGTTTTATAATCATCAAAAATAAAATCCCAGAGTTCTTTATCAACTATCCCGGTAGCAGGCAAGCTGCGATAATTCTGGATTTTTTTAATAACGGTCTCTGTCATGGGCCCGTAATAACCGTCAGCCTCGCCTAATTCATAAAATTGTAATTCCAGCAAACGCCTTTGAAGCGCTAAAACTTGAGGGCCGTTCATACGCGGGTTTTTCATTGCAAGCTGTGTAAAACCTCCGTCCGACGCTGGATTATCATCTTCCCCTGAATTTGGTTCTGGAGCAATTTCCTCATTCCCCTGACGCTGTTCTGCTTTTCCTTCAGCGCTTTGGCCTGTTTTTTTGCCTGAGCAGCCAATTATACAAGCTGTTATAACAAACATTCCGAATAGTATAGGCAAAAACAGCTTACCGATTGTGTTTTTCATAAGAAATTCCTCCTTTGTTATTTATTATTTGTTACCTGTTATTTGTCCCTACTCCCCTTTTATCAGCGAGTAAAGGGCAAAGCGGTAAAACAGCACCCACCACGCGGCAATGCTCACCACGGCGCGGGTAATTTCCCACAGGATTTGAGGCTGATACTCGTTCATAAGATAAGTATAGAAATTACGAATGAAAGTTACAAGTAGTTCATACGAAAGGTACGAATTAGTAGAAAATGCAGCCGAATTAGTATAGAATGCAATAGACATCTGTCGCCTGCCCATATAAAATATAGAGTTAATAGCCTGAAATGGAGGGAAATATATGAAAATAAAAATAATTGGGTTAATGGTTATGATTGGTTTTTTTTCAACTTCATGTGAAGCCATTGAAAATATTGATAATGAAACTAACAATAATTTTCAAGGAAGAAGCGATCCCGATGCTGCAAATTGGAATATTGCCGCGCTTGATACGGCGGCAAATGCAAGTTATTTAACTGGTATTGAAAAAGATGTTATTCTGGAAATGAATAAAGTCAGAACTAATCCAAAAAAATATGCGGAATTGTATATACAACCGCGATTGAAATACTATAACGGTAAAAGTTATTCCGTACCCGGACAGATTACCATACTCACTCAAGAGGGAGTAACTGCTGTTAATGATTGTATTACGGCATTAAGTACGGCAAGCGGTGTTGATGTATTAGCTCCGGAAAAAGGGCTTTCCCTCGCCGCAAAAGCTCATGTAACTGATCAAAGTAAAACCGGGCAAATCGGGCATAACTGCAATGACGGCAGTACGCCTGAAACCCGCATGAAACGCTATGGCGGATTTAGCGGCTCTTGGACCTGGGGAGAAAACATATCATACGGAGAGGCAAATGGAAGAGAGATAGTCTGTAGTTTGCTTATTGATGACGGTGTTTCAAGCAGAGGGCATAGGGCAAATATAATGAATAAGGCTTTTACACAAACCGGTGTCGCATACGGGACGCACACGCGATACAGGACATCATGTACGATTGACTATGCAAAAGGTTATGTGAGTAATTAAAGCAAAGTGCCTCTACTTCAAGTCTGCCATCGCGGCGTTCACTTCGGCTTCACAGGAACGCATGGCGAGTATCGTCTTCTCGATAAGGGCATCCAGTTCCCAGCCCAGAGTTGCCGCGCCTTTTTCGATAACCGGGCGGGAACAGCCAGCGGCAAAAGCCGGGGTTTTGTATTTCTTTTTTACGGATTTTACTTCCATGTCCATAACGCTTTTTGAAGGCCGTATGATCGCCACTGCCCAGACAAGGCCCGTAAGCTCGTCAGCGGCATAGAGAATTTTTTCCATCTGATGTTCAGGCTTCGTATCCACGCTGGTAAGGCCGTAACCGTGGGAGCATACGGCATGGATCAGTTCTTCGCTGCATCCTCCCGCTCGCAGCAGTTCAGGCGCTTTGACGCAGTGCTGATCGGGGAATTCCTCAAAGTCGATGTCGTGCAGCAGGCCGACAATGCCCCAGAATTCCGCCTCGCCGTCAAAGCCCTGGTCTTTGGCGAACCACTTCATCACCCCTTCAACGGTCAGGGCGTGTTGTAAATGAAAAGGGTCTTTGTTATACTGCCCCAGCAGGTCCCATGCCTGCTGTCGGGTAATTTTCGCGTCCATAGGAAAAGGATAGCAGAACAATTAACAAAGAGCAATGAGCAAATAGCAAAGTTAAGATATAACTCTTTTCGTCTCCTTTGCTATTTGCTACCTGTTATTTGCTCTTTTGATAGCACATACATATCGGCCAGGTTGCCTGTAATCGGCTTTCCTTGCATGTCCAACTGGATCAGCTTGTCTTTAGTTACTTTATAGTAACTTGGCGTGTCGGCTATCCCAAGATTAATAATGTCCCCTGTATCATTCCATTTATACGAACCTGTATTGGTAAACGAGTTGCCAGGTTTGCCAATGTACTCATACGTCAATTCATAGGTATTATCCTCGTTGAGTTTCATGCGGACATTGATACCTTCCCCGTCGGCCGCAGGGATAGTCCCTGTATATACCCCGTTAATGTTACTCTTTGAATCGCATGAGCCTAATCCGAATATGGCAAGGACTGCCATGAGAAAAAGAAACGTTTTTTTGTTCATAATACACCTCTTGCTACTATATATATCTTTTTTTATGTAAAAAGTCAAGGAACAGTAATTATTATCGTACAGCGTCTGTTTTTTCGACAGATAGTAAAAAAAAGTCTCGACAGAAATAAAAAATCTTTATAAAATCATACTAATCCGTCATTAAAGAGGTGAATATGCTTGAATACAGCGATTATATTTCCGATATACCTGACAATCCCCATCAGAATTTTGCCCAACTGCTTGAACAGATTTCGAGGGATCACGCGGATAAGGACGCGATTCTGTACCGCTGCAACCAGCAGAAGGAATTTACACGCTGGTCTTATTCCAGATTCGGCGAGGAATGCCGCAGGGTTGCAAGGGGGCTGCTCAAGGCGGGCTTAAAAAAAGGCGACCGTGTGGCGCTTTGGGCGGAGAACCGGCCCGAATGGATGGCGGTCTGGATGGGAACAGCAATCGCGGGTCTCTGCATTGTGCCGGTTGATTTTCTTGCCGCCGAGCAGGAATGTCTCAATATCATAAAAATCACCAGGGCAAAGGCATTTTTCTATTCCGATAAAAAACAGGGTTTTGCCCTGTCTATGAAGGACAAGGAAATTGACTTGCCGGTTTTGGTATGCGTCAGCCCGAATGACGGCAACGGAATGCAGTCCGCCGGTGTTGTCGAGTACCGGCAATTTGGCGCGGACGCGGCGGAGCAGGCCCTGCCCCCGCCTGACAGCATTTCGCCTAACGATCCGGCGTCAATCGTTTTTACCTCAGGAACAACAGGTTTCGCCAAGGGGGTAATGCTTTCCCACAAAAACATCATTGCCAACACCAGCGCGGCGATTCGCATTTTACAGCCCAATAACAGGGATATATTTATATGCGTGCTGCCCCTGCACCACACATACCCTACTACCTGCACTTTTATGGCGCCAATTTTTACGGGCATCCCCACTGTAATCGCGGAAAAAATCGTGGGCAAAGTGGTGATAGATGATATAAGGGACTCCGGGGTAACATTCCTAATCGCCGTTCCCCTGCTTTTTGACAAGGTAATGACCGCCATTGACGCAGGCTATAAAAAGCTGCCGGGAATCATCCGCGGCCCGTTAAACGTGCTGAGGGCAATCTCCCTTGCCGAGGCAAAAAAAGGAAGGCCCGAATTTGGGCGAAATGTTTTCCGCTTTATCCGTAAAAAGGCCGGGCTTCATTCCGTGACGATCATGGTTGCCGGGGGCGGCCCCCTCGATCCGAATACCGCAGACTTTTTCGATTCGTTCGGTTTCAACATTGTCCACGGATACGGCATGAGCGAGAACTCCCCGCTTATCAGCGTCAATACCCCGAGGCACAAACGGAACGTGTCGGTCGGCCTTCCGGTAAGCTACACCGAGGTAAAAATCCTCGACACAACGCCGGAAGGCATTGGCGAAATTGCGGTAAAGTCCCCGTCAATAATGCTGGGTTATTTTGAAAACGAGGAAGCGACCAAAGAGGTGATAAACGAAGACGGCTATCTTTTGACGGGCGACCTTGGCTATCGCGACGAGGACGGTTTCATCTACATTAAAGGCCGCAAGAAAAGCCTGATCGTAAGTTCCGGCGGCAAGAACATCTATCCTGAAGAAATAGAAATCCAGTTTAATAATTCCCGCGTTATTGGAGAAGTTCTTATTGTGGGCCGCAAGGAATCCGCCCACGGTGGCGAGCAGATTATCGCGGTAACGGTTCCTAACTATGAAATGATCAAGGCAGACCATCCTGGCAGGGAAAACGACGAAGTTTTTATCAGAAGTTTGATAAAGAACGCCATCGAGGACGCAAACCGCCATCTGCCAAGTTACAAGAAGATCAGCGACTTTGTTTTACGGAAGGAACCTTTTGAAAAGAACGCCCAGCAGAAGATACGAAGGTTCATGTACAAGGAATACGAGAAATCGTAGTTTGCCGCATCCTGTATTTTATAATAGAGTGAGGTGGTTTTATGTGGGTTATATATGCGTTATTGTCCGCTCTTTTCGCCGCCTTAACTTCAATTTTGGCAAAAATCGGCATTCAGAATATTAATTCAAACCTGGCAGTGGCAATCAGGACTGTAGTTGTGTTAGTTATGGCCTGGGCTATAGTTTTTTTCAGCGGGAAACATAATGATATTGTAAATATCGGGCAAAAAAACATGCTCTTTTTAATATTATCCGGACTCGCTACCGGATTGTCCTGGCTTTTTTATTATAAAGCGTTACAGATTGGCGAAGCGTCAAAAGTAATACCGATTGATAAACTTAGTTTGGTATTTGGGATGGTACTGGCGTTTATCGTGTTAAAAGAAACAATAACAATAAAAACGATTATAGGCGGGGCATTAATTACAATAGGAACGTTTGTCTTGATATTTTAATATCAGGCAACTTCCTCACGATCTTTTTCCATGCCTTCTTGCCGGGTGCAATACAGGGTCATCGCCTCGTCGTAAAATTAGGAATGAGGAATTAGGAATAAAGAAAATTAATAATCTTTGCCTTCTTCCCTATTCCTAATTCCTCACTCCTAATTCCTAATTAAAAAAGGCCGCCCTTGCCGGACGACCTTTGTGTTACACAGAATGCAGCAGTTTAGAAGCTAATAGACATGCCAATCGGAATTGCCCAGTTGATATACTTGTCGCCATATTTTCCGTAAATATCCTGCTGACCATCTTTCCATGCATCGCCGTAGGAGTTAATGCGGAAACCGGCGTAGAAGCTCGGGCCGCCGAGATTAAGGGTGATATAGGGCTGTACGTGCCATGCGACTATTTCTGTTGTTTTTTTATCAGGACCGTACTCTGCGTCCTCAAATTCATCAGATGTTCCAGGTTTCCTTTGTTTGTCCTTGCCCTTAATACCAAGACCGGCGCTCAACAGAACAGTAAGCTTGTCGTTCACCGCATAAGAAGGCAGAATGTCGATTAACATTCTAAAGGGGGCCGGAACAGGCTTTACAGTATCGCCGCTTTCAGGTTTAACTTGCGTACCCCCGCCAAAACCCATGGTAGTGCGGAGTTTAACACCGATAGGCCCGGCATTGTAGCTTGCGCCAAGACCGACATAAAACGGGTTAAATTCGGTAATTGTTCCCTTATTCCCATTTACATCATATTTCTCAGAGTCAGGAAACTGATAACCCAATCCAATATCAAGGCCAAGATTTTCAATCGCGGTCAGGCCGAAATAAAGAAACGCCGTGGGGTTGTTGTTATTGAGCTCGTCGGTCGAAGGATCAAACCCAACTTGTTTTTCCGTCATATCGCCGACAATAGTAAAACCGACCGTACCGATATTGGCAATATCAAAGGTTACCTGGGCTTCAGTCTTTTTAAATATAGCCTCCGACCTGCCGCCATAGTTAGTACCGCCGCCATAAGGAGCAAAAACGGGTATACCGATATTAATTTTCAGCGCTTCAAGCGGGGTAAGAGTCAGGATGATACCGCCTGGTTCAAACCCGCCGTAATACGCATTCCTGACCTTAATCATCTGAATAGTACCCGGATCACCGCTTTCAGTATAGAACCCATATGCGTCGTAAGCGCTGGCGTAACCGCCGCCCCACACGTTGCCGCTGCTAATGATACCGACATCGCCCGCTCCCGCATAAAAACCCCAGCCGCCAATACCGTCAAGCCCGAATTCGCCGTCGGAGTTTATGCCGATCTGGAATTTCAACATATCAATAGGTTTCCACCAGAGCCAGCCGTTACCTTCTACCTTGCCGGCGCCTTTTGTCTCAAAACGGAGGTTGCCGCCGACCGTCCCTTCATCATTCTGACCGGACGCGCTCAAACGAACCCGGCCCATTCCGCTGTTAAGACCGAAGGTTTTAACTTCATCGGCTTTCCAAGTAGGATCACTTTTTTCTTCGTCCAGAACACTTTTAGCGGAACTTCCTTCAAGGAAGTTAATACCGCCGAAAACATCAATTCCGATGTTAGCCTCCGCGAACGCCACTCCTCCAAGCAGAGCAAAAACCACTGCAAGCAAAAACAATTTCTTCATCCTAAAATCCTCCTCAAACTTACGGGAAGGAGGCAACCGACGGTTCGACACTTATGGCGCAGACAAAAATAAAAAAGTGAAATATATTGATACTATTATATGCAAAATTATGAAGAAGATACTTATAAAAAGACTGAATTAGCAAAAAAAATCAATCAACTGTTTCATTATACTGTTACAGCGCCTGAATCCGGCGATGATTTTGCAAGTTCTACTTGAAAAACAGCCGCAAAGCCGCTATTCTGAAAGCATGAACATAAATGCCGGATATAAAAACAGCGTATTCTCGCTCCTTTTCAGCAATCCCGAGGCCGTCAGGGAACTGTACGGCGCCATAGAGGGCGTTGTTCTGCCGCCCGACACGCCCATCGATATTAACACCCTCTCCAGCGTCCTTTACATGGATCAGATCAACGACCTGTCCTTTACCGTCGGCAGTTTCCTTGTCGTTATAATGGAGCATCAGTCCACGATTAACCCCAACATGCCCCTGCGCCTGCTGATGTACATAGCGCACGTATATGAGAAGATAATCAACCGCAGTTTGCTGTACAGGACGAAGCTTGAAAAGATACCGACGCCCGAGTTTATCGTGCTGTACAACGGGAAGGAACCGTACCCGGACCGCAGCACGCTGAGGCTTTCCGGCGCTTTCAAGGAAGTTTGCGGCCTGCTGGGGGTGGAACCCCCTGCTCCGTCGCTGGAACTGGTTGTGCAGGTGTACAACATTAACAGCGGGCACAACGCGGAGATCATGGAAAAGAGCCGGACATTGGGCGGGTACAGTACCTTCGTGGGCAAAGTGCGCGAATATGAGCAAACCTTAACCTTTGAAGAGGCAATGAAGGAAGCGGTGAAGTATTGCATGGATAACGACATCCTTAAAACGTTTTTGGAAACACACAGTTCGGAGGTATTCAATATGCTGTTAACGGAATGGGACACGGAAGAGGCAAAAGTGGTTTGGCGCGAGGAAGGCTTCGAGGATGGCCTCGAAGAAGGCCTCGAAGAAGGCCTCGAAAAAGGGCGCGAGGAAAAAGGTATGGAAATTGTCCGAAACGCTTTAGCTGAAGGATTTTCTATTGAAACTGTTCATAAAATCACCGGCATTGACATCAAGTCTATTCAAAACATTCAGTCAGGTGCAACTTTATGATTATTTTGTGGGGCTTCCGCTTGAAGCGATTGTTTCCGCTACAGAAATTAACAAAGGTAAGATTGTAATATCTTGCTTTGCTCGCCTGCGCCAGGGCGCAAATTACTCGCTATTCCTCCCGCAAAGGACGCCAAGGCGCAGAAGGGCGCAAAGGGAAGGGAAAGGGGTGTGAGCAGTACAGTTAGCAGTAAGATAGTATCTTGCTTTGCTCTTTGCCTTCTTCCCTATTCCTAATTCCTCACTCCTAATTCCTAATTAAAAAAGGCCGCCCTTGCGGACGACCTTTGTGTGTTAAACGAAATACGTTTTAGAACGCAACAGCGATGCCAACCGGAATTGCCCAGTTGATATACTTGTCGCCATATTTTCCTGCAATTGAATCCTGTACGCCTTTTTCATACGAATCGCCGCCGGATTGAATGCGGAAACCGGCGTAGAAGTTCGGCGCCCACCAGCCGCTGGTTTTAAGGGTGATATAGGGCTGTACATGCCATGCGACCATATCTGTTGTTTTATCATCAGGTCCGTACTTAGCGTCCTCAAATTCATTTTTTCCAGGTTCTTTCCTTTGTTTTGACTTGCCTCTAATACCAAGACCGGCGCTCAACAGAACGGTCAAGTTATCGTTCACCGCATAAGAAGGCAGAATGTCTATTAACATTCTAAAGGGTGCCGGAACAGGTTTTACAGTATCGCCGCTTTCAGGTTTAGTTTCCACACCCCCGCCAAAACCCATGGTGGTGCGGAGTTTAACACCGATAGGCCCGGCATTGTAGCTTGCGCCAAGCCCGACATAAAACGGGTTATACACGGTAGTTGTCCCATAACCCTCTTCTTTCCAAGAGTCAGGGAGCTTATAACCCAGACCGATATCAAGCCCAAGATTTTCAATCGCAGTCAGGCCGAAATAAAGGTACATTTTGGGGTTATCTCCGTTTTCGGGGGAACTAGGATCATAGGGAATATGTCGTTTTTCCGTCATATCGCCCTCAATAGAAAAACCGACCGTACCGATATTGGCAAGGTCATAGGTTACCTGTCCGTGTGTATGTTTAAATATAGCCTCCGACCTGCCGCCAAATTTAGTACCGCCTTGGAAAGTATCAAAAACGGGTATACCAATATTTATTTTCAGCGCTTCAAGAGGGGTAAGAGTCAGGATGATACCGCCGTTAAACCCGCCGTAATACGCGTCCCTGACCTTAATGTTTGCCGGACCGGCGTAGCCGCCGCCCCACACGTTGCCGCTGCTAATAAGGCCGACATCGTGCGCTACCGCATAAAAACCCCAGCCGCCGATACCGTCAAGCCCGAATTCGCCGTCGCCAGCGTTTGTGCCGATCTGGAGTCTAAACATACTAATGGGCTGCCACCAGACCCAGCCGTCACCCTGTACATCGCCGCCGTCAGTATCAAAACGGAGGTTGCCGCCGAGCGTCCCTGCTTCATTCTGACCGGACGCGTTCAAACGAACCCGACCCATTCCGCCGTTAAGACCGGTGGTATGAACCTCATCGGCTTTCCATACGGGATCCTCCCCTGGCTTACTTTTTTCCTCGTCATAAACCTTTTTTGCGGAACTTCCTTCAAGAAAGTTAATACCGCCGAAAACCTCAATCCCGACGCTAATCTCATCCGCGAACGCCACTCCTCCAAGCAGAGCAAAAACCACTGCAAGCAAAAACAATTTCTTCATCCTAAATCCTCCTCAAACTTACGGGAAGGAGGCAACCGACGGTTGCGTTTTTGATTTTTGTGAGGCGAAATTTTCCGATAATCCAAAAGAGCGTAAGTCTTTGCAGGATATGAAGTTAGCGCGGCGGGGACGATTTGCGCGGAAAAATAAATTTTGGTCGTGTAGGCAGTTGTGTAAGCAATAACTTATTTAAGGAGGCTTCATGCGGTATAAAGAGCTTTTTACCGTTTATCCGAGAAAATTAAAAACTGTTACCGTGTTCTATTATCATTGTTATGACAATAATGGAAAAAGAATTTGCGGACATTCAACCGGACAGCGGACTAAAACCGCCGCAAAGACGTATTGCATGGAACTGTACCGCGCGGGAAAATTGATACCGGAAAAGAAACCTGTCAGTTTCGCAGAATTTTCGGACGGCTGGTGGAATATTAAGACTTGCAAATATCTGGAATGGAGACAAACGCAAAATCCGCTCGCGCCGTCTACTATTGACCATTATAAAACAAATTTGGAATTACACATAAAACCTTTCTTTGGTAAATTGAGGCTTAACGCCATATCAACCGAACTTGTCCAAAACTGGATCATGGGGCTTTCGCGGGAAGGGTATAATAATTCTTCCATCAATGTACAAATTGCCACGTTGAAAATAATGATGAAGGAAGCGGCGCGGCTTAAACTGATTTCTTTAGATCCTACGGAAAAAATTAAAAAACTCATAGCGCATAACAAAGAAGTGCAGATCCTGAAAAATGAAGAAGTACAAAATCTTTTTCCGGCGGACTGGAAAAAAATATGGGACAGTTATGAAATATATATTTTCAACAAACTGGCCGCCTGTACGGGCATGAGGTTAAGCGAAATTATCGGGCTGCAGATCATCCATATCCACGACGATCACATTCATGTTTGCGCCCAATACTCGCAGAAATACGGTATTCGCCCCCTAAAAACCAAAGATTCAAGAAACATTCCCATTGCCGCCGCGTTACGCGAAGAACTTTCGTCTATCATCAAAGACAATACGGAGGGGTTTTTATTTACGGAAAACTCGGGCGAACCGATCTCGCGCCACCGGATATACAGGGAGACCGGCGCCGCTTTTGACAAAATCGGTATAGGCAGGGAAGAACGGAAAGAGCGGGGGCTTGCCCTTCATCACTGGCGGCATTTTCTGAACACCGCTCTTCTTATGGCAAACGTGAGCACCCTGAAAGTCCAGAAGGTGACCGGCCATAAATCCATGTCTATGACCCAACATTACGCCCATTTTGACAGCCGTGAGTTTAGCGAAGTTTTGGATGTTCAAAATAACCTGCTCCGGCAAGGAATAACACAAGAAGCGGGCAATGAAAATTAAAAACGCATGAATGAATTTTTACCACGAATAGACACGAATGAACGCGAACAATCTAACGGAAATCCATTTTCATTTGTGATAACTCGTGCCATTCGTGGTTATTCTCTTCAAAACCGTATATTCATGCGTTTGTCGTAACTATTCAAGCCCAGGAAATTTGTAATCCTTAACTGCAAGTCATAATTGAATGATAGTTTCTGTAGAGAGGCCGGTGGCGGCTTGTATCTGTTCCGCCGAAAAGCCCATTGTTTTCATCTTTTGGGCAATGTCAAAACTGGCTTCGTCACGGCCTTTGGTAAGCCCTTCCTTAAGCCCTTCATTGCGGCCTTCGCTCCGAGCTTCAAATAGATCGGTGTTCCAGTCAAGCTGGCTTTTTATCAGGTTACACATACGCGCGTATTCTATCTCGTCCTGCGTGATAGTTACCAAAGTGTCTACCGCCATCGCTATTCCTTCCTCCCGGTTGATTATCTGTATTATTTTACCCCTTTTCTCTTCATTTGTCAAATATTCAAAAAACACCGCCCATAGTTCCGCATTGGTCATCTCTTCAACCGGCTTATCGACAACAGGCCCCGTTTTTACCAGCTCTACGGTGATTATTCGGGTTCTCCCGCCAAGCGATACGCGGTTATCAGGGTCATAATACTGAAAATTGTGCGCGAAATTTTCATCGGGGAAGAATTTTTTCTTTGCCAGAATGGCGATTTGGTAGGTTTCCTTCAAATCATTATAGGTTTTGTCCTGGCCGTGAATATCCTGCCCGACAAATAACTTCGCGGCGTGGTACTCAAGACGGACCGGTTCATGCGCTTTGGGGTTATAAGACATTTCTACGTTTACGGGTTCCCCTTTTCCTGTTTTGCAGGCTACGTCGAAACGCAGGGGGCGCTGCCTATTCAAATAGCAAATAGCAAGGAGCAAATAGCAAAGTAAGATTTTACTATCTAACTTTCTTCTTTAATTTGATGCTACGCGGAGTTTTCAAACAACAACAAGAGTTTCCTGTCTTCCTT
>Ga0268262_10001806_pt1 | contig 25761 bp, 19 predicted proteins | sample TergutNc150P3_FD_190354 | JGI IMG/M metagenome (GOLD analysis project Ga0268262, IMG submission 190354) | Nasutitermes corniger P3 segment gut microbial community from laboratory colony in Florida, USA - Nc150 P3 (SPAdes) (version 2) | ecosystem: Host-associated > Arthropoda: Insects >... | reverse complement strand
TTAAACAATAAGACTGAACAGGAAAAATTTAAAATACTTGGCAAAAAAGCAATAAATGTAGGTGTAGATATGAATAATTATTATCCGATTAGCATTGAAGAAATAATAAAAAGAACTGAATAATAAAGTACGCCCGTACTGCACATAGCAGGCCGGTAAGTGTACGCCGCTAAAACGGCTGCCGCCGGAACGTTATGAAACATTGGGTTTGCAACATGGTTGGAATATTTTAAGGAATAAATTAATAAAAATGATTGAAAATATTCATTTTTCAGTTTTTGATTTACGATAAATAAACCATTTACATTACAGGTATAATCTTATAAACTGTGAAGTATTGGAGTATGGCTGTTTTATGACTACCGAAAAATATGTTAAGTTTATCCCGAACCTAACCAAGCGTGAACTGGAAGTTATAGAAGCTGTGCTGGCAGGGTCATTAAGGTATAAATCCATTGCATCATCGCTCAATATCTCGGTCAATACAGTAAAAACCCACCTTAGAAAAATATATCTGACTGTCGGGGTTAATAATGTCGAAGCCCTTGCGACTCTTTTTCATGGATATTCCAAGAATAAAGCGGAGATCACCCCAAAATCACCCAAAATAGGCGATAGGAAACAGCATATTTTTGCCGTTATATTTTATAACATCATGCATTCAGGAGGCAAAAAAATGCAAAATTTAAAGGATTTAAAGATACGTACAAAGTTCGCTATCCCCTTGGTTTTAGTTATCGCTCTTGTTATAGGATTTGCGGCAGGTAAACTTGTTTCAGGAAACCGGCAAACCGGTCAGGAAATCGGCATGAAGGTCAAAACAGTACCGGAAGGTATACTTGTAACGCTCTCCAATGTTCCACCGGAAACAAAAGACATAAGAGTTGTTTTTAGGGATTGGGGCGGCGATGAGCCTGATTGGGATAATATCGAACCGCTTACCAGTTTCAATTATTTACATGATATGGGTGAGGCGTTTAGTATAAGTACAATAGAACAGGCGAACCAGACCAGTACGATTATTTTCCCTTTTGTTCAATCTGGACATACATACATTATCACGGCTTTATTGATCGGTAATGAAGATGTTTTGGAATCAAGCATAACTACCGAATGTATTGCGGATGGGGGGATATATCTTAATAGAAATATAAACCTCAATTTAAATAATACCCGTACCGGCGTTGCATTATCAAGCGCTCCTTTGTTTACATCAGATGTTCAGTTCGAACCCCAAAAAATGTCTTACAGCATTGTTGTTCTAGCAGATAATTATTGGTCGGGTATTGCTTCCGATAGAACCGACAATTTATCATGGAATTTTGAACCGAAATTTAGGGAACATTTAAAAGAAGCAGGAGTGTTAAGCGGCGATTATCCGGCTTATGTTGTAGCCAATCTTATCGTTATCCATGATAATATTTCATGGTATTTTGAAATTGCCAAAACTCCGGTATTCACTTACTCTTTATAAACAATGTCTGTCCATAGGTATTTACATTATGGATAAATTTTAATAAAAAATAATTGGGATAAAAGTAAACCCAATTTCGCATACCGCCGAAACGTTATGCGAAATTATTTTTCCTCATTTTTTGTAATATAGAATAAAACAGTTATCGTAAAAATGGTTTGAAATATAGTGATTTGTCATGGCGCCCCTGCGTCCGACACCACTTAGAAAGTTAGGCAAAAGTAAAGGATACGCTTTGGCGATACCTGTATGACTGTATAAATGCGGATTTTAGGAGTTCACATTAACATCAATACAACCTCGGTACACATAATTGAGAGCTTTTGCTATTTCCACGAAAGCACACCGTGATTCTACAATGTCTATCCCATAATTATTCTCTGTTGCTATCCACAAAGCGCATTTTTCTGAACAGTAAAATTGCCCTTTTTCGTTTGCCGCAAAAGGGCATATTTTTTTTTCATTCGCCATAAAAATATCCTTTTTCTTAATTGAAAATAAAACAAGTTGTTCAACGAACACTTTTAATATCGGTATATTTAATTTGTAATAATATCTTAAAATTTTTGAAATATTCTGTTCAATAACAAAGCCAAGAATCTAAAAAACTTCCCCTGGTTTTGTCCGTATTTTTTTGAAAAGTCTCCCGCCGCTTTGTTAAGCGAGTATTTACCGTATTTCTTTTTTAAGAAATCCCAGTGTTTGATTATCCACACATAAAGATCGGCTTCTGTTCTTCCGGGAAAATTGACAAGCAGCCAATGATCTCTAATTATCTTTAATACAGGATTATATACATTATTGTACCATGATACAATGGCGTTGTTAAAATGAATCTCTTCTTCAATATCCTCGTTTAAGTAATATTTATGAACAAGTATATGGTTGTATATAACATCATAACGTCCCGGAGAACTGAAATTCATGTCCCAATAATCGGTTAAATCGCCGAATAATGTTTCGCTGTAAAAAATATTTTTTTCAAATTTGATAAGTTCGGCCGTTAATTCTTCCGTAGTCATTGAGGGAATAATATTTATCTCCGTAGTTAGACTGATTACCTCGGCGTCGATATATTCAACACCCTGCAGTTTTGCCACAGACACGCGGTGATTGCCGTCTCGCACAAAATATACTCCACCAATTTCGTACAGGAGGATTGGGGGAAGGACTATATCCTTGATATGCGCTTCGTCAACTCTTGACCAGCGGTTGCGCATGTGTTCTTTGCGGGGAAGAAAATATTTGTTAAAATCATGATAACGGCCTTCGCTGCCGACAATCAATTTTATCGGCACTATCTGGCTTCCCATGTATACTTCGTTCTTGGGCTTTAGTATGCCCTTAACGTCGTTAAATGAAAGCAGCTTGTCGCGATCCGTATTTAAAAAATTCTGTATTTGCGATAACATCGCCTTTCCCCTTGCGCGGGAAAAATCGGCGTAAGCCATCTGCATTACTACGTCACCTGCCATTTTAATCTCCCAAATCTATAACATAGTGGCTATAAGCGTTAATTACCATCGTATCATTCCATTTAGTACTGCGGATATCATTTAAATCATATAAATGAATATGGCCGTGTACAAGATACTTTGGCTTGAAAATTTTCATAAACCATAAAAAAGATTTAAAACCAATATGACACTTGTCGTTTTTATCGTGAATGCCTTTGGGCGGAGCGTGGGTCAGAATCACATCCAAAAAACGTCCGTGTACAATACGGTTCCAAAGAAGTTTTGGAATTATTTTTAAAATTTCGATATTCATTTCAAAATTTGTAAATTGATTGGGACCGTTATTGTAACGCATTGAACCGCCAAAACCGGCTATTATAAAATTCCCCTCTTTTTTAACTTTTGAACCCAGATATATGGCTCCGCAGCCTAAATATTCCCTGACTTCCTGTAACATCAGAATATTCCACGGTTTTTTATAATTGTCCAGTTCCTCGGTATGGTGGTTGCCAAATACGAAAAATAGGGGCTTATTTAGGTTGGAAATGATGAAATCCAGGTAATCCAGCGGTAAATCCCCCGCTGATAGGATCAAATCGACATCTTTAAAACGCTCTTTTATCTGGGGAGAGTAAATTTGAGGGTCAATTTGGTCGGAAATACACAGTATTTTCAATACAAAGTCCTTTTTTGTCGATAATATATATTATATACTATACTATGGTGGTTTACGAATTTATTAGTTTATGAATTTATGGCGGTTTCACCGCCCGTAAACCGTTGCGATAAGCGAAGTTTTAATTTCGCTTGTCGTGATAATATCTGCCGTTTTTATGGCAGATATTATTGATACAGGAAGGGAAAGATGACGAAAAAAATTATTTTGATTTGGGTGTTATTATTTTTTGCCGGTCTTTGCTATGGGCAGTCGAATTTTGCAAAAGGTGAAGAACTGCTGATGAGAAATCAGCCTGCCCAGGCTGAGAGTTTCCTGATGCGCGCAATTTCCGATGATCCCTCTAATCCTGTCGCGTATATTTACCTGGGTATTGTGTATGAACAGATTGGCAGAGCGGAAGACGCCATAACTATTTACAGGCGGATTTTACCCTCGGCGGGAAATTTTTCGGCCAATGTCGCGAATAATCTGGGCAATGTTTATTTTCAAAAGGGAAATATTGATACGGCCGAACAGTACTATTCTCAGGCAATCAGTTTTGATTCAAGTTATCCTAACGCGTATCTTGGCAGGGCAAACTCCCGCATTAAAACGGGAAATTTGAAAAATGCAATTTCAGACTACGAACATTATTTGCTGTTGGACCCGCGTTCTTCACAACGGGCTAAAATTGAACAGCTTGTAAACCTGATCCAAACGGAAGCCGCGGAGGCGGAAATGAAAAGGATCATGGCTGAAGAAGAAGCGCGCAGAATTGCCGAAGAAAGGCAAAGGCTTTTAGATTCAGTTTCCGCCTCCCTTCAATCGGTTGTTGATTCCAGCAAAGGAATTTCTTCCGGTACGGAGAGCGTTGAAAATTATGACGGTGAATTTGTGCTGGAGTAATATAGAATAACAGGATAAGGGAGGGAGTATAAATGACACAAAAGCAGAAAAAAATTATTTTAATTTCAAGCGGAGCTTTGCTTGTTCTGCTTGTTACAGGGCTGATACTTTTTTTCACGCTCGGTAAAAAAGGCGCGGGAGATGCCGATATTTCAAAGACCGGCGCTGACGCAAGAAGAAATAACATACTTAAGCTTGCCAATACTTACGCGCAAAGCGGGGAATATGACAGGGCGTTAGATCTTCTTGACGGCCTCTTAATTGATAATCCCGATGACGAAGAAGCCATTGCGCTTCAACGCGCCATACTGAGCATGGACCGCAGCAATAATAACGGCAATGGCAGCGACAGGACGGATGCCCTTCTTGAAGCGCAGCGAAGATTTCTTGAGGAGCAGCAGCGGCAAAACGCGGCGTTTGCTTCCAGTATTCAAAGAGCGGGAGCCGACGCGTCTTCCAGATCGGCGGCGGAAGCTGAAGCGGCTGCCGAGCGCAGAGCTGCGGCCGAAGCCGAACAGGCCCGAAAAAGAGCGCAGGAAGAAGAGCTTGCAAAGGCAAGCCGTGAAATGCAGGAAATAATGCGTAAGGTAAATAACCTTATCGCTGACGGCAAAGCAAGGCTTGCCGCCGATGATCTGCACGGGGCGACGCAGCTGTTTAACGAAGCAAAAAAATTAATCCCGCCGGGTGAAACGCGCTTTGACGCGCAAAAACTCTCTGAAATGGCGGACGCTTATTATGAATTCAGCACAAGGCATTCCAACGACAGTTCCGGGCGGGAAGCGGTTACCTATGCGACGCAAATGGCAACTGAAGCTGTAACAAAAGATGCCACTCAGGCGCTGCCGCATTATGTTTTAGGGCGCATTGCGCGCGACGCTAATCAGACTGAAAAAGCGATAAACGAGTTCAGGGAAGCGGCGCGCCTTGATTCTTCAAATTTCATGTATTTCCACGATTTGGGAAGGATGTTGTTTATAGCGAAGCGTTATTCTGAAGCCCGGGACAGTTTTCAGTCGGCGACAAAAATTAATCCGCGGTTTGAACCGTCGTGGTATAATCTTGGCGGAACGTTACGCGCATTAAACCGTCTTGACGACGCGCTTGTCGCATACAGGCAGGCCGTTGAGATAAAAGCCGATTATTCCGCCGCGCACCGTGAAATAGGCAGGCTTCTTTTGGCAAAGGGCGATACAAACGGCGCGATTAAATCATTTACAAGCGCGTTACAGTACAATCCCAACGACTTTAGTACAATGTGCGAATTGGCCGCCGCGTACAGTCAGGCCGGTAACTTTACGGAAGCTGAGACTATCTTTGCAAAGGCGATGAGGAGTAACCCTTCTGATCCTCAGACAAATTACAATATGGCCGTAGTAAAACTGGAACTTAAAAAAAATACTGAAGCGCTTAATTTCGCAAAGTTAGCCGTAGACGCGAATCCTTCAAACGCGGTTTATGTGTACACTTTAGGGCTTGCCTGTGAAGCTCTGGGCGCTTTTGATCAAGCTATTGCCTCCTATAAAAAAGCCGCGTCTTTAGACGCGAAATATCTGCGTCCCAGAATTAATCTTGGCAGTATTTATCTTGCCAACGGAAATAATGCTGACGCTATTACATGGCTTAACGAAGCGTATACGATTGATTCTTCTAACTTTGAAGTAAATAACAATTTAGGCGCGGTTTACGCGAAACAGGAAATTTGGTCTTCCAGCATTGTCTATTATGAACGCGCTTTGAATATAAGACAGAATGATTCCGTAGTGCGCCTTAATCTTGCGCGCGCCTATACGGGAGCGGGCGATCTTCAAAAAGCGCAGAATGCCTATCAGGCGGTACTGCGCCTGGCGCCCGACAACTGGGACGCAATGTACGAGCTTGGAATGACGTGCGTAACCCTTGGGCAGAACGCCGATGCAAAACGTTACTTGCAGGACTTGGTAAGCCGTAACCCCAATTATTCCGGCAAAGCGGAGGCGGAAAGGATTCTAAGGAGCCTATGAACGCTATAATTACGGTTGTAGGAACGGACAAGGTTGGAATAATAGCGAAAGTATCCGCATTTTTGGCGGAACGTAATATTAATATCGAAGATATTTCGCAGACTATTTTAAGCGGAAACTTTGTAATGATGATGATGATAAATTTAAGCTCCTGTTCCAAAGCTCTGGAAGAAATAAAGAAAGAACTTGCGTCTCTTGGTGATACGTTAAATGTAAGCATCAGCCTGATGCATGAAAAAGTTTTTTCCGCTATGCATAGAATATAAAGAGTATTATGTTATTTACGCCATTTGAAATAAAAGAAACAGTTGATATGTTTATGCGCTACAAGCTGGACATACGCGCAATTACTTTGGGCGTCTCTCTTTTGGATTGTATAGGTTCCACGGGAGATGTTACGCGAAAAAAAATACGCGAAAAACTTTTGCGCGTCGCAGGCCCGCTTGTGAGAACGGGCTGTGATATTGAAACTGAATACGGCATTCCGATAATTAACAAGCGCATATCCGTTACGCCGATTTCTTTAGTCGCCGCCTCATGCGAAGATGAAAATTATACGCCGTTTGCAAAGACTCTGGATGAAACGGCAAAAGAGCTGGGCGTCGATTTTATCGGCGGTTTTTCCGCTCTTGTTCAAAAAGGGATTTCATCGGGCGATGAAAAACTGATAAAGTCTTTGCCCGACGCGCTTTCCGCGACGGAGAGAACGTGCGCTTCCGTAAACGTCGCCTCTACCAAGAGCGGCATTAACATGGACGCCGTGCGTCTTATGGGAGAGACAATTAAAAAAACAGCCGAAGCGACCGCGGATAAATCCGGCATCGGCTGCGCGAAACTGGTTGTTTTCTGCAACGCGCCCGAGGATAACCCGTTTATGGCGGGGGCTTTTCACGGGGTAGGGGAGGCCGAGAGCGTACTAAATGTCGGAGTTTCCGGCCCCGGCGTAATAAAAGCCGCGATTGAAAACTGCCGCGAAATGAGTTTTGACGCGTTAGCTGACACTATAAAAAAAACCGCTTTTAAAATAACTCGAATGGGCCAGCTTGTAGGATTTGAAGCCGCGCGCCGCATTGGAGTTCCCTTCGGTATATTGGATCTTTCACTTGCGCCGACTCCCGCGGTAGGGGATTCAGTCGCGCGAATACTTGAAGAAATAGGACTTGAAGCCGCCGGAACCCACGGAACGACTGCCGCTCTTGCGATGTTAACCGACATGGTAAAAAAAGGCGGCGTAATGGCGTCTATCCATGTAGGCGGCTTTTCCGGCGCGTTTATTCCCGTCTCAGAGGACGAAGGCATGGTGACGGCGGTCAAAAGTGGTTCGCTCTCCCTTGATAAACTTGAAGCTATGACATGCGTCTGCTCAGTAGGGCTGGACATGATTCCCCTCCCCGGCGACACATCAGCGGCGACAATCGCCGCAATTATCGCCGACGAGATGGCGATAGGCATGGTGAACAACAAAACAACCGCAGTGCGCGTAATTCCCGTCCCCGGCAAAAAAGCCGGACAGTGGGCGGAGTTCGGCGGCCTTCTGGGAGGCTCCCCGATAATGGCGGTTAACGCCGCGAAGAGCGACGCTTTCATTAACCGTGGGGGAAGGATTCCCGCGCCTATTCACAGTTTTAGAAATTAGTTGGAAAGATTTCCGGAAAAACCATTTACAAAAGTTTTAAAACAGAATATAATTATTTCAATTTTATTACTTAAGGAGGATTGGAATGAAAAAACATTTTTTGTTTATTGGATTAATTAGTTTATTGCTGATTATGGGAATTGTCGTTATTGGCTGCGGTGGTGGAAGTAGTCCAACCAGTGTGGTCAAAAAGCTCCATACTGCCATTGAAAAAGGAGATTCAAAGGCAATTGGCCAATTGATGACGCCTGATGCGGCGCAAATGATGGCTATGCTGGGTGAAAAAGCAAAAGGAATGATGGCCACTTATGGAGGTATAGCAAAAACGGAAGAAACCATTAATGGCGACAACGCCGTTGTAAAAGTTACATATAAAAATGGCGAAACAAGTGATTATGAACTTGTAAAAATCGATGGGAAATGGAAAGTCACCATAGATAAATGATCAAAACACATAATCGAAAATATTTTGTGTTGACGGGCATTATTATATTTATAGTATTAATTTTGTTAATATTTATTTTAATAATAATGCCTGGAAGTAAATCAATTGTATTAATAAAAAAAGATGCATTTTATAAAATATTAAAAGATGGAGACATAATTTGCCGGCTTGGAGACAGATTTTGGTCCCAAATATTTAAGGATTTCTCAATTGATGATAAGCGGTTTTCGCATATAGGAATAATTCGTATTAATAATGATCGGATTACCGTAATACATGCGGAAGGGACGACCAAACCCGGGAAGGACTTTGTAAAAGAAGAACTATTAGATGATTTTTTAAAAATTGCCGTAACGGCAGGGATTTATAGAATAATAGATTTTGACGGAAATAAAATATCCGGTATGGCGATGGAATATATAGGCGTGCCTTTTGACTGGAAATTTGATATGAGTGACGCGTCAGAATTATACTGTACTGAATTATTATATGTTATCTTAAGACAATTAATGCCTACATTTGAATTTAATACTACTTATGTCAAAGAGTTGGGAAAAGATATTATTCCAATAGATTCAATTTCAAATTCGGAGTATTTTTCAGAAATATACTTTGTTAAAAAATAATGATATATTATTTAATTAATGATTATATGTTATTATAATGTAAAAGGAGAAAAACATGAACGAAGCGAAAATATACGCCAAATACAATCAGGCGGGTAACAAAACCATTTTTGGACTCTTGGACAAAATGAGCAATGATGAGCGTGAAAAAGACAGGGGAAGTTTTTACGGGAGCCTTTCAGGACTGTTCCGCCATATTATTGGGGGAACGCGATTTTTTCTGGGAATGTACAAAGCCTCTTTGAGCGGCAATGCCGCGGCTTTAAAGGCAATTTCCGGGGTTGAAGGACTTCCAAAATTGCCGGAAGGTTCCTTAAGCTCGGCGCAGTGGAAAGAACTTGAATCTGTGGTAAATACCATTGACGCGGCTTATGTCGGCATGGCTGAAGCATTAAGCGAGTCCGATCTAAACCTTCCCGTAAAAGTTGAATGGTATGGTGGAAATCCCGCTGCGGCGCCATTGTCGTTCATGCTGAGCCAACTTGTTGTTCACAACACGCATCATCGCGGACAAATTTCTCAAATACTTGATTCCCTAAAAATTGATAACGACTATTCAGGGATTAATGTTTCATTTCTCGCTAAATAAGAAATTTTTCAAAGCGTTATTCTCAAATTTCATCTCGCAAAGGCGCAGAGGACGCAGAGTTGTTGTTTGAGATATTATCGTTATAACTTCATGATTATTGTTTTAAAGATAATATATCTTGTATAACTAAAATCTATCGGACAGGAGCTTCGCGTCCTTTGCGCCTTTGCGTGAGGTCTTTTTGTATATATTTAATTATTACAAACTACTAGTATAATAAAGGTTACTTAATCAATTCATAGCCTTCAAGCGATTCATCGATAAGCGGTTCAAGTTCCAGCTTTTCGTATAACGCGTTTGCTTCCGTAACATCGCCGTGCAGCACAGGGTGCACAGGAGTGAAAAGAGTACAGCAGTCCTGATAAGGCTGTATTGAAATTTCAAAGGTGCCGATTTGTCTTGCTTTTTTTATAATGTCTTCCTTGCTGAAACCAATCAGAGGGCGAATAACGGGGAGTTTTACCCTGCTTTGAGTGCATGTTAAATTTTCTATCGTCTGGCTTGCAACCTGCGACAAACTTTCGCCCGTAATCAGGCACTTACATTTTGTTTTTTGCGCTGCTTTTTGAGCGGCTTCCATCATTGCCATCCGTAACAGGATAGTAGTCCAATGAACTGGGGCGCGTTCTTTTATTCTCATCTGAGTTTTGGTAAAATTTAAAATATAAAGATTTATTCCCATGCAGTACGCGCCTGTAATTTTTGCAAGGTCGATGACTTTTTGTTTTGCTTCCAAAGAAGTGTAAGGATAAGAGTGAAAATGAATAGCGTCTATACTCATTCCGCGCGCGGCCATCATAAAACCGGCGACAGGGGAATCAATTCCCCCCGATAACAATAACATTCCCCTTCCCGCGGTTCCCACAGGCAGGCCGCCTAATCCCTTTTTGCCGCCCGAGTAAATTAACGCTTTCTCGCGGATTTCAATTTTAATAATGTCATCGGGAGCGTGAATATCAACTTTCAGTTCGTTAAACGCGTCTGTAATCGCCGTTCCCGCGTTGCAGCATAACTCATAAGAGGTAACAGGAAAACTTTTATCCGTCCTTCGCGCGTCAATCTTAAAAGTTTTTACCCCTCTCTGACAGAGTTTTTTGCCCTCTTCAACACAGGCGGCAAGAACCGCGTCGGGATTTTTTTCGCAGGCGGTGATTTTTGCCCAGCCGGAAATTCCAATTAAGTGGGAAAGAACGTTTTCTATCTCCTGTGATTTTTCTTCCGGGGCTTTAATGTAATAACGGCCGGCCGTGAATTTTAACTTAATGCCGCCTGCTTCGGGAAGCAGTTGTTTTATGTTGTGCTTTAACGCTCCTTCAAAACTTTTTTTGTTATCGCCTTTAAGTGTAAGTTCCGCAGGTTTTAAAAGCCAATTACTTACAGAAATTTTAACACCTCCGCGACCGCATCAAGAAAAAGATCGATTTCTTCGTCCGTAGTAGAATACCCCTGGGAAATGCGTATGCCTTCGATTCTTAAATTTTCATCTACGCCCATTGCGGCAAGGACGGGGCGTTCGGGAGACGATGATGAGCAGGCCGAGCCTGTGGAAACCGCGAAACCAAGATCGTCAAGAGCGCGCGCCATAACTTCGCCGGGGATGTTTTTGAAAGCGGTTTGTAAAATGTATGGAGAGAATCTGTCGTCTTCAATGGCGCGGCAGGGGGGAATGAAGGTGCAGCGTTCCATTGCCGACAGGGAAGTCATCAGTTTTTTCCATCGGGCTTTTGCGCGCGAATACTCAAGCTGCACCGTTTGCGCGTTTGCGTACTGCGTAAGGCAATTTGCAAATTCTATGGCTCCCTGAGTGTTCTCGGTTCCGCCTCTTATCCCCTTTTCCTGACCGCCTGCGGAATAAAAAACTTCCAAAGGTTTTTTCAGGTATAAAAGTCCAATCCCGCGCGGACCGGAAATTTTATGGGCGCTTATGGAAGCTGAATCTATTTCCAAATTTGAAATGTCAATCGGTATCTTTCCTATTGCCTGCACAAGATCGCAATGAAAATGTATGGGCGCGGATTCCTTTCTTTTTTTTATAACATCCATTAAAGAAGCAATATCGGTTATGGCTCCCGTCTCGTTATTTACAGACATAACCGCCGCAAAACGCACGTCGCCGTATTTATCAAGCGCTTTTGTAAAAGTTTCGGCCGTAACCTTTCCCGTAGAATCAACGGTAATACTGCCGTTGAATTTTCCCATTTTGCTCAAAGTTTTCATTCCCTCCCTGACGGAGGAATGTTCCGCAAGGGATGAAATTACCCTTCCTTTTTCAGGGCGCATTAAATTGGAAAAAAGCGCGATGCCGTTGGACTCTGTTCCGCCCGACGTAAAGTACAGCGTTTCAGCCGGCACGTTCAAAACAGCCGCGCACCGCTTTCTTGCGTCTTCAAGTGCCTGTTTTGCATACCGTCCCTCGCGGTGATGGGACGAAGGATTTCCAAATGGTACGGAATTATCGCTCCTTGAATAAGGGGAAGAGGCCGCCCAATCAAGATAGATTCTTCTTATAACGGATTCATCTTTTGCCATGTTTTTATCACTTGCTATTGTAAAAATATAAAAAAATTTAGTATTATTCAATGGGAGTAAAATTATGTTAGTGTTGAAATTTGGAGGCTCGTCCGTTGGAAGCCCAAAAGGGATTGAGCAAATTATCGGAATCTTAAATGAAAAAGAATATTCGGATAATGTAAGCGCGGTAATAGTTTCCGCGTTTTCAGGGGTGACTGACGCTCTTATTGAAATGGCAAATACCGCCGTCCGCGGCGAGTCATGCAAGAAGCAGTTGGAAGATCTTTGCACGCGCCATAAAGACTGCGCCGCGCATTTTTTAAAGGCGCTGGAGCGCAAGAACGCGGTTAAAGAAATAGAGAACAATATAACTCTTTTATCTCAGGTTCTTGACGGAATAACGCTGTTGGGTGAATTGTCTTTACGCAGTCAGGATTTAATTATGAGTTTTGGAGAGAGACTCAGCGCAAATCTTATCGCGTCAATTTTTACGGCGAATAATGTTTATGCGTCGTTTCTGGACGCGCGGGATTTGGTAAAAACAAATTCCAATTATGGCAAAGCGGAAGTTTTAAAAAGGGAAACCGAAGAAAATATTAAAGCTTATTTTAAGAATGTAAAGAAAACGGTGCAGGTTGTTACCGGGTTCATTGGTTCTACGACGGACGGATATACGACCACAATCGGACGGGACGGTTCCGATTTAAGCGCCGCTGTTTTTGCCGCCGCTCTTGGGGCAAAGAAACTTGAAATATGGACAGACGTTGACGGAATGCTTACAGCCGATCCCGATCAGGTTAAAAACGCGTTCCTTATAGATGAAATTTCTTATAACGAAGCGATAGAGATTTCCCACTTTGGCGCGAGGGTGATTTTCCCGCCGTCGGTAAAACCGGCGCTTGAAAAAAACATTCCCATTTATGTACGCAACACATTTAATCCAAAGGGAAGCGGCACGAAAATAACCGCTAAAGCCGCCCCCGGAAAATACTCGATTCGCGGAATAAGTTCCATAAATCAAGTTGCGCTTATAAGAATTCAGGGCACGGGCATGGTAGGCGTCTCCGGTTTTTCCGCCCGCGTTTTCGGCTCTCTTGCAAGAAAGGGAATCAATGTTATGCTGATCTCACAGAGTTCCAGCGAGTATTCAATTTGTTTCGCGGTTCTGCCCGAGGACATACAGAGGGCCGACGCGGCGTTAAAAGAAGAGTTTGCAAATGAAATTAAAAGTTTTTCTATTGAAAACCCGATTATCGAAAAAGACCTTTCAATAATCGCCGTCGTAGGTTCGGCAATGAAGAACACATCGGGGATTTCCGGAAAATTTTTCCACGCCCTTGGCCGCAACGGCATTAATATTGTCGCAATCGCGCAAGGATCTTCAGAGTTAAATATTTCAGCGGTCATATCGGCTGCTGACGAATGCAAGGCGCTTAACGCCATTCATAACGCTTTCTTTTTCGCCCATCAACGTTCAGTCAATCTGTTTCTGATTGGCACCGGCCTTATTGGCGGCACTTTATTGGATCAAATCGCCGACAACCGCGAGAAGTTAGCTGACAATATGCTTAAAATTAATTTAATTGGAGCCGCTGATTACGACAAGATGATCTTTTCACTTGACGGGCTTGATCCAAAACAAACAAAAAAGATGCTTACTACCAAAGGAAAAGTTGAAGGCACTCAAGAAATAGAGCCAAACCTGAAAGGCGCGGCGGAATTTATCGAAAAAATGGCGTCGTTCAATCTTCCCAATTCGTGCTTCTGCGATTGCACCGCAAGCGAAGATATCGCCTCCCTGTACGAAAAAATTCTTCACTGTTCCATACCCATTGTTACGCCAAATAAAAAAGCCAACTCCGGTTCTATGGATTATTACAAACGGCTAACTTCCTATTCAAGGGAGAGGGGAATTCCCTACCTTTATGAATGTACGGTAGGAGCGGGACTCCCTGTTATTTCTACGTTACGCGATCTCTTCCTCGCGGGTGATAAAGTAATTAAAATTGAAGCGGTGTTATCGGGAACGTTAAGCTATATTTTTAATAATTTTGACGGTTCAAAGCCTTTTTCCGCCCTTGTGCGCGAGGCAAAAGAGAAGGGCTACACGGAGCCCGATCCACGGGACGATCTTAACGCGATGGACGCGGCGAGAAAAGTTTTAATCCTCGCAAGGGAGTGCGGACTAAACATTGAGTTTAAGAACGTAAAAATTGATCCTATCCTGCCCCCCGCCTGCTTTAACGCGAAAGACATCGGCGCTTTTTTCAGCGAGCTGGAAAAAACTGACGCTGATTATGAAAAACGACGCGCGCAGGCTGCTTCTGACGGCAAACAACTGCGTTATATCGCCATGATAGAAGAAGGAAAAGCGAAGATTTCTTTCCGCGCCGAAGGGGAGGGCAGCCCGTTCCGCTCGTTAGTTGACAGCGATAATATTGTCGTTATTACGACAAACCGTTATTCAAAACTCCCGATGGTTATTAAGGGGCCGGGAGCGGGCGCTCAAGTAACGGCGGGGGGAGTGTTTGCCGACATTTTGCGTACCGCAAGAACGTTGGTTTAAAACGGATTAGTTTTTATTTTAAGGAGAATAAAATGGCTATTGCGGCAAATATTAAGGACGCGCTTGCCTCGTCTTCAACGATACGCAAAATGTTTGAAGAGGGCATACAGTTAAAAAAACAGCACGGAGAAGACAAGGTTTTCGATTTCTCTCTTGGAAATCCGGATATAGACCCGCCTCCCGCATTTCACGAAGCTTTTGTAAAAATGGCGCAGGAAGACGCGAAAGGCTCCCACGGGTATATGCCAAACGCCGGCTACCCAAAAGTCAGGGAAGCGCTGGCGAAAAAAGTTTGCAGAGAACAGAATGTAAATATTGACGGCTCCCATATAATCATGGCGGTGGGGGCTGCGGGGGGGCTTAACGCGGTCTTCAAGACAATCTGTAACTCAGGCGATGAAATTATCGTACCGCGTCCCTATTTCATGGAATACCGCGCCTATACCGCTAACCACGGCGCAAAACTTGTAGAGGTTGACTCTCTTAACGATTTTAATTTGGACATTGCCGCAATCGGCGCGGCGTTAAACGAAAAAACCGCCGCAGTCCTTATTAATTCACCTAACAATCCGACGGGAAAGGTTTATTCCGCTTCCGTCCTTGCCTCTCTTTCTTCGCTCCTTGTGGAACACGGAAAAAAGACCGGACGTTTTCCGTATATTGTTTCAGATGAACCCTACCGTGAAATTGCGTATAACGTTGAAGTGCCTCCTGTTTTAAGCTGTTACAGCGAGTCCATTGTTGTCAGTTCCTATTCAAAAAGCCTGTCTCTTCCCGGCGAGCGTATCGGTTTTATCGCGGTTAGCCCAAACGCCGGCGGAAAGGACGATCTTTTAAACGGTTTAATTTACGCCACAAGGATACTGGGCTTTGTAAACGCCCCCGCACTGATGCAAAGGTTAGTCGGCTCTCTTACGGAAGCGCGGATAGACGTTTCCATTTACGAGAGGAGGCGGGACGCTTTTGTAAAAGTTTTGAATAACGCCGGTATCGAATACTCAATGCCCGAGGGGGCGTTCTATCTTTTCTGCAAAGTCCCCAGGAGCAAAGCAGGCAGGCAAGAGACAGACGACAAAGCGTTTGTCGAACATCTTAAAAAACATTTAATATTAGGAGTAAGCGGAAGCGGTTTTGGCAAAAGCGGCTGGCTGCGTTTTGCCTACTGTGTTGACGAAAAAATTATTAACGCTTCAAAAAACGCTTTTAAAGCGGCAATGGAGAGCTGGTAAACTGCGGGAGGAAATATGGAACCGAATCTTAATCATCGCAAAGCTAATGTTGATCTGCGGTTGGTTACGGAAAACGGGAAGCCCGCGGCGAATCAGGTTGTAAAAATAGAGCAAAAAAGCCATCAGTTTTTATTTGGGGTCGGCGGTTTTGAAGCTGTGGGGCTTGCGGGCGGAAATCCTGACGGTTCTGCGATAGATGAAAAATACGCGGCGTATTTACAGGAAAAACTTGCCAAACTTTTTGCCGTTAATAATTACGCGACATTGCCGTTCTACCTTGGAAGCTATGAGCCGCAGGAAGGCAGGCCCGATGAGAGGCGTTTAAAGGCCGGAGCGCGCTGGTTTGCACAGAGGAACATAACCGTAAAGGGACATCCCCTGTGCTGGCATACTGTCTGCGCTCCGTGGCTTATGAATTATTCCAACGCGGAAATACTAAAAAAAGTAATAGCGCGAATCGAGCGCGACGTATCGGCGTTTGCGGGACTGATCGATATATGGGACGTGATTAACGAAGTTGTAATAATGCCTATTTTTGACAAATACGACAACGCCATTACGCGAATATGCAGGGAATACGGACAGCTGCGGATTGTAAAAGAAGTGTTTGAGGCGGCAAAACGGGCGAATCCTAACGCGGTATTGCTGTTAAACGATTTTAATACTTCCGGGGATTATGAAATTTTGATAGATAAGTGCCTGCAAGCGGGCGTCCCGATTGACGTAATCGGCATACAGTCGCACCAGCACCAGGGTTATTGGGGAGCGGAAAAGGTACGCGACGTGCTTGAACGTTTTTCCCGTTTTGGTCTGCCGTTACATTTTACGGAAAACACTATAATTTCAGGCGATATTATGCCCCCGCACATAGTTGATCTTAACGACTGGCAGGTGAAAGAATGGCCTACTACTCCCGAAGGAGAGGCTCGGCAAATGCGTGAAATAGTTGAAATGTACGAAATACTTTTCTCTCATCCCAAAGTACAGGCGATTACGACATGGTCGGGAGGAGATAACGCATGGCTCCACGCGCCCGCAGGTTTCCTTCGCGCCGACAACAGCGAAAAACCGTCGTACAAAGCGTTACGCGACAAAATAGAGAACGATTGGCGCACTGTAAATGACGCGCGCACAGACGAAAACGGCCGTCTAAAACTGAAAGGTTTCAAAGGCGCGTATGAAGTTACATGTATGGAAAAAACCGCGCTCTTTGAACTAAATGGGAATGATACTATTGAACTTAAATTAATTTAAAATTTTTCAGAAGACCTCACACAAAGAACACAAAGATACAAAGAACTCGAAGGAGGAATAGGGGATTTTTGTCCAAAGACTATGCGTGGATTTTACGATAATATAACGGACAAAAATCTCTGATTCTTCTTTGTGATCTTAGTGTGAAAATCTTGCGATTTATAGTATTATTATATATTTTTTTTATTTTTGAATACTCGTATATTTATTAATTTATTATTAAAAGAAATATCAATAATACTTTATCTTATAATCAGCGATTCTCCTATTCATTTTATTTGACATGATTGCGGAGAATATTTATGGAACCGGAAATATCTCGAAAACGAGAGGGAGCAAAAAAATGAAAATTCGTACAAAACTTTTTGGTAGTTTCTTTATTATTGTCGCAATAGGGGTTTTCCTCGGCATAGTGGGATATTTTAGCAATATGAAGTTAACTTCTTCATCCGCAGATATTCTTCACTTATCAAAAGTTAGAATGAATATAACGTCAATATTAAATTCGCACTTTATCTGGATACAGGGACTGTCCAATACTGTGTATGCCGGAGTGCCGTTTACAGGTTCGCTTGATTCCTCCTCCTGCTCTTTAGGCAGATATATGCTCAGCGAAGAAAGGGAAGAAGTGACTGATAAAGAGGCTGTTTCATTGCTCAATCAGGTTGTTGAACCGCATTATTACATTCATAATAAGGCGAGGGGAATTATTGAGTTTCTGAATATTGATGAAAAAGATAAAGCGGTTAAAAGTTTAGTAGGAGATATTTATCCAAGAACAATTGAAGTAATATCGGATTTGGAAAAAATAGAAACACGATATGGCGATATGCTTAACGAAATAATAATAGAAAACACCAATTTAGGCATAATGTTTGAACGTATTATCATCGCGCTTATCATTGTCGCGATAATTGCAAGCGTTATGTTGTCGATAATTATCACGTCGTACATTACAAAACAAATCAATAAAGTAGCCGATACCCTTAAAATAGCGGCTGAGGGCAATCTGACGCAGAGCGTCAATATCAATACAAAAGATGAAATAGGCGATCTTGCCCATGATTTTAATTTTACGATTGATAAAATTAAAAAACTCGTCGTAAATGTAAAAAGAGAAGCGGCGACATTAACCGGAATCGGAGCTGACCTTACCGTTAATATGAACGAGACCGCCACAGCGGTGAACCAAATTAACGCCAATATTCAGAGCATCAAGGGAAGGGTTATAAACCAGAGCGCGAGCGTAAGCGAAACTCACGCGACTATGGAACAGCTTACGGTAAATATTAACAGACTCAATGAGCATATTGAAAACCAAAGCGCCCATATCACTCAAGCGTCATCCGCCATTGAACAAATGATGGAGAATATTAGTTTGGTTACCGGTACGCTTGTCAGTAACTCAAACAATGTAAAGATACTGAAGGAATCATCGGAAGTGGGACGCGCCGGTCTTGAAGAAGTGGCGTCGGACATCAAGGAAATAGCCCGTGAATCCGAAGGGCTTATGGAGATTAACGCGGTAATAGAAAACATCGCAAGCCAGACCAATTTGCTTTCGATGAACGCGGCTATAGAAGCCGCCCATGCCGGAGAGGCGGGAAAAGGCTTTGCCGTAGTCGCGGATGAAATTCGCAAGCTGGCTGAAAGTTCCAGCGAACAGTCCCAAACAATCAGTCTTGTTTTGAAAAAGATAAAAGGGTCAATCGACAAGATAACCGATTCCACAGAAAATGTGCTTGGTAAATTCGCGGCTATTGATTCAAGCGTTAAAACAGTCGCGGCTCAGGAGGAGAGCATACGTGGTTCAATGGAAGAACAGACTACAGGAAGCAAGCAGGTGCTTGAAGGCATAAGCGAAGTGAAAGAAATAACGCGTCAGGTGAAAACCGCGTCCCATCAGATGCTGGAAGGCGCAAGGGAAGTTATACAGGAGAGCCAAAATCTTGAAAAAGCGACTGCGGAAATTACAGGCGGCATGAAAGAAATGGCCTCGGGCGCGAATCAAATCAATGTGGCGGTGAACCATGTCAACGATATAAGCGGCAAAAACCGCGCAGGAATTAACTCTTTGATAAACGAGGTGTCGCGGTTCAAGGTTTAGGGGTTTATTTATGGATGAATTTTCACATAAATAATACAAAGGAAGAACTAGGGAGTTGTTGTTTACACCCGCGTCGCATTACCGGGTTTCTGACAACAACTCCCTTTTTTCTGTTGTTTATTGTGTTTTAAAATTCACAAGTTTTACTGGAAAAATACTAAATTTTGCGATATATTTGTTCTATATGGCGTATAAAATCAATTAATTCCAAGAAGGGGTAATATATGAAAAATTTAGCAATTAGCAATGAACAATTAACAATGGGCGAAATCGGCAAACATAGCTCAAGGCGCATTGCCCGCAAACAACGATATTACTCGTTTCTCGTTGTTTTATTGCTCTTTGCCTCCTGCGACCTCTTCACCGGCCCTAAAGTTGACCTGTTTAAACAAATAAGCGCTGAAGTGGATTGGGCAAACGCGCCTAAGCTGACGGTAAGAATTGACTATCCCCCGGCATGGGGAGTAAGTAATCCTTCGCAGGGCAGCATTACCCCGGCAATGGACTTACGCAAGGGTTACGAGTTCAGCGTGGAGTTTACCCCTGACATGGCGTATACCCTTCAGTCATGGCAGGTATATCTTACAGAGGATCTGGATAATCTCACCGATGGTAATTGGGTGGAAAGCCCGGAGCTTATTACCGACGCGAACAAGATTCAATCGCTTGGTCCCGACAAGGTAAAAACTCCGGAAACTAATGCATCAGGCGGGATTTTTAAATTTACAATATATACAACCGAGCCTGTAACCCTTGTTCCTTTGTGCGATACGCAGCCTCGTATTACCAGAACCGAACCGCGTAACCGCCCGGACGGTCCGCCTTACGCAAGGGCAAGCGACATAGTGCTTTATTTTAACGGCGCGTTGAACGCCAACACGGTCAGATTCGCAAACTCTGAAAATGATAGTATTGGAGGCATCTGGATAACGGCGGAATCCCGCGACGATGACAATAATATTACGATTACAACATACAACAAAGACGAAGAGTGGTACAGTGAACCTGAATACGCGTCTGTGGGCGGCTTTTTTACCGTTACTATGAATTCCAGCACAGCCCTGCCGCCCCCAAACAGCTTAATGACCGTGACGGTCAAAGGTATCTGTAATACGCAAGGCAAGTCGATGGATGATTTTTCATTTCAATGGAAAACATCGAGTATTGCCAGCGTCCATTTGACTTCTTATATTGCGACATATAATGACAATGGCAGTATTAGCATTTCATGGGGACAAGAAGGCGCGGATAAGGTTGAAACGTACTATAGGCTAAACAACGGGGGAAACAATACTATTGAAAACGCTGATAATAAAGCAACTATCACCGGCGTCAACAAACTCAAGGATTCAGACGTGAAAAAAGGAAGTAGTGTCAGCAACATAGAGGAATACACGATTTTTATAGAGTGCTACAAAGAAGGAATAATGGAGAGTAGGGCAACCTTCAAGATATGGAACTTCCCCGGTATGAGAGTAAGTAATACAAACCTGGCGGTAGAAATAAAAACGGCGGCTGATCTTGCCGCCATAGATCTAGGCAAACAGTATGTACTTGCAAATGACATCACCGTTTCCAACACATGGACGCCGATTGGCACAAGTGGCGCGCCCTTTACCGGTAAGTTCTACGGCAACGGTCATACGATAACCTTTGACAGCGGTAGCAGTATTGGCGGCACGGCCAATTACAGGGGGCTTTTCGGTTATGCGAAAGACGCATTAATCCGCGATTTCACATTTGAATACAATGCCGCGCTCCCCATAAACATTAGCGCCGGTTCTGATATTGGCGGCGTAGCGGGATACCTTGAGAATACCACTGTCAGTAATCTAATTACTTCGGGCGGGACATTTGACATTAATGCCACCGGTACCGGCAATGTCCGCCTTGGCGGCATTGTGGGCTATATTAAAAACGGCTTCATCACTAACTGCCGCGCGGGCTTGAATGTAAAGTTACAGGCAAACGGCGGCACAGTCACCGGTGATATTGGAGCGGTTGCGGGTCTTGCCGAATCCGGAAGCGGCGGCAATATTAGGATTAACACAAATCCTCCCGGGGAAGCCATTAGTAATACTATCATTAATCAACTGGCGATTGACGGAGTAACGGTTACAGCTAAAGTGAGCGGCAACACAAGAGGCAATGCTTTAATTATTGGTGGCGCTGTCGGCTGCAGCTTTAACAACACCATGAGGGATATTAATGTTTCGGGCGTCGATATTTCGTTCTACAGAACTGCCATTACTGATACTACTTGCGCCGGCGGCGTTACAGGTTCTGCTATTAATTCAAACATGGAAGCCTGCTCTTTTTCGGGTAACGCTATCTGCAAAATTGATGATTTGGAAGATAATTACTTACAGTTGGGCGGGCTTATTGGTTATTATGAAACCAATAGCGGCAATGTTTATATCAACAATTGCCTTGTACGGGGAAACTTTAAAGTTGAAGAAGAATTCTACAACGGAATAAATTTCGAAGGCGGTATAAATATAGGCGGCGTTTTGGGCATGTCAATGTACAAAGAAGGCAAAGTTACCATAACCAACAGTTTTTTTGAGGATGGTAATATAACGGCAACCTGTAATTCCGGCGCAATCCAAGCAGGGGGTTTTTGCGGTATTTTTTATGAGAATGGGGAATTTACTGACCAAAGTCATTTTATTAATAACTGCGGCGTAATGGCGGGAACAGTTACCATTGATATAGAAAAAGGAGGAACATGGATTCATGGCGGAGGCTTTACTTCATCATTATTTTTTGCCGGTAGTACATCCAACTGTTTCAGCCGGGCAAATGTTATTTCCAGAGGAAATGGCGATGTGCACTTGCCGGGTCAACCTGAAAGTAATTATAATTATTACACACATCAAATGGGAGGTTTTACCAGTATTCTCGCTAATGGTTCTCTAACGTCATGTTATGCAACCGGAACTGTCCGTTCGGTACATTCGGGTAACAGAACTTTAAATGTCGGAGGACTTGTAGGTGTTTCCGGTGGAAAAATAGAGAACTGTTACGCGCTTGGAGACGTGTTGGCGGATAAAACCGCCGGAGACTCTACCATTACCAATGCCGGAGGGCTGGTGGGGGATTCTTTTGGAGAGATAACATATTCCTTTAGCGCTGGGCAAGTAATTGCCCAAAACGCCGAAAGTTTCGCTTTTGCCGGCGGTGTTATTGGGCACGGGATTAATGTCAATAACACGGCGGCTTTGGGCATGAGTGTTACAGCCAACGGTCCTTTAAGTCTCCCCAACCCCGACTACCCCGACCCCGAAGATGAAGATGCGCCTGCTTTCCTCCCTGGAAGGGAAGCAGGCAGGATTTTAGGATCAGGCGATGGTTTATCAAACAACTATGCTAATTATAAAATGCTTATTGGAACCGGGGATTATCAGAAGCGCATAACGGCAGAGGAAGTTGATGAAGCTGATACGGGCTTGAACAGACTGCATGGCGAGGACATTACCATAGGCAGCCATACCGTGAGCGATAAATTCTGGAGAACAACCCTTGGGCTTGGCAGTTCAGAGAATAATTATGGGACCATGTGGGACTTCAGCACGGTGGTGGGCAAAGGCTATCCTATTTTAAAAGGATTGGCTGGGCAGTGAACAATTAGCAATTAACAATGAGCAATTAGCGAAGTTAGCAAGCATAGCGGTTTGTCAAGACGCATGGTGTGCAAACAAAGAAATTGCTCATTGCTCATTTTTTCTAAAAAAAGCCGTTTCCGGAATCGAACCGGAGACCTCATGATTACAAGGTCAGCATAACATTGCATATCCGTTCTTTTCAGCGTGACCAAGCAGATACATAAAAGCATAGGCCGGTATCCGGTAAACGGCAGGGTTTGTATGGAGCGGTCCGAAGTCGTCTTCCCTCTTGGTAATAAGCAGTGCGCTGGCTGCTTTGTCCGCCTCCGAAACAATAGGAGCTTTAGCGCCAAGTGAATATTGTTCCCGGTACTTAACTTCAATTAGTATCCGGCCGCCCGGGTAATCCACAACAACGTCTATCTCACGATCCTTGCCGCTCTTGCGGTAATAGCCGACATTGGCGGTTAGACGGTAGTAAAATGCCCTGACATGCTTATATACGGCAGTCTCTACCATAAGCCCCATCTCGGCCGGGTTGGTGAGCAAGTCTTCCTGCATGATGACGGCGTTGCGGATTGCGGCGTCGGCTATGTAGATTTTCGGCTGCGACTTTAGAATCTTCTTCCCCCCAATGTCTATTGGATTACTGACGTATATCAAATTGGCGCTTTCGAGGTATTGGATATACTTCTCGACTGTCGGACGGGATACGCCGCTTAACTCTCTGGATATAGCCTCCATGCTGATAATACTCGAGGAGTTGTAGCAGAGGAAGAGGAAAATTTTTTCTAAATCGACAACGCTGCGGATGTTAAAAAGCGCCGGAATGTCCCGTTTAAGCACCTTATCGACTACATCTTCCCGCATGACGCGCTGCGCGTAAAATTCATCTTTGGACAGCGCGAGTTCGGGGAAGCCGCCAACCGCTAGATAACGGTTAAAATGCCTGAGCAGCGGCGATAACCTTTGAAACGCCATTGTCTGTTCCTGTTGGGAAAGTTTTCGTAATCCGGCAGGTTTTATCTCCGGTTCAGGCGCTTGTACGCCAAGCAGAGTGCAATATTCGTAAAACGATAATGTCGGTATTGAGAGAATGCTCCAGCGGCCTACGCCGCTTTCACCGGCTTTGCCTGCAAGAATCGGACTCGCGGAACCTGTCGCCACAACCCGGCATTGAATATTTGTGTCGTAGAGGGTCTTGAGCCAAGTGTCCCAGTCATCGGCGTACTGTATCTCATCGAAAAAGCAGTATATGTCATCGTTCGGGTATATGTTTTGCCGATAAACATCAAGTATCGTATCGAACCGGCAAAGTTTGAGCAGCGGGTGATCGAAGGAAATATAGACTATCCTTTGGGGGGCTATTCCTTGATTAAGGAGGTTTTCTATCATCTGGTACATGATGGTAGTCTTGCCAATTCGCCGGACACCGGTTAAGACCGCTATGCGGCGTATATCCGGGTGTTGTAGTATCTTCATCCCCTCAAAATACGCAAACCGCTTGACCGGCTTGGCAATGCCGTCGGGGAGTTTGCCCGTTTTCCACCATGGGTTTGTGCCTGATAAAACTTTAAGGAGATTTTCGCTATTGTTTATCATAAAAGTTGCCTCTTAGCAATAAATTTACATGATATTTACTTATATGTCAAGTTTAATATAAACATATTTATATTATATTGCAGATAATAGAAATTATCTATTTACGCGCTTTTTTAAGTAAAATCAGGATTTAAGCATTGATCACACTAAAAATTAATTAAAGAGCAAGGCATGGAACCATAGCGTAAGGGATTAACAAAAAGCCGTCTTCCGGAATCGAACCGGAGACCTCATGATTACAAGTCAAGTGCTCTGCCAGCTGAGCTAAGACGGCTAAATAATAGCACCGCGTTAAGCGGTGTTACTACCAAAAAATTAACCAGCCCAGGCGCCATAAATGTAATCCCGGACTTTTAATGCAAGCGCACCTTTAGGTGCGCGACAGCGCCGCTTTAAAAAACGTCGGGTTCTTGTAAAGAACCTGAGTTCCCAAAGGGAACTGTCTATAGTCTTTTCTAATCTGCCAAAAATATTTGTCTGTGTCAAGTTGCCTCTATTTCGGGAAATAGTTAAAAAGACGCTGTGCTGCAGTATCAATTTTTTATTAATTCCCTTGTAAATATGAATAAAACCAACTTGACATTTTTTCAAATATTGTCTAGTTTCCTAAAATGGCTGATCTAATATGTTCCCAGTGTCAAACCCCTATATCCGACCCTTTTGGGGTCTGTGATAAATGCGGTAATCATTCCAGACTGGGCTGGCGGCAAAGGCTGAACATTACCGCAGATAAGGGGAGTTTTAACGAGTTCGATTCGGGAATGAAGTCGGGTAATCCGATTGAATTTCCCGGCTACGAAGAGAAAATTAAAGAATTGCAAAAAAATTGCGAAACGGGCGAAGCTGTCGTCACGGGCTGTTGTACCATAAAAGGGTATCCTTGCGTCATCGGCATAATGGACAGCCGTTTTATGATGGCAAGTATGGGCAGCGTTGTGGGTGAAAAAATTACAAGGGCGATTGAATACGCTTCGGCGAATAAATTGCCCGTGGTTATTTTTTCAGCGTCAGGCGGGGCGCGTATGCAGGAGGGGATTATTTCCCTTATGCAGATGGCAAAAACATCCGGCGCCGTAGCAAGGCACACGGAAGC
>Ga0268262_10001805_pt1 | contig 25764 bp, 28 predicted proteins | sample TergutNc150P3_FD_190354 | JGI IMG/M metagenome (GOLD analysis project Ga0268262, IMG submission 190354) | Nasutitermes corniger P3 segment gut microbial community from laboratory colony in Florida, USA - Nc150 P3 (SPAdes) (version 2) | ecosystem: Host-associated > Arthropoda: Insects >... | reverse complement strand
AGACGCACGCATATTTTCAAGGAGGATCATATGATCATCAATCACAACCTGAGCGCAATGTTTGCCGACAGGTCCCTCAAGGTCACCCAGGTATCCCTGGAAAAAAACATGGAAAAACTTTCCTCGGGTCTGCGTATTAACCGCGCAGGCGATGACGCTTCCGGCCTGGCCGTATCAGAGAAACTGCGGGCGCAGGTCCGCGGCCTCAACATGGCCTCGTTCAACGCCGCGAACGGCATTTCCTTTATTCAGACCGCCGAAGGTTATCTCCAGGAAACAGAAGACGTATTGCAGCGCATCAGAGAACTGGCGGTACAGTCGGCCAACGGCATCTACACCGAGGAAGACAGAATGTACATCCAGATCGAAGTGTCCGCTCTCGTGGCCGAAGTTGACCGGATCGCAAGCCATGCCCAGTTCAACGGCATGAACATGCTCACCGGGCGTTTCGCCAGGGCTTTGGGACAGAATGTTCCGACAGCCTCCATGTGGTTCCACATCGGCGCGAACATCGATCAGAGGACGCAGGTGTACATCGGCACAATGACCGCGACAGGACTCGGCATCCGCGATGTCGCCGACGCGAGAATCATCAGCCTTGCTACCCCGGAAGAAGCCAATATGCGCATCAGCACCCTTGATGAAGCCCTGAAAATGGTCAACAAACAAAGGGCGGATCTCGGCGCGTACCAGAACAGGCTCGAACACGCTATCCGCGGTATTGACGTCGGCGCGGAAAACCTCCAGGCCGCCGAGTCAAGGATCCGTGACACCAACATGGCTAACGAAATGGTCAGCTATGTTACCCACCAGATACTTACACAGTCCGGCACAGCCATGCTGGCGCAGGCCAATCAAAGGGGCACTTCGGTATTGCAACTCTTGCAATAGTGTGGTACAATTCTTATTGATAAGGGGTTCCGGGGTTAAAATCCCGGAACTTCCCCCTTTTGGTTTTCAGGCTTTTTCAGGACCGTGTATAATGTCCTGAAAAAGCAGCGATCTTTGAAAAACACCTTCCGTTGATGCGCGAAGCGGCACGAAATGACTATTCAGCGATGGATGGCCGTTTCGTTCCGCTCGGTGGTTTATTTTGGGGGAGGAGGCGCGAAACCGCCCCCAGAAGAACCGCTTTCGCGGGACGGTCCCGGCATGGATGGCCGGGGCAAGTATCAATACATGGAGGGTTATTTATGATAATTAATCACAACATGAGTGCGATGTACGCCAATCGCCAGCTTGACGTTACACAGGTCGATCTTACCAAGAGCCTTGAAAAGCTCAGTTCCGGCATGCGGATTAACCGCGCCGGCGACGACGCTTCCGGGCTTGCGGTTTCAGAAAAGCTGAGGGCGCAGATCCGCGGTCTTAACCAGGCAGAGCGCAATGTCCTTAACGGAGTGTCTTTCATACAGACCGCCGAGGGTTACCTTCAGGAAACCCAGGATGTTCTGCACCGGATCCGCGAACTGGCGGTTCAGTCAGCCAACGGTATCTATACCGAGGAAGACAGGTTGTACATCCAAATCGAAGTATCGGCTCTCGTAGCCGAAGTTGACAGAATTGCCAGCCACGCGCAGTTCAACGGCATGAATATGCTTACCGGACGTTTCGCAAGAGACGGTGGTACGCAGCCATTGTTCTTCCACATCGGCGCGAACATGGATCAGAGGACACAGGTGTACGTCGGTGATATGTCCGCTTCAAAGCTCGGAGTGCTGAACAACCAGGGAACGCAAGGGCCTATCCCCCTGCAGGATGTTGATGCCGCGAATAAAGCCATTTCGGCTTTAGACAGCGCGTTAAAGCAGGTCAACCAGCAAAGGGCGGATCTTGGCGCGTACCAGAACCGCTTTGAAACAGCGGCTGAAGGTCTCGCCGTTGCCGCCGAAAATCTGCAGGCGTCTGAATCCCGCATCAGGGACGTGAACATGGCTTCCAAGATGGTGGACTTCACCAAGGAATCCATTCTGAACCAGGCGGGAACAGCAATGCTGGCTCAGGCTAACGTGCGCACCCAGTCCGTGCTTCAGCTGCTCGGCTAGTGTTTGGCAATTTTAAGGCTGGATTTTTCCGCAGGTTAAATTCAGCAAGTGTTACTTAAGCGTTTTAAGAGGCTTCTGGACGTTGTCTTTTGAGCGCGCGCCCGGTTTCGCCGCATCAACGGCGCTACTGGGAAGGGGATTGGGAAGGTCGCGCCCTTCCCTCCCTTATTTTGTTTTTCCGCTGCCATGGACGGCAGCTTTTGTGAAGGAACATGGAGGTACCAATGGGTATGACTATCTCGAGCGTAGTTACCGGCACGAGTTTTGCCCCGCAGCCGGAACTTCCTAAATTACATACGGTCAGGTCTGCCGCCGAGCAGAAGGCCGCAGTTGACAGATTTGTCGCTTCCCTGCCAGGGAACGGCGATATGGAGTTTAAGCATCTTGACATCCATCAGGTAGCGGCGGATATTGAACAAGTAAGCCAGACTTTCAACAGAAAACTCCAATTCGTGGTGGATCAACGGTCACAGGAGGTTATAGTCAAGGTAATTGACAAAAACACCGATAAGGTGATCAAGGTGCTCCCGCCTGAGGAATTGCAGCGGCTGCACAGAAAACTTAAGGAAACTATTGGCTTGTTGTTTAACGAGAAAGTGTAAATCCCGCTTTTCCAGGGGGAAAGCGGGCCGCGTATAGTGATGTCCCGGCTAAAATGCGGCATCCGGGCAGCCGGGCTGTCGGTATTGCGAAAGCACCGGCTTTTTAAGCAGGAGGGATTATCTGTCCGATGTTTATGTCCCGGGAATAAAAAGCCGGTTTAACACAGAAAAACTCGTAGAAGACCTCATGAAGGTCGAGCGCATTCCCAGAGATAGAACCGAAAAAAACATCGATAGTCAGGAAGCCCGAAAAACCTATTGGAAGGATCTTGGCACGCGAATTTCGGCTCTACGCGAAAGCGCCCGGTTTCTTTTTTCCTTTCAGAATCCTTTTAACGACCGCGTAGCGGCTTCCTCGGATGAAAATTCACTCACCGCAACGGCGACAAGGGAAGCCGCCGTACAGGACTACCGTTTCAGCGTTAAACAGGTTGCGCAGGCGGATCGTTTCCTCTCCCCTCCCCTTGATGAAAAAACCAAAATTGATGCCGGAAATTACGTGTTTACCGTGGGGAATGAAGAGATCTCCCTTAATTTCAAGGGAGGTTCTCTGCGTGAATTTGTCGACGCATTGAACCGAAGGGGACGCGACAAAATCGGCGCAAGCCTTATTACGGTACAGCCGGGAACAAGATCGCTTTTAATTGAATCCAAAGTGACAGGCGCGGAGAACCGTCTTGGTTTTTCCGGCGACGCGGACCTTTGGGCAATTAAACTTGGAATTTTGGAACAGGTAAACGATTCCCGCAGGGAAATAACGATCTCCGAAGGCACTGTCAGGGAAACGTCCCTGCCGGGAAGCCCGGAGCCATCGGCCCCGCTATCCATAAACGCCGGCGTTTTGAGCTTTCCGGCCCTCGCATCGGCCTCTATCCCCTTTGCGCTGGAAGTGGAACGCGGCTCCCCTTTGATACTGAAACTGGAAACAATGACAAAGGTTAACCCTGAACTTTCACGCACAATCCCCCAGCCGCCGCCGGGTCCCAGCATCCCTTCGTCAGGTTCTGTTTCCTACGGCGGCATTACAATAGAAAACAACCCTTCCACGGCGCCAATGCCGGATTGGAATCCGCCGCCCGCGCAGAAACGGATGGACAGCCTTGCCGTTCTTTCCTTAAGTTTTTCAGACGGGACAAAGGCAAGCCTGCGGCCCATTACCGACTCAGGCGATTTTATCCCTATAGAATTCAACCTTTCCGAATACGCCTCGGGCAAAACCATTACCGCCCTGAATATAGAAAACGCCAACACCCACAGGGAAATATCGGTCAAGGGCGCGGTAGTTTATGATCCCAAGGCCATCGGCGGGGGCTTAAGGCCATTGAACCCTGTTTCAATCGCCCAGGACGCCATAATCGACATGGAGGGGATAAAAATGCAGCGCCCCTCAAATAATATCAACGACATAATACCCGGCGTTACCCTAACCGCGAGGGGCGTTTCCGACAGGCCTGTAAGGCTGGGTATAAACACTGACCGCGAAGGCATAAAAGACGCCATTATAAGCCTGGTCGGCAACTACAACCGCCTGATGGCGGAAATAAACATACTAACCGCAAGAAGCGTGTATTCCGGATCCGGATTCAGAACAAGCGTGGATGACAGTATTCTGGAAGAACTTACTTATTTAACTGATGGTGAAAGAGACGAGATGCGCAAACGCCTTGGCGCTTTTCACGGGGATTCGACCCTGACCCAGTTAAAATCCACTCTGCAAAGGGCCGCCTCGGCGCCCTACCCTACCGACGAAGAACGGGATCTTGCCTTACTGGCGCAAATAGGGATAAGCACCTTTATCCTCAACTCCGGCGCCGGTTACAGTTATAACCCGTCCGGAATGAGGGGCTATCTTCAAATTGACGAAAAAAAACTGGACGCGGCTATTGAACAGCATCTTCCCGCGGTCAAGCAGTTATTCGGCTCCGACACGACGGGAGATCTGATTGTTGACTCGGGCGTAGCTTTCAACATGGACAGCCTCTCCAGGCCTTTTGTTGAAACCGGAGGCATCATATCGCTGAAAACCGGCACCATAGATTCGCAGATAACCCAGGACAGAAGGCGCATCGACACCATGGACCGCCAGCTTGCCGCCAAAGAAGCCGAACTCAAGGCCCAATACAGCCGCATGGAAAGCGCGTTCTCGCGCATGGAGCAGATGACATCGTCTCTGGAAAATTTCAGCCGTCAAAACAGTAACAACAGGTAAAGCATGAAAATAAAAATAAACGGCGTTGACGCGGATATACAACCGGAAAACGAAAAAACAATAGGCGAGATACTCGGCGCCCTTGACGGGTGGCTCGCTGGTTCGGGACACCGCCTGAGCGGCCTGAATATAGACGGCAAAACGGTCAGCGCGCCGGAAATGGAACAATCCTTCTCAAGGGACATTGAAACAATTGATACAGTGGATATATGCACCACTTCCCTGCCCCAACTTGTCGCGGACAGCCTTGGCGCGACAATGAGGGATATAGAAGAATTCCAGGCTTTGGCGTTTGATGAAAAAGCGGGATTTACTGAAAAATGGAAAACGAGCCCCCAGGGCTGCCTGCTGGCCGAACAGTATCCGGAACTATTCAATTGGACAGTTAAAAGTTTTTCCGGCGAAGGCTGCAGCCCGCAGGTTCTTGTAGCGCTTATTGAGGAACGGCTTCGCGAACTGACAGATCCTGTCGGAGAAATGAGCAGAACCGCCCAGCTTGTGGATGATATATGCGTCCGCCTTGCTGAATTCCCCCTGGACATCCAGACAGGCAAAGACGCAAGGGCCGCGGAAACCGTGAATATTTTTTCAGGCATCGCGGAAAAAGTTTTCCGTATCTACCACACCCTTAAAATTGAGGGGTTCCCCGTAAAGGAAATTAAAGTTGATTCTACGCCCATAAACGAATATATAACTGAATTCAACAAAGCCCTGAAAGAACTGCTTGACGCCTATGAGAGGCGTGATACGGTCCTGATAGGGGATCTGGCGGAATATGAAATGGCCCCAAGGCTGCGCGGCCTGCACACAGCCGTCTGGGGTGTTGTAAAAGGAGAAAACAAATGAACATCGTATTAAGTATATTTCCAATGCAGTTATTAAGTCTCAGAGATATACAAATGCCGAGTAAAGGCGCCGGTTACGCTATCTTTTTCCTAGCGGGCATCGGAGCCGTTGTTTTGTTATTGATAATCCTTAATTTCCTCAAGAACAGCAATAAAGTAGAGTCTCTGAACAGAACAGCCGTCGGGGATGAGGGACAGAGAAAATTTTCGATTTTCACGTTCCGCCGTATCGCCGCGAACCTGGGCCTGGACAAGGATCAAACCAATATGCTTGAGTTTGTCTTTAAATGCGACAATGTAACCGACGTAGTCCGGTCGTTTGAATCACCCATACTGCTTGACAAGCACTTCAAAAAAGCCTTCAGGATAATTGAGAGGACTTCCATTTCGCATGACGAGATGAACAACCGGCTTTCCGTGCTGTTTGACACAAGAAACATCATTGAAAACAAGGCAAACAGCGTTTCCACGACATCCACCCGCGAAATACCGGAGAACACTGCGGCTGTTCTGGCCCTCGGCGATACCAACTATCCCACGCGGGTTATCTCCTCAAAGGGAGATTCGCTTATAGTGGAACATCCTTTAAACAGCACGGGGGAACCCCTGGATCTGCAAAAAGGAGGCCTGGTAAGCGTTTCATTCTTCCCTGAACCGAACAAAGGCTTTGCCGTTGACAGCCGCGTGCTTGGCGCTACGGAAACAATTGACGGACACCATATATTGCAGCTGGTACATTCAGGGCAAATCAAGAAACTGTCAAAACGCCGTTTCCGGCGGCGCCATACGGTTATAACAACGGCGTTTTATTTTGTGTTAATGGGGGACGGCAAGGGCGCTAAAACCGCTGAAATGTCCGTAGACAAGAGGCGGTTTTCCGGCAATATCCTGGATATCTCCATAGGCGGCTGCTCTATTAAAACCGCCGTACCCGTAAACAACGGTCAAAAGCTGAAAATCGAATTTACGCGCGAAGACGACTCCATTGTCGCGGCTTTGGGCGAGGTTTTAAGGGTTCACCGGGCCGGAACAGACACAATAATGAACATCAAATTCATCAAAGTTCCGCGCAAATCGCTTAATTCCATCAACGCCATGGTCTATGAATACACCGATAAGTAGTATATATTAATTTCAGGTCTTTTCATACTCTAAAAAATAGTATATACTTAAAAAAAAGGGATGAAATATGAAAGTAGTTGCCATAAAAGACATAATCAGAAAAGATGTTCCTATCTATTACCGTCTTTTATACACAGGTGTGGCTGTCATTGAATTGGCAAAAGGCGCCGGGAATTACCGTATTGACTTCACAATTGAAATTAAACCGACCGGGCTCAAGGAAATAAGCGTGACTTTTTTGGACAATTTAGAGTATCCCCTGCTCCCGGTAATTAAAGAAATAAAAGTACTTATATCTAAAATGTATGATGATGAGCTCCTGCCGGACTGAGTACGTTTCGTCATCACCGCAGGATACAGAGGCTTTTGGAAGGCGGCTGGCTTCCCGTCTTGAACCGGGTTCCGTTATAGCCCTTTCAGGCGGTTTGGGCGCCGGCAAGACCTGCCTTGTAAAGGGAATCGCCGCCGCTTTGGGCCTTGACGAAACCATAACCAGCCCAACCTACACAATTATCAACGAATACCGGTTAAAAAGCCGCCCGGAAGGCTGCCCCCTGTTCCATATCGACGCGTACCGCCTGAACGGGGATGAGGATTTTGCCTCCACCGGCGCGGGCGAATGTTTTTCCGCGGGCGGGATTACAATTATTGAATGGAGCGAGCGCATCCCGGGTTCCATACCCCCTGACGCCATAAGCCTGGAAATTGAAATATCCGGCCCGCAAAGCCGTATTTTCCGTTTACGGGGGTTAAGCCTGTGAATCTGCTTGCCGTTGACACGGCCACGGAAAAACTTTCTATAGCCCTTGCCGCCGGAAACGATGCCTGGCTTTTTGAGGCGGACGCTGGCCTTCGCCATTCTGAACTGGTCATGGAAGCCATAGACATGTTGTGTAAAAAAGCCGCGCTCGGGCCGGAAGACCTTACTGGCATTGTCTGCATGGGCGGGCCCGGATCTTTTACCGGCCTTCGCATAGGTTTTTCCCTTGCAAAAGGCCTGGCCCTGGCCCTGGGCTGCCCCTTTGCCTCAATTCCCACCCTTGACTGCATGGCGCGTCCCCTGTCTTCGCTGAAGGGCCTGGTCATGCCGGTTCTTGACGCGAAGAAAAGCTCTTTTTTCTGCGCCCTGTACAGGGACGGCAAAAAAATATCCGCCGACATGGACGCGGGCCCATCGACAATTGCCGCGGCCATTGCCTCGGCCTGTGCCGGGCAGGAAAAACAGGCGCTGTTGTTCGGCCCCGGCTCAGGCCTGCTTTACGAAAGATTGACGCAACTGCCCCAAAGCCCCTTAGCTGACATCGACCTTCTTGCCGGAAAAGGCCTGCGCTGGGGGAACGCCCAGACCCTGCTGGAAATAGCGCGGGAAACTGATATTTTCGCTAACCCTGATTTTTCCGCGGGCCCCGAATATATACGAAGCTCCGTGTAACTGACATTGCTGATACCACTCCCCACTCCCCACTCCCTACTCTCAATATCCCAGCCGCTTAAGTTCGGCGGAAAGCTCCTGGGCGCTTTGATTACCCGGATTAATCTGCAAGGCTTTGTTAACGTCGGCGCGGGCCTGTTTGTAATCGCCTTTTTTCATATAGGCAAACGCGCGATGCCGGTAGGGGCTTTCAAAATCAGGGTTAAGCCGTATAGCCTGATCAAGATCGGCAATTGCCGGATCATAGTTTCCTTTGCTGTTGTACGCGGCGCCGCGGTTATTGTAAGTGACGGCATTTTTCGGATCAATTTGTATCGCTTGTGTATAATCGGCAATGGCCAGGTCATACTCCCTTTTATTGTAATACGCGAAACCGCGGCCATGGTAAGCGGCGGCATTTTTCGGATCAATTTGTATCTCTTGCGTATAAGCGTCAATTACGGGGTCAAAATTCTCCCTTCCTGAATTTGCCACATTCCCGGGATTGGAGACTGCCACAGGTTTTACAAGGGCTGGAGCAAGCGTAGGGGTTGCAGCAGGAACCGGGGCGGGAACCGGAGCCTCCGTGGTTTTTTCGGGAGCCGGAGCTTCCGCAGTTTTTTCGGGAGCGGAAGTTCCGGCATTGGGCACATCGGCTTGTGTAACCGTGACGGTAATTGCCTCAACCGGCGGTTCGCCTGAGTTTTCCCGTTTATTGGAATCCGGAAGGACTGAACACAGGGCAATTAACACCGCCAGCACAAAAGCGAGGCTTGCGGTCTGGATTAATTTGATCAGGAAATTATTTGCTTTTATTTCCATGTCTGTCCTTTGCATTAAGTGTATATTTTTTCACTTATTTTAGCAATACGCGCGGATATGCAATGGCGGCAAACAACAGTCAATATTCCGCTGGACTTTTGGTTTAACATATTGTATAATTTGGAGTATGACTCCAAATCGTACAAAAAGAAAAAGGGCAAAAAATGGCGGATTTAGAAAGAACGCTTGGTCCGGTAATAGGGAAAACAGCCGGGGGCTTCCGTGTTGTTTTGTTAAACGGACAGCGGCAGGTCGGTAAATCGACTTTACTGAAAAACATATCAAAGGGAACAAAGCGCAAGTATGTATCGCTTGACGACATGGACGCCAGAAAACTGGCCCGGCAAGACCCGGAATTGTTTTTGCAGCAGAATCCCCCGCCCGTAATAATAGACGAGATTCAGTACGCGCCGGAGTTGTTCCCGTATATCAAAATCTATACGGATGAACACCGGGCAAGCAAGGGGGCGTTTTGGCTTACCGGTTCGCAAAAATACAGGCTGATGCGGGGCGTACAGGAATCGCTTGCCGGCCGCATAGGTATTCTGGATCTGATGGGGTTTTCATACCGCGAAAAAATTAAAAAGCCGTTTTCCGGCAAACCGTTTCTTCCGTCCATGGACAGGTCCAATGACGGCAAAAAGCTTAAAATACAGGATGTGTACAGGCATATTTGGGAAGGCGGCATGCCCGAACCGTTTGTCGATAAAAAAATTGAACGGGACAGGTTTTTTTCATCTTATGTCCAGTCCTATATCGAACGCGACGTTAAAGACTTTTACAATGTGGAAAAACCGATTCAGTTCTTTAACTTTCTGTCGGCAGTCGCCGCGCAGACGGGGCAGTTATTAAACTATTCGTCTATTGCCCGCGATGTAAATATAGATGTAAAGACCGCTCAAACATGGATGGGCATTTTGGATCGATCCGGCCTGGTATACCTGCTGCGCCCGTATTCGCCTAACATAACAAACCGCATTATAAAGACTCCGAAAATGTATTTTTTGGACACTGGCCTATGCTCGTATTTGACAAAGTGGCCGACTCCGGAAACTTTGATGATGGGAGCAATGTCCGGGGCTATACTTGAAACTTATGCCATAGGCGAAATCCTGAAATCATACCAGCATAACGGCAAAGAACCCGCGATGTGGCTGTACCGTGATTCAAATCAAAACGAAATCGATGTTGTGTTGGAAGAAAACGGCACGTTGTATCCGGTAGAGATAAAGAAAACATCAAACCCGGGAGCGGACGATTATCATGTATTTAAAGAACTGGCAAAACTGCAAAAAAAAGCCGGGCTTGGCGCGGTATTATGCATGAAGCCGGAGCGCATACCGCTTTCCCGCGAGGTTGTGTCAATTCCGGTTTGGGAGATTTAGTTTTAATTTCCGGTTCTTATCCATATTTCCCCATTTCCGGAAAAAGATTCATTAGAATCTATTCTGTACGCGAATGTATATCCGTCCATTGTTATTGTTATATTATTTCCTGATACTCTGTAAAAACCGTTACTTATCTTACTGTTTAATATATCCGCATAGGATAAATTTCCTGAGTTTGAGTTTCCGGTGAATTTTATGGATCTGCTCCCTCCCGAAAGCCGGTACGATCCTGTCTGAAAATTAAGTATTTGGTTATCCAGCGTATTTATGATGCCATTGTTTGGCAATGGCACGTTATTATTCCCATGTTCAGTCGCGCCGTGTTCCGTCAAATAACCGCCTATTATATCATCGTTATTTTTTCGCGCTATGGATAACGCAGTATCACCGTTTCTGGCCTGTATATTTATATTCGCGCCTTTTTCCGCCAATAATTTTACCATTTCAAAATTGCCCCATTTTGAGGCGTATAAAAGCGGCGTCATGCCGTCCGCGTAGTTTCTTGTCAACGGATAACTGTAATTTACATCAACTCCCGCCTCAATAAACTGTCTTGCCAGGTCAAATCTCTGTTTTTCCATTGTCAAAAGCAGTATTTCGCCGTTTGGAACCGCTCCATTCTGTAACAAAAATTGTATTGTACTGTTCTGCCGGCTTCTGTTAATTGCGGTATATAAGTCAAACGCGTTTGGCCGGATATTATAAGTTAACAGTAATTGGCATATTCTTAATGTATTATCACCGGATGAATAGTTCATTGTAAAATTCATCACAAGGCTTTTGTCTGCCGCTGTCATTGATGTTATGTTTGTTCTTATTATTTTATCGATTGTTTCAAAGTCGTTTCTTGTCATTGCATTGATTAAATCCCATTTATAGTCATCGGCATATACTGTTCCAGAGAGGATAATAATTATAAATATCCCAAAAAATGTTTTCTTCATATTAATACAGTGTATATTTATTTATTATTTTTTGCAATAGCATCTATAATATGATGATAATAACTTAATTAATCAAACCGGCAAAGGGAGCAGCGCGTGTCTGTCAAAAATATGTGGGGGAGACCGATTACGCAGCCCCCGCACGGCATTATAGCTTGCCACCTAAATAACGTTATATGATATTCTCTCTTGTTATCCAGCGCAGTGAGCTGCGCTTCCTTTATTGGAGCTCACTGCTTCACCGTTTTTCTCGGTCTGCTTCATCGGAGAATCCCACAAATATTTTTGCCAGCCCCGCTCTGCCCCCTTTGCCGGCCTGGTTACAAATATCTATTATTTATAGTTTATTCAGTTAACACTTATAGTGTTAATATGTCACCCGTCGTATGTTTTTCCACCTTACTTCTCAATTAAAACCCCACTCTTGAAAGCATTAAATATGCGGCTAATATCCCTTTCATTCTGCGGATTTTCCATTGAAAGATATATGGATAAAATTATTTCAGAATCGGGTTGTTTGGCTTTTATGATAGATCCCATAAATCCGTTATTGTCTCTAACTGAAATAACTGGGATTCCATTAAAAGGAAATTTTTCTGATATCAGATCATTCCAGTTATCAGCATAGCTTGTGCCAAGTCTTTGACCTGGTTTATTATTCCGGTAAATAATGATATTTTCTTTTCCTCTTTGATCTCCGCACAATACTACTTTGCGAATACCAAATTCTGGTTCATTATTCCGTTTATACCAAAAAGGGAACAGGAGCAATTCGGATTTATTATTCCAATTAAAAACCTGCTTGTTTGCGTTGATTGAGATATACCCGCTGCTTAAAGAAAAAACCTGTTCATTGCTATTCCAGTTAAAACGCATATCTTTCAAGAAATCCGGGATATATTGAGTAAGGTCAAAAAAATCAACCCATTCGTCAAAACTGGAACCATAGACTGGAAAAAGATGATCACATGCTTTTTGTAAATCTAAATTATACATATAAAACAAATCGCTGTCTTCTTTTATTGTCATAATAACAGGGCCGTCCGGTAACGGCAAAATATACATAATCAATACTTTATCTTCAAAACCGATTTTCCAATTAGCATTAATCCATGTTCTGCCCAGAGAATCCCTGAAAAGCCCAGTAGAAGCCGGATCTCCGTATGATAGTATCCGGTATTCATCATACCATACTTCCCTTTCTGTCCGTATGTTCTGAAGAATGGTATCCATAATATACTTTGGATCCGTACAAATTTCTTCCAAAGAAACAAATTTTGGCTTTTTAATTTTATATAAATAGACATCTGAATATTCTCGTTGATACAGCACGCCATCATTATCCATATTATATGTATAATATTCCGGGTTAAATAATCTCCAGTAGTTATCATCAGGATCAACATAACTTATATACAGGTCTCTTGATGAAAGATAATTAGTTTGCGAGTATCGAGAACTGTTAAACAGATAATCATTATTTGACCCGGTAATATATTCCGGAGCTCTTTCAAAAAGAGTAGACATTGAATCATTATAATGATTGATTAATTTTTCATGGAGTAACCTGTTTACATTAGTATAAGTATCCGGCAGAGAAACTTGTGTTTCAAAAATATTTCTTAATCTGTTAGCCAATAAGAAATGATAATAATGATTTTTTTTCCTGAATAAGAAAACTGAACGATCATCGTTAAGAATAGCATCTATCGGGATTGAATAAACTATGTTATCCCTTCGGGCAGTTACCAGGGCAATTACTTTACCATTAGGGGTTACGAGAGGCCCACCTGAATTTCCAGGATTGCTGCTGGCGGAACTTTTAAGCTCATTCCATCTGCCTGAATCTTCTTCGGGAATTTCCCCCAAAATAAGGCCGTCCCGTACTACGATGCCTTCACCCAGGGCGTTGCCTATACTGAAAACCATATCGCCAATATTATACTTTCTTTCAAATTTAAATATTTTATTGAAAGTTTTTCCTTTTACCGTAAATATAAGATAATCCTTTTCTTTAGAACCGCCTGTAATCGTATCTACTTCGTAGATATTCTTCTGTGAATCTCTGACATAGTATTTTTCAGAATCACCATCCATCACATGGAAGGCTGTCATGAGTTCTGTTTTGGAAATGGCAAAAGCGGTCCCAATGGAATTGTATTTATCACTTCTAATGTGATAAGGTACAAAATCCCAATTAATTTCTTCCTCATATTCTATTTGCTCATCGTCATGTTTTTCTAAAACCACTTCAAATACTGCATTGTTAGCCAGATTCAATATTTTCGCGTTTAATGATCTTGGACATGATAGAAAAGATTGGCAAATTAAAGATAAACCTGCTATAATAGCGATTTTAATTAATTGCGATTTAGTTTTCATTTGGTATTCTCCTTTATTTTTAATTTACATTTTAAACGTTCATATAATTCACTTATATTTTTAAATATTTTAAGGAATAATATTCTTTTTTCGTACTTATTTCTATCATCTAATTTAAAATATTCTTCATGCCTCATAGACCAATAACCATCATATTTATATAGTAACGTAACCTCAAATGGAATAACAGGAGATGGAGGAGGAGGTGGTGGTAATTCCCTAGAATCATCATAATCATCATAAGCCTGTCCAGGAGTCCGCGTTTTTATTACAGATGGAAATGGTTCTTTAGTTTTATTTCTAGTCTCTTCATATTCCTTTTGATAATTATAAACCAGTTGCGGTAATTCTCCAGAAGCAGAGGTTTTATTATTCTTTTCACAAGAAAATAATAATATCACAAGAATTACCAACAGAAAAACATAGGCAACGCGATATTCCTTATAAACTCTTTTCATCATCCCCTCCCAATTCAACTATAAACCCTCCATCCGGAGTGTTTTCTCTAAAACCGTTATTGTCAGATAACAGTGAACATCGTTTTCTTCCTTTGCTACCTGCTCCCTGTATTCATTCCTTATTTTTAAAAGCCTCAATAGAATAAAATTCATATTTCCCATTAGAGTTTAAGTAAATAAACATGAATATCGTCACTCCATAATGTTTCAAAAAACGTGTAATCGTTGATCCGAATACGGCAAAAAATCCCTGCGATTTTAATACGCAATCTGCGTCAGGCTCTTTTTGCAATGCCGTTCTATATGCCGCTTTCATTTCCCTAAATCCGAACAAGACGGATACAAACAGAAACGGTACCAGCCCGACAGTGATAAATGAGGGTAAATTTATTAAAGGTATAAAGCTTTGTCCGGTCAAAAAAATGGCAAAAATAAACCCGGTAAGAAATACAAGCAAAGAAATCCAGTATCTGGTCATAAAATCCTCCTTAATCAAATCGGATACGTACCTATATCACCTTTGTTTATGGTGTTATTACCTATGTACGGTAACCAGATAATATAAATCTTTATATTTATCTATTAGCTTGTCTATATTTTTATCTTTATCTTTTACTAATTCTTTATAATGAAAAGTATAACAAACATACATATACATATAATTACTATTCATAAACCATGTATACCAGCCTCCATTACTTTGTAAATCCCTGACTCGTTTTAAAGAACCTATTACAGTTTGCGGATCATCTTCTTTATAAACTTTCTTGTATTTTTCTCCATAGTTATATAATTCTTTTGCCCTTTGAATTGCTGTTATAGCGGTTTGCGGAACATCTTTTGTCCTGCCCACGCTGAACTTGCCGTTTTAGAGCAAAGCATATAAGGTAGTATACAAAAGCCCAGGAGGGAAAGATGGGCAGAAGAAAAAGGTATACCGCCGAAGAAAAAGTAAAGATTCTCAGAGAGGTGCTTGAGGACGGGAAACAGATAAGCCAGGTGGCGGAGAATTACGGGCTTTCCCCGAACAACATCTTCAAATGGCGCAAGCAGCTTTTTGAGGAAGGCCTGCAGACCTTCCAGATAAAAAGGACAGACATCTCAGGCAAAGCCGATGAACGGAAAATAACGGCGCTTGAAGACAGGATAAAACAGAAGGACGAAATAATAGCCGAGCTTGCCGAAGAGCTGTTAGCGTTAAAAAAAAAGAACTGTGGCCTGAGGTAGGGAAAGCAAAAGTGAGCCTTGAAGTACGGCGGACAGCCGAGCGGGAAATACAGCGCTACCATGCCAGAACCGGGCTGCCCATAACCGCCCTTCTGAAATACGCTGGGATACCGCACAGGACATGGCGCGAATGGGCAAAGCGGCGCGGGGCCGAGACGAAGCATAACAACAACATCCCCAAGTCATACCACCTGACCCCGGAAGAAGTACAGGCGATTATCGCTTATTGCGTCAACAACGCCCTGAAAGGCTACCGGATGCAGTGCTGGGAGATGGTGGATAAGGATGTGGCGTTTGTGTCATGCAGCAGCGTGTATAACGTCATAAAACGCCATAATCTGGACAAGAAATGGGTTGAAGTAAAAGAGGCGGCAAAACAGGGGTTTGAGCAGCCCACAGCGGTTCACGAGCAATGGCACATAGATTTTTCGTACATCAAGATACAAAATTCGTTTTATTATTTTATAGGCATCCTTGACGGCTACAGCCGGAAATTGCTTAACTGGAAACTCTGCGAAAACATGGAGGGTATTAACGCTGAAATACTGGTTACCGAAACCAAAGAGATGTACCCGCAAGCGGCCAGCCCGCGGCTGATAAGCGACAACGGCAGCCAGTTCATATCAAAAGATTTTGAAGAGCTGCTTGCGCTTTTGGAATTCTCCCACACGTTTACATCCCCGAACCACCCGCAGAGCAACGGCAAGCTGGAACGGTTCCACCGCACCTTGAAAACTGAACACGTAAGGAGGGCATCGTATTTAGAATATCAGGACGCCTGCATAAGGCTGGCGAAATGGATCGCGTATTACAACAGCGAAAGGCTTCACAGCGCGATCTGGTATCTAACGCCGAATGACGTATTTTACGGCAGGACAGCGGTACGGCTTGCAGAACGCAAAGAAAAGTTGCATACTGCATTTATCAAGAGACAGGAATACTGGCGTACACGAAACGCCGTTTCCTGACACACCTTATATGCTTGCCTCAAAAACGGCAAGTTCAGCATAAGCAGTACAGAAAGAAAAATAGTGTATAAACTAATTGAAGAATGGAATATAATAAATACTAGGAATAGAAAACAGATATTACGTTCTATTACCTGGGAGAAAGATGTTTATTCTGCATTTGGTGAAAGCGCACAAGAGATAATAAACAAACAGATACTTGATGACGCTGATATACTTATTGCAATATTCAATGCTAGACTTGGAACTCCAACTAAAGACTATAGCAGTGGAAGCGTTGAAGAGATAATAAAACATATTGAAAAAAACAAACCTGCAATGATATATTTTTCAAATGCAAATATCGAACGTAAATCTATAGATATAGAACAATTAAATAAATTAGATGAATTTAAAAACTGGTGTAAACATAAAGCTGTATATTTTGAATATGGTGATATTTTTAATTTTTCAAATATGGTCAGGACGCAAATAGGATTATTATTGAATAATAGTTACTTTAATTCATTAGCAAAAAAAAACGACACTGAACAAAATCATGGATTAACACAAAAACAAAATGACATTATACGGTTGTTCTCGCAAATATCCGAGGATAGAAATGCAGCAAAAATTAAAGCGTTTATGGATGAAATAGGAAACTACCGATTTAAAAAAATAATGCCAGTATTAAAATCTTTACATATTTTAGATGTAGCAGAAACATTAGGCGGACCAAATTACTATACAAAAAGAGGATTTGATGAATATAGCAAACAAGATATAGAAAATATTATTGAAGATATAAAAAGTGGCGAAATAAGAGTATAATATATTGTGATTATAGAATAAAGGCACATACAAAAAACCGTCACTGCCAGAGAAAAAGTCAAGATAATAGTTTATGTTATAAATTATTGATAATGCTCGATAAACCATTGGAACAAAGCGGTGATAGATTACTTCAGTAAAAATAACCGTATTTTATCCCAAAATCGTGTTTTACTGTTTCGAGGTAAAAACGCCTTTTCAATCCTTGTAATCATAGCTCGAAGTGCCTATCAATAATTCTGTCATAAATTACTTATTCCCCTTTGTTCTCAACGGCAAGAATGAAATCTGCTATAGTCAATGCTGAATTTACAAAAAGTCGAGCATGGTGTTCTGCAATTCTTATTCTTTTTGCACCAACACCATGTGAATCACTACCTTCGTTTCTCATTTGTGAAATTGATGTAATTATTTTTTCCAGACCTGAAAGCAACATATTTATTCTTTTATCAGTGTTTTCGTCTTGATGCATAGTGTAAAGCGTTTTTACTTGATTATACAATTTTACAATATTTCCGCTTTCCGAGGGTTCTTCTCCTTTTCTTTCAATAACATAACAAAAAACTTCTTCTAAAAGGGTTCTTGATTTCGTTATTGCACTGTCAAAATTATTTTCTTCAATATCCCTCATTGCACGACCAGATAAATCTTTAATATATTCACGGTCTATTTTCTTTACAATAGGAGCTTCTACTGTAATAATGGAATTCAATTGACGTATTACAAATTGTTTACCAATTAATATAAGTTCATTTCCACTAAAATATAATTCACTATTTATTTTTTCTATAACTGTGCTTACAATTTTTTGATACATACTTTCTATTTCTGCTGGTGAATTTCCCCTTAGTTTTTCTGAAAATTGACTTTTATTAAAAAGATAACATAATAAATCGTTTGCTGTATTGTTTGCAATACAATATTCAAGAAGATCATCCAAATAAGACCATCTACTTTGAGCACCACCACTCCAGCCATAATTTTTTACAAGACCAAAAGTAGTTGAAATCCCACAGATAACTGGACCGCTTAAATAAGGCATGGATATAGTAACGCTTTGTTTTCCTTCTTTGGTTTCAAATTCGCCAAAGTTTTCATCGCCATCAAGAATACTCAATATTTTCTTGCTTCTCAGTAAGTCATACTTTGATTGCATTTTGCTTCCTTATTATGCCATTCTGGGATAAAAGTTACATTTCTATTCTCTGTAATCATTGCCCGATGTTATGATATACAGCAACACTATTATATTAACCTTATCAATATTATAATGTAATATCTTTTATATTGGCAATATAGTATAGAGATAAGTAACTAATTATTATCTACCAGAGAGCAATCTCGGTGTCTTTAGGCTTATTGACACTACATTAAAAGGGAGCTACCGTAATAGTGTAGTATACTGATTGTGGGAGGGTTCCATGTGTGTTAACCAAAAATTACAAATTCAAGCGGTTGGAATGGTCTGGTATAAACGTGAAAATTATGAACGCATACGAACAATTTGTGAAGATGGAAACAATCTTCATGATACTTACGATGAGTGGCTTAAAGCTGCTGAGATTGGGCGCAAGAGGATGGAAAGCCAAGGGGCACGAGTTGTCTGTGTTGACATTGATCCAGTCGAATTCCCCGAATGGTGCAAAAATAACGATATGAAGCTCAACGCTGCCGCACGAAACCGCTATGCAAATTTAGCAGCTTATAAGGCAGTTATAGAAAACTCTTGAAAATAGAAGCAATAAACGGGTTATAACTCCCAAGACTTTCAGAATTCGGGGATATAGGCTTATTAATACTTGCTTTCAGGGTTTTGAGATTTACCGTTTCTACCACAGTTTTTCAAAGAAAAGCCTATACCGTATTATTAATGAAAGGAGGTAAAATTCATTCTGCGGTTATTGTAAGTTACTGTAATAAATCATTGAATTTCCATTTTATTTGAATGTCATAATTGTTTTTAATTTGTTGTACTCTTTTTATAATTGAATGTCCATGTTGTACACCTACATATAGAACAGCATTATTAAAGCAATGATCGATACAATATTGATAAATACTATTTATCATGGCAATTTCTCTTTTTCTATGTAATTCATACCAAAAATTATTCACATAAAACAAGTCATCATCATTCAATCTTTCCAAAACATTTTTTTCTATTACGGCAAGTCTTTCCAACATTTTTACACAATTATCGCTATTTAGATAATTAAAACCATTTTCACAAGTTAATGTGTCAAGGCGTTCTTTATTATGGGCATATTCGATACTATTTTTTTCTAATACGGCAAACATATATTCTACATCAGACCAAAATTTTTCATTATCAAGCATATAATCAATATCAACCGGAATATGGGGTATATCTTTTTTTTGTATATATAATTTTACCGCTTCTGTCTCTAATGTTTTATTTTTACTTATGTTATAAATAAAATCATGTTTGCTAGGAGGGATTTCTTCAAAAATTACATCAGGGTCTATACGTTCAAATATTTTTAACAATTCTAATGAAGTGCAAGCACCTTTTTCCGAATGTGTGGTACAAACTATTATTATATTTTGCATTAATTAACTATCCAATCAATATATTTTTTACCAAAAGAAGTTATAGAAACCTCATCTTTTTTCCCATAGTGAAAATTCACGCTACTACCTTGAAATCCATTATTACAGCCTGCTGATGCGCTTCCACCATATTGTTCAACAGTAGCAATTTCAATTAATTCATATTTTTCTAAACGATTATAGCAATACAAAAAAAATTCATCATAAAGATATTCCTTTGGGATACCTCTAAAATCCGTACTTAATTTTTGAGAAGAAATATCATCTTTTAATTTATCCATATTTAATACTTTATTTCCTTGTGTATAAAAAATTTCCAATGGTTTTTCTTGTAATTCTGATAATTTTTTTATTTCGTTATCTGTTAAATTTTCAGTTATATCAAGAAACATCTCAATTAGATAATCTTCTGAAGAAATATCTTTTATGAGATAGTTTTTCAAGATATTTGCAAAATGAGCAATTTTATCCGATTTATATGACATTGTGGCTTTCTGTCCGGCTTCGATAAAGAGATAATAAAAATTTTCAGAATTAACTTTCTTTTGAATTTCAGATGTTAATGAATCGTTATCAATTTGTATGGATTTCATTTTTTTATCAAGGCTTTCAAAAAATATATTTAAACGTTTTTCTTTCCATTCATTTGCTTTTGATGACAGAATTGTACTTAAAGAACCGCCTATATGAGGAATATTCTGAATTATAAGTTTTAATGGCAAATTATTATCTATCTTTTCAATGATGTCTTTATAGTTCACTTCCACTCCACCTTAGGCAATCCCATCACAATATCTACCGTTTTCATACTAACCGTTATCACCGATAACAGCAAGTCTAAAATATACAGTGGATTTTCATGTTCTATCGCCCAGTCATTGGGGTCATTCTTTATTCCGCTTTCTTTGTGCGTTGTTACCGCATAGCGTTCCATGACCCATTCAATAGCTGATTTGCCATTGACTATATATTCATAGGCTTTTGGCGGTATTTTTGAGATAGTTATAAGGGAATTGTATATAATCTCGTCTTTTTTCAGTTCTCCCCACTTCACTTCACCCCATTTGTCCTCTCCCTGTTTTTTTGTATTAAAACGCATTTTTTCAACTGTGAAAAATCCTTTTTCTATACCTGAAACTGTAACTTCTTCCGGTCTTTTCTGATTTTCATAATTTAAATGTAAATCCGCCAACATCCGTCCGGCTTCGGAAAAAGCCCAGAAATCCGCCGGTTTTTCTACAAGGGGCAAGCGGGGAAGCATTTTTTTAGGTCGTTTGCAAAGGTTTTGCGATAATCAGGGCTGTGTAGTATTCCATACATATAATAAAAAATGTCTTCTTTTGTTACTCTACCGCCATAACGGGTCTTTGCCTGTTCAAGAATGAAGTCAGATATTGCGTCATGGCGAATATATTCATCGTCTGAATTTTCAAATAATTTTTTTGTATTTTTATTTTTTTCATACTAGTAGAGGGAGAAACATCCAAGCATTTGCTGAAAATCCATTTCACAAATATTTTCTTAGGTTTTTATATAAAAATGTCGATAATTTATTGATGGACTATCAAAATATTCAGAGAAAACTTGTTGATTGGTTAGTACTTCATAGAAACCTCAAAGGGCTAACTCAATTCCAGTTATCCAAATTATTGGGAAAAAACCAGTCATTTGTTTCAAAGTATGAAAATTGTGAAAGAAATCTCATTATTACTGAATTTTTGGAAATTTGTGTTGTCTTAGAATGTAATCCTATCGCTGAATTAAAAGGAGCAATAAATGTTATTAAAGCCAAACGAAGTAATTAATATAGTAAACTCAAAAATACAAGTATTACCAACTCAAGAAGAATTTGATATTCTATCAATATCGAAACCAAAAAATATACCTGAAGCTATTAATTTGAGTAAGATCATTTCAAAACTTTCTCCACTTGTCGGTAATTTGATTGAATTTAGAATGGTTGAATTTTTGAATAAAATTCCAGAATTAGAAAAATTCGGTATTTGGAAAAGACAAGACCCAGGATTTCCAGATACTGTTTTTGAATCTAAAATAAAACCAGCACCAGGCTTTGAAATTAAAGCATGGTTCCCATTAGCAACTGAAATTACAGCACGATTCAAGGATAGTCAAAATTATTTTATTAATGATCAAACATATGTTTTATTAATAGCTTGGTTGCCAGAATATTTATTATTTGGTAAACCAAAAATTATTGACATTTGCAGTATTTCGGGTAAATCTATCGCGAAAGCACGAGATACCCATTATCATGACCCACCTAATTATTTGGTACTTGAACCAGAGGATACAACTGATAGAACTTCAAATCTTCAACAAACTAATACAAATGGTTATAAATTTCAAGAAGATAAAAAAAATTCTTTAGATAAGGCTAAAGAGTTTATTAAATTAATGGCCGATTTTTCATATGTCTATGAACCATCTCCTGAATATCAAACAAAAATAAGAAAATTAACTGAAAATTTTACATATAGGCTTGATACAAATTATGCAAAAATAGACAGAATTGATCACCCTGAAATAGAAACATTTAAAACAAAAGTATTAAATTCTGTTTTTCATGGGAGCACGATTGGTAATTGGGCTAAATTATTTTCTTCAAGAAACGAGAATAGTTTAGCCGAACAGTTTAAAAAACATTTATTTATCAAATGAAGATAAATTTTCAAATCTTGATATTCCAATAGAATAATAAGCTGGATCAATTTCAGCCGCAAATACCTTTCGATTAATGAGGACAGCGGCTAAAGATGCACTAAATAATCCTCCAAATGGTTCCCAAACAACATCATTTATATCACTAGATGCTTCTATTATTAATCGCATTAAATCTAAAGGTTTTTGATTTAAGTGAGCACATTTTTTTTCATCAACTGGCGATTTAATACGTTCTTTCCCTCGCAATGCAGAACGTTCCCATACATTAGTAAAACCATGTGGACAATGAAATTTATATCGCATATTATTCCATTCTTGAGCAGATAGTGGTATATGCCCATCTATACTGAAATATGGTTTTCCATTTTCTTTTCCATATTTATTAGCATAACTAACTAATTTTTCAAACATTTCAACTGGTGGAAAATACCAAAGATGACCAGAATCAAAGTACTTTCTTGTAGCGACATCTTTTACTCCACAAGCTTCATTTGCACGTTTTAATGGCAATCCTGTTCTTTTCCATTCGTTGATTAACCATTCCTGTAATGTTTGATTATTGATTTTAAATTTGAAGGCATATTGCACGCATAATTCGCTTACTACTGGAAAACGTCTAATTTTTGTTGTATTTACATTTCCAGCAATATGCCCTAATCCTTTATTCCATATATTACAATTAATATATTCCCAACCATATTTTTCTAAAATTGGATGAACAGAAGCCCAGCCAATTTCTGAATTCCAAAACCACAAAGTTGTATTTGACTGAGCAAATTTTGACCATTGTATAATATGTTGTTCATACCATTCCGGTAAATAATGATGATTTGCTGTATCACCTTGAAAACCGAGTACACCATAACCGCCATCAGAAATAATAACAGTCGGTTTTTTCCATTTTTTGTAAAATTCCAGTGAATCACCACAGAATAGTTGGGCATTAGATTTTTTAAAGGTTTTTTCCTTTAATAAAACATTTTTCTCACTAAAATTTCGCTTTCGTCCTACTGTACTTGTAGGAATATTGAATTTTCTATCCTTTAAACCAACCATAATAATATTCTATATTGGAATATTCTTTTTGTCAATATGTTTGTTCAAGAGTATTTTTCATATGTTTTTCAAAGAAATTTAGGAAAAATTTGTGTTTATGGCTTTTTGGTGGTGTCTATCCATAAGCGGTAGGTAAAATTAACTTTCTTCCCGGCCTCCTGGGTGTCATAGAAGGTCTTGCCGGAAGTGAAGAGGAAGGTATCAACTTTGGGCTTGTCTATTGTGGCATCTTCCTGATAACACTTGCACTGGACAACCCAATAGTCGCCGTCTTTGGTACGGGCTACGAGGTCAACGCCTAAATCCTTATCGCCGGAACCAAAATCAGCCCTTAAGGGGAACTCGTTCCACAGCTAAATTGAGGTAAATTGCCCTTCGTACAGGAGATAGGTCTTGAGGAATGACTGCATTAGCCGCTCGAAGCGGTAGCTTTTGTCTCGTTCGGAAAAGGAAATATCGCGGTATTTTTGCAGTATTTGCTCGAAAGGAGTCATATTTTTATCATAACAAACTATGACTTTTCGGTATAGTAAGAACTGGCGTGGATAATGAGGAACGGCAATAGAGGCGGTCGCAGTACACGTACCATTGACAGTAACTACAGTGTACATATACTAAATATGGATTCGTATTTTTTCAAAAATATACTTTCAATTTGTTAATGCCTTTATCATTCTTACTTTTCAATACAACTTTGTTCAACATTTCAATAAACAATTTCGATATTATTTTATCCCTTTTTTAATTCTTTTTATATCATTATTCATTTCATTGTTAATATTTTTATATATATCATTGTTATTTTTAATCAGTTTATTAATTTCAGAAATAACTAAAATATTTATTTTATTTTGGCTTAATACATAATTATTATTATCCTTTTTTATCCTAATATTTTCAAGGTTTTTTTGTATTATATCTATTTTATCATTAAAATTCTCCATGCTGTCTTGGTTGTTTTCATTTATACTCGAATAAATTTTTTGTAATTCTTCACGATCATTTTCTAATTGTTGTATGTCATGTTCAATACTTTTTTTTATTTCTGTTAATTCTTTTTTGCCAACAAATTGCAAACGCTTTAGTTCATTCTTTAATTGCTTTAAGTTCTCAATAAATGCTATCATTTGTTTATATATTATCTTATTTTTGTTAAAAATAATACCTTCATAAATATTTATTAATTTCTCTTCTTTGATAAGGATAGAATCTATTTGTTCAATTAGTAAATTGTATTTGCTAAAGTTATTATTGTTGATCACATCAAAAAGAAAATCATCTGCCAATGATGTGTTTTTAGATATATACATTAATATCTCATTCTGTTCTTTAATATTATCAAGGAATTCCTGATGTATTGGGTCGAATGTATATACGAATATCTTACCTTTATAAATAAAACTAAATTGATTTAATAAAATAAGATTTAGAATGCTGGTAATAAATAATATTGAAATGAACAACCTAATTAAAATAGCTACTTTTTTTATTTTCCTGTATATAATAATACGCCGAATTGGAATAAAATGTATATTAGACAATATTATTACGGCTATAGTAATATAATATAGAAAATATGATTCGGTAATAATATATATACAATAAAATATAATAATTATAATACAATAAAATGAAACAACTATTATATTTGAAAAAAACAATTGTTTAATATTAATTAATTTATTACTCTTTAGTATTGATTTATCATATACAGAGAAAGAAAGGAATAAATAAATAAATGAAAAAATAAATGTATAAACAGGTATATATATCACAGGAAGAGGTTTATTTATATTATATAATTTCGTAGCATAAAATAATATTGAAGTTATTATTCCAATAACTATTAATATATTAATAAATATTATTTTACTAGAAAATGTATTGATATAATTATATCGTCTCTTGCGATTAAATACAATAATAACATATTGTGATAACAACGAAAAATAATTAGATAAATATTTCTCTATTTGTTTTTTATCTATCATAATTCAATAACATTTTTAATATACCCATATTTAAAATAGGTATATAATTCTTTTACTTAACATCCCAACGCTTTCCTCTGCAATTCCACATACCCTTTCTGTCCGGCGGAAAGAGTGTCAAGCCGCTGTTTGTGCAAGGCTTTTTCTATGGGGTCTAGTCCTGGAGTTTTGAGTATGTTTTGTAATCTTCCTTTGTGTCCGTTACAGGCGATGTGATAGGCGTCTTTAGGA
>Ga0268262_10001804_pt1 | contig 25766 bp, 21 predicted proteins | sample TergutNc150P3_FD_190354 | JGI IMG/M metagenome (GOLD analysis project Ga0268262, IMG submission 190354) | Nasutitermes corniger P3 segment gut microbial community from laboratory colony in Florida, USA - Nc150 P3 (SPAdes) (version 2) | ecosystem: Host-associated > Arthropoda: Insects >... | reverse complement strand
AACGGTAATGCCGCTTTCTCCGAATTCAAAAAGTAAATCTCTTGAAGTAAAGAAAGTGACGGCTTCTTCAGCGGCTTGCCTAAAAACTTTTTCTTCGCCAATATCAGTAAAATCCATTATAAGAAGCGCCAAATCTTTTTCTGAGGAAGAACATCGGTGTAATTCCGAATCCAACCTGTCATTTAAATATTCTTCCCAGCCAATTCCGCTTCGTGAAGAATAAAGCCCCTTTGGACCTGAAGACGGTTCCAAATCCTTAATTACGCGTAAGTTTTTTTCCTGTTTAATAATAGGTACAAAACCTGATTCAGTTTTAGAGCCTTTTCCCACCAGCGACTGTATCAATAAGGTAAAGAAAGAAAGGGCGAATCCTATCAGTATAAGAAACAAAGTTTCCTTCATTATTTTTATAAATTCAGCATAGTCAAAGGCATTGGCTATGCCTTTGATATTCGCGTTACGCAGGTCGGAAATTGCCAATGGTTTGTAAAGATTTTCGTTTAAAAAAAAGAATTTATTTTTAAATCTTGGCGCATTGTTTACCCATGCGATGGCATATCCCGGTTTCTTTTCAAAAGCGTTTCCGCCGTCAGGTCCCGTTATTATCAACGCTTCCAAACTTTTGGTGGAAGTAAGCGCGTTATTAATACTATTAACAAAACCTACGCTCATGAACCCTTGATTTCCGACATCCATTGCGATATTGGCAATATTGTAAAATTCCTGTTCTGCCGTTATTTTACGCTCGTCTATACTTAGATAGATTCTGACGGCCCCCTGGACTAACGCGAAAAGATAGATAACTATGCAAATGGCGGCAATTATTGAACCTCCGAGTGAAGGATTTCCGGGTTTTTTATTTTTTATTTCCATATTTATTATTTCTCTGATATAATTATCGGAAGTTTTTATATGCAAATAAGAGATTATTCATTGCCAGCCGGGTGGTATCCCCGCGACAGAGAGCAAATTTCCGCGTTTTTATCGGAGTTTGATAACGTAAAACGCCTTTCCCGCGCCGCAATTATGCCCCATGCCGGATGGTACTACAGCGGCAGAACCGCCGCTCTTGGGGCGGCAAGCCTTCAACGGGATGCCGAAACAGTGGTTATTCTGGGCGGTCATTTAGGCGCGGAAAGCCCCCCTCTTTTCGCCATGGAAGACGCGGTAAGAACCCCCTTTGGCCCCATGCCCATAGACTCCGCTTTACGCTCCTCTTTATCGAAAGAAATTGGCGGCGCGAAAGACGCTTACCGCGATAACACCGTAGAAGTTCTTTTGCCGATGGCGCATTATTTTTTCCCAAAAGCGAATTTGTTGTGGCTTCGCCTTCCCGCCTCAATTGAATCTTTTGAAAGCGGAAAAACCCTATCGCGAATTGCGGCGAAATTAAGCCGTAAAGTAGCGGTCTTTGGTTCCACGGATTTAACCCACTACGGACGCAACTACGGCTTTTCGCCGCAGGGTTACGGAGAGGCAGCCCTGCGCTGGGTACGCGAAGTAAACGACGCCTCTTTTATAAAAGCGGTCGAATCCGGCGACAGCGAAGAAGTTCTGTGCCGCGCTGAGGAGGATTATTCCTCATGTTCAGCCGGCGCGGTGTTGGGCGCGATGGGTTTTGCTGAGGCGGAAAAGCTAAAAAAAGCGCGGCTTTTGGCGTATGCCACAAGCGCCGATGTGGATAAAAGCGAAGTTCCCGATTCATTTGTGGGGTATGCGGCGTTTGCGTTTGATGAATGATTTGGGAAGAACGATGTATGCCTAAAAGTTTTGTTCCGTAGGCAGGGGAAATTGCGCGCTGTGTTAAAAAAGCCTACGGCTTTTTAACGATGGAGTTTTGCCAAATACAAGCAATCATAAAAAAACATGAGATTTTGCCAAAGAAAAAACAGTAAAGACTTTAGTTTTTCCTTTGGCAAAACTCCTTAGCAATTCGGCGTAGCCGAATTGCAGGGAACCCGCAGAAGATGTTTTTCCATCACGCAATTTCCCCTGCCTTTGTAACGTTTATTCGGCATACATCTTCAAGCGCTCATTAAAGAAGACACCGTATATACTTGATATGTAAAAGATGACTGACGCAGTGTAGTTGCGTCAGTCTCTTTTTTTAAAATAGAATTTATTCTAAAAGACGCACACGACTAACTTGCAAAAAAAACGGCTGTATGTGACATACAGCCGCTTAAACCTTTACGATTAGAATGTCCTCATTTCTACCGCGTATTCAGGCCGATTAGGTCTGTTAATACGCATACTCATTTCGTCGCTGATTAAAGGTTTCACGAATTTATACGATCTTCCAGCCTCAGGACAAGTGAAGGAAATGGCAGGATTAGTTCCCTCCATAAAAACCTTAAAATCCTGAATTGTTTTATCGGAAAAATCGTATAGAACTTTTCCATTAGGACTCAGGATTCTAATATTGCTTGCTGTGAAATCCCATACCGCATTGTAGTTGGCATCCAGCCATTTTCCTAAGGGGAAATTCCCCAGATAAATGGGATCCGCTGACAGCGCCGTTGCTGCTGTCAATAGAATGATAAGAATCACAATGATTTTTTTCATTTATATATCTCCTATAATATTAGGATAATAATTTGTGATAGAAGATAGAATAGAATTTTACATGTTTAAAGAAGTTAAGTAGAAAATTAAAGGAAGTTTATTAAAAACTTACAAAATTTCGCATAACGTTTTTGTTCGAAAATTCTCACACAAAGAACACAAAGGAACAAAGAGCACGAAGAAGGAAAGAGGGGGTTTTGTTCGTAGGCTATGCGTGAGTTTCACGATAGGACAGCGGACATAAACCCCTTATTTCCTCTTTGTGTTCTTCTAACCTTTGTGATCTGCGCACTGTCGGTCACCTAAAGGTGACCTTGCTTTTTTTGCAGACAGCGGCTTTAATTGGTGCTACGCTGTGCGGCATTAATGATCTACACGGCTGCGCCGTGCATTTATTTAGCGTGTGTGAATCTTTTTGTAAATACTCTCTTGACAAATCTATAGTTGGATATATACTTATATATAGAAATTATTAATATTATTAATATTTTAGGAGTTGTGTATGGCAAAAATAGGCAAAATTGTTCTGGCTATTTTTATTTTTGGTGGAATTTTTGTTTTTCCTGCGGCATCGCAACAGCAATGGACAAGAGAAGATTTACAAAATGTTTATATGGAATATCTGCGTCAGGAAGGATATATGCCTTCAGTTGACGATGATGGCGATATTCTTTTTAAAGTGGCCGGGAATACTTATTTCATAATAATAGACGAGAATGATCTTCAGTTTTTCCAAATTTATATGGGGTTTAAGCTTGAAACCCTTTCCCCGGAGATTGCCCTTACCGCGGTAAATTATTCAAACAGGAGCTCAAAAGTCGTTAAAGTCGCATTTTCTCCTGATAGAAAAGTTATCTCCATTACCGCGGAATTACTCTTAAATGATCCAAAAGATTTTATTCCCGTTTTTTCAAGGGCAATTTCCTTAATACAAAACGCTGAGAATAATTTTATTTCACAGATTAGGGAATTTTAAATTCTACCACGCGCCAAATAAGCGCACCGCGAAGCCGTATAGACGTATATGCCGCATATTGCGCGATCAATCTTTCTCTTTTAGAAGCGCGTCGTTATTCAATACTTTAAAGGATACTGATTTGGGAGAGTGCGTACTGCGCACTACGATACCCTCTTTATCAAGCCCGCTTGGGTACTTGCCCCTTGCTTTTTCAAGCAAAGTTTCAAGTGAATAATCAAATTGCTCTCCTCTCTCCTCAAGAGGGACGGTCGGGATATTTAATTCGGAGCATAATTTTACAGCTTCATCGTAGGGAAGATATTTTCCCGCGTCCCAGTCTTTTACGTCAAATACATACCAATCGATACTGGAAAGCCGCAGTTTGTTTCTTTGTATTCCGGGACCGCATATCTCTCCTGTTAAAACAATATTTTTGCCGAGTTTGGCAAACTTTTCTTTAAGAGCGTATTTGTAAACAGGCGTCCAATAAAGGGAAGACTCTTCGTCTTTTATCTCTTTGTTTCTACTGCAACACCCTATTTTTCCGTCAATATAATAGACAATCCCTGAAGTGCCGTCCATTTTTGTGGTTATATAGTACGGTTTTCCTTTTAACTCCTCAAGCAGTTCAAGCGCGGATTGGATGCGGATTTCATCGGAAGCGGGAATTCCGTAAGGACGCTCCCCGATAATAGTGCCGCCCGCGTTTGCCGTTTCGGGAATGTACCATTTTTTTACATTGAGTTTTTCAGTAACGTCCGTACCTTCGCTTAAACCTGCAAGTTCGGGAAAATTTTCAAGCGGCAGAAAAAGCCCCTGCGAAAGTTGACCGCGCATTTTCAACGTGCGGATTCTGAAACCTTCGCCGTTATCAACATTGTCGCGGTATGAAGTAGCGCGTAAAAACTCATAACGCTCGTCAAGCGGAAGAAAACTGTCAACTTCATAATAAACGCCCATATCTCCGGCTTTGAACTCGCCTTTTTTAACGACGCATTGCCACCCCATTACATGTGCAAGCTCAAGAAAATCCGAATCGGGAATGGCAGTGATTTCTTTTACCTTTTGAATAGTTACCAATGACCGCATATTTTCCTCCAATGACAATTATAATGATAGAACTCTTTTTTTGTAAAGAAAAAATTTGAGAATAATGTTTTACAACCGAGGATCAACAGTTTCATTTTCCAGAGCTAATACCGAGAAGACACATTCGTGGACGCGGTAGAATGGTTCTTTATTCACAAAACGTTCCAGTGACTCCATACCAAGTGCGAACTCACAAAGGGCAAGTTCCTGTTTTCTGCGTAGAGAGCGTTTTCGCAGACGGTCTAAGTGCGCGGTTGTTGTGTAATCGGGACCGTAGATGATGCGCAGATACTCGCGTCCACGGCACTTTACCGCCGGTTGTAAAAGAACGTTTTTATCGTGGGCGATGAAATCCAAAGGTTTGACTACCATACCTTCACCGCCTGAGTTTGTAAGATTGAGCCACCAGTCAACGGCGGCGGCAATGGAAGCGTCATCGTTAAGGTCAACCGTTAGGTGATTGGTTGCGATAAAGATTGGATCATCGCTTGAGGTGATATAGTCGCGGATCACGGACAGATGACGCGGATGATTTTCATCATGCCAGACTTTGCCTTCGGTGGCTAGAATGTGAAAGGGAGCGATGCGGTAGTCATCAGCCGAGGAGATTTGCCAGCAGTAACGGCGGTAGGCTTCGGTGTAGCGTTTAAGACATTCAAGACGGTTCTGATAATCTTCCAATACTGTTGCAATGTTCATGTTACCCGGAGTTCCCGATTCAATCGTTATTTCGCAAATATTACCGCCGTTATACGACATTTTTGCCGCCTCAAGCGCCGAGACCGCTTTGGCAAGACCGCCTCTCCCAGCCGTGCCTGTTGGGGCGTATTGTTCCAGAATGAGGGCGCGGGCTTTTGCCGACCAGGGCATTAGTTCCGTGTCCAAACATACCCAGTCCGTGGAAAAAGCGTCCCAAAAACCTGAATTGTTCAAAGCGGTTTGCAATCGGAGCAGTATCGCCTGTTCATGTTTTTTTTCCGTGCCCGCGAAAAAGTGACGGCCTGTGCGCGTGTAAATAATACCCGGAACATCTTCCTGTAGTGAATCACCGTCAATACCAAAGCGAATTTTTGCGGTTTCACTGTTTCGGCAGAGAACGATTACGGCGCGTGAGCCCATGTGTTTTTCTTCGCAGATGATTTTTGAAACTCCGCGTTTTTTGTAATAGTCAAAAGCTTCCAGTGGGTGTTCCAAAAAAGAGTCAAGTTTGCTGGTTCCGCTTGGAGACATGGTAGGCGGCAAATAAATGAGCCAGCGGGGATTTGCGGAGAAGCGGCTCATAATTTCCAGAGTAAGGGAGCTTGCTTCCTCGCTTATAGCAATATCATGGTACGTTCTAGTACGGATGCGCCGCCTTCCTAAAACATCGGCAATATCGGGTTCATTGCAACCGTTAGCTGTAATGGCAACGCTGTAGTTCAATGGTTTGATAGGCGCGTAATATTCGCGTTTGGCTGGGACTTCAATCAATTCGCCTTCGGGATAACGGTAAGCGCTTAAGTTTCCGCCAAAGACGCAACCCGTATCAATGCAGATTGTATTGTTAAGACTTCTGGCTTGCGCGGAAGGGATATGACCGTAAACAACTAACGCCTTGCCTCGGTATTCTTCCGCCCAGTTGAGCCTGACAGGAAGACCGAACTCGTCGGTTTCTCCGGTAGTGTCACCATACAGGCAGAATCCGCGTACTCTGCCTGAACTGCGGCCTTGGTATTTTTCACAGAGACCTGCATGGGACACTACAAGTTTGCCTTGATCAAGCACATAATGACTGACCAATCCGTCAAGGAACTGCATTGCCTTATCAATAAAACATTGAGGTTCTTGTTCAAGTTCTTTGACGGTGAGATCCAAACCGTGAGTCAGCTTGACATCATTTCCTCGCAGTTTGCGAAGCAGTTTTACATCGTGATTGCCCGGCACGCAAAGAGCCGCGCCTGATTCAACCATGTTCATCACAAGATGAAGTACTGACGCATTGGCAGGTCCCCGGTCGCATAAATCGCCAAGAAAAATTACCCGTCTACCGTCAGGCGGCGTGGCGGTGTGAGATTCCCTATCCACCGCGTACTGGAGTTTTTCCAACAGTTCGGTAAGTTCATCATAACATCCGTGAATGTCGCCTATTATGTCAAATGGTCCGGTCTCGTCACGTTTGTCATTCCACAGTTTAGTCCTGACAATTTCCACGGAATCAACTTCTTCCTGACCGTGTAAAATATGCACATAACGGAAGCCTTCTTTTTGCAGATTGCGTAAACTTTTAGATAGATCGCGGATGTGTTTTCTAACAACATTAGGAGTGACACTGCGATCAGGTCTTACTCGGTTACGCTCAATGCATAAATCTTCTGGCATATCAAAAACAATGGCGACAGGAAGCACGTCATGGGCGCGGGCAATATCAATTATTTTTTTTCGTGCAAATTGTTGAACGCTGGTCGCGTCAATGACCGTGAGTCTGCCCCGCTCCAGACGCTTGCAGGCGACGTAATAAAGACTTTCAAACGCCGCTTCAGTGGCGTTCTGATCGTTTTCGTCATCGGATACAAGACCACGAAAATAATCCGAACTGAGTACCTCAGTGGTTTTAAAATGTTTTTTTGCGAAACTGGATTTGCCGCTGCCCGACGCTCCCACCATTGCGAGGAGACACAGTTCTGGGATTTCAATTTTCATACTGCGCTCTTTGCCGCATCGGGCGTTGCCGGTTTTTGTGGCGCGTTTTTGCTAAAAACGGCCATTTGAGTCGGCGTATTTTTATTTTCGTCCTGTTCGCCAATGTCTTTATAACGAACAGAGTAATCATTACGGGCTGCGACGGAATCGGCCCATGCGTGGAATTGGACGCTGTTCCATTCAAAGCGATGATCGCCGTGGCGAAAGTGATTTTCCCTAAGACCGGAGTAATTCACGTTATAGTCAAAGTTTGGCGTGGTGATGATAACGGTTGCAGGCGACGCGTCGGCAAAAACAACCGTTTCCATGGCGGGAAGGCGGTTTTCATCCAGATGTTCAATCACTTCCACTATCGAAACGGCATCGTAGTTTTTAAACCGTTTGTCCCTGTAACAAAGAGAACTTTGAAACAGCGTTACGCGCTTTTTTACATCTTCCGTCATGCGGTCAAGTTTAAGATTATCGGTCGCCCTGTTCAAAACAACGGTGGATACGTCTGTTCCCGCTACGGCGATAAAATTTTTTTCCTTCATTATAAGCTGCAACAAACGTCCCTCACCGCACCCCATATCAAGCACTGATTTTGCGCCGCTGTTTTTCAATTCGCCCAATACTGCGGCTAAACGTTGGTCATTAAGGCGCGGTATCTTTACCAATGTAGCGGATTCCGCTTCCGACTCACTTTCAGTTACAGGATTTTCCGCGCCACCTTCACCATTATCCAAACGGTTAAGACGCTCAAGGGCTTGTTTTGTGAAATGGCCCAACTTGGTGAAATAACGCCTTGTAATAAAATTTTTTTCAGGGTGATTTTCCAGCCAGCCCGAACCGTGGGCTAGGAGCTTGTCAACTTCTTCATCGTTTATCCAGTAATGCTTACGGTAATCAAAGACAGGAATCAATACATAGATATGCCGCAGAAGTTCCTGCAACCGTATTTTTCCTTTGATAGTCAAATTCACATAACAACTGTCCCCCCATTCGGGAAAACGCCCGTCTAAAAGGCCGCTATCCCATTTAACTTCGTACCCAAGCGGCGCAAAAACCTTTTCAAGCATACCGGTATCGCCACGGCAGGGCAGCATGACAAGAGTGGCGGAAAGTTCCAGCGCGCTGTCCGCCAGAGACTGATTTTTTTCACAACGGCCGGACATTGCGGTTCCGTAAACGCGGGAAATTGCCGTACTCATAAATGAGGACGAAACATAGGGGCGGTCATTTACATAATCAAACAAACCGCCTCCTGTTGAACCTTGCTTTCCACGGGCAAGGTCTAATGGGTCCATGTCTAATAACAGGGCGGCGGTACAGCGGTTCGCGCTTATCTCAGGATAAAAAACGTGCACTTTGCCAAAGTTAAATTCGGCGGTTTGAGGACGCGATGGATTTTTATGGAGCAGATAGCCAAGATCGGCGGCGTTCTCTCCGATGTATGTTATTGTTAATAGCATAGGTTATTAGTATTGTCCGCTTTTTGGGGTATATTTACAAGATGGAAAATTAAAAGCCCAAAAAGCTATTTTCTGAGACTTATAACGAATTTTTCACATGACAGAGTATATACCACGATATATACTATTAATCAGGGGTATATTATGCAAACTGCGCGGTTGTTCCCCTCTTGATATGCTGATAGGCGCGCATGCGAAATCATTAAATATGACTTTGGTTACAAATAATGTTAGGGAATTTGAACGAATAAAAGATTTAAAAATTTAAAATTGGGTATAATGAGGGCAGGCTCTTAAACAAGTTGCCATTGAGTTCGGAAAAGAACGGGTTCCGTTCTTATGATATTCTGTCATTTACACAAAATATCGGATACGCTCAAGCGACGCGCCACGGAAGGCGTGTCGTATTTTATACTATAATTATTTCTTTCCATTTCTATTATATTTATTTAGTATTTTTTCTGAAACTTGTTTATATATTTCATCATATTTTCCTTGGACTTCATTAGTTTCTTTTATCATTTCTTTTGAGATATATTCATTTATTTCATCGTATTTCCTTGTAGCTTCATCAAGTTCAATATTCACATATGAATTCATTACCCACATAATTTCTTTTTGAGTAATGCCTTGCTGTATTAAAAAAACAACATCTTTTTGCATGTTTTTTAATAATTTTTTCTGATTATCCATTTCAAGATTTATAATATTTGTTAATATTTTGTCTATTATTTCAGGCGGTCTCCCGTCTAAAACCAACAACATACCATATTCAAATATATCCCTCTGATTACATTTCTTTTTATCCAATGCATTTTCCAATGATGCAAGCCCAAAAGAACGGGATATTATGGAGAATACTAATGATCGTTCAAATATAGCATTATATTCAACCATAAAATCTATTTCATTCATAATTCTGCTCCCCAAACATTTTATTCGATTATTATATCATAATATCAAATCATGTCAATACCTAAACTTTTAACTATTCTTATTTATAGCATGGATGCCGCATTTATTATTAATTCGTGTGTGCATTTCGCCTAACGTTCCGGCGGTAACTGACGTTTTTTTGCGCCAGATAAGGAAAAACGCGCAGCGTTTTTACGGGCGCAAAAAAATGTGGCGGAGCAAAACCTACAAAGGGCGCAAGCCCGACTGGGTTTTGCGTAGCCTAGCCGCTTTAGCGGCGTACACTTACCGACCTGTTGAGATTGCAGAAAAAGTACTTTCTGCAAAAAACACTATTGATTTTACTCGAAAATCGCTAAAAAACGCTTTAAATGATTTAGTTTTTATCTCGTTTTTTATGCAAATTTACTTTTTCTGCAACTTGTTATGTGCAGTTGTGCCGTACTTCATAATTTTTATTTTCTTTTTTTATTATTTTTTCCAAAATTATTATACCAACCATATCCAATATAAAACATAATTGTAATATAATATGTATACCTTTCTTTTGTATTTTATTTTCATTTTTTAGCATTTTAATATATGCAATACTGGCACATGAAGATATTCCTAAAATAATATATGCAAATATTACATTTGGAATTATAATCATAATTATTAGAATGCCGATTCCCATACCTTTTCCATACGCATCTTGAAATAAATAATTGAAAAATCCTGCAATGTACAAAAGAATAATTAAACAAAAAAAATTCAAAATCCAATAAGGTAAAAGACAAAATTTCATTATTCTCACGTTCTTACTTAATTCAGAATTATTATTCTCTTTATATAATTTTATTGAAGATATAATATACAAAATACCCAATATTATGACTAATATAAAAATAATATTAGAAAATATACCTATTACCAATAAAATTATTTTATTATTTTCAGGTTTCATAAAATCAAAATAACGAGATAATATATCACAAATTGGGGTCAAATATTGTATGAATAAATATATATAAAGACAAACTAAAAATCTTTTTAACATATATTTTCCTTTTATATTTTATTATATCATATAATTATTTATAGTCAATAGGTAAATAATAAAATATAATACTCTTCCTATCTGCCTATCAATTTTAGGCAAAATTGCACATAACGTTCTGGCGGTAAACGAAGTTTTTTTTGCGCCCGATAAGGAAAAATGCGGAGCATTTTTATAGGTGCAAAAAAATGTGGCGGAGAAGAATGGCACAAAGAGTGTTCTAGCGCCTAACGCACACCCGACTGTGGTTTTGCGTAGCCCTCCAAATCTACGGTTTGATGAGCCGAAGGCGGCGAAGCATATACCGACCTGTTGAGATTGCAGAAAAAGTACTTTATATGTTGTTTTATTGTTTTCGAAAATAATTTGTTGTTCATTTGTCATATTCTTATTTCATTTATCGTCTTTTTTCTTCTTTTCCTGTCCCGTATTCCATTTGATTCTCCGTCCTATGCCGTATTTTTCTTTTTCTTTACCATATTTTCTTTTACTTTAAATTTCCCTATGTTATGCACCACGCAGTATAACAGCCATTGGATATTCACTTTCTCCTGCGTCCTTAACGTAAATCTTGTTATTCCTTTACAATATGTTATATCCGCGAATACAGGTTCCACTATCTGCATGCGCCTCGAATATATTTTCCTGTATCTAGGCTTGTCTATATTCTCCCTCATCTTCTGGCATAAGTTTTCCTTGTACCTTAATACGGGTATCAATAACGTACGGAATTTCTTCTTATTGTTTTTTGAATGTACGCATTTATCCATGTGCGGACATCCCAAGCAGTCAGCCGCCCTGCTTTCGTACTTGTTACTTTCGTTTCGGTTTAACTTTACTTTTCTTCTGAATGTTAATTTCTTACCCCTCGGGCATACATAATAGTTCCCTCTCTTATTATATTTAAAATATCTGGCGTCATATCTTTCCTTCCCCTCCCTCCGTTCTCCTTCCTTCAGCTTTTCATCCCTGTTCCTGCTTTGTTCGTCCGGTATTATCGCCTCCATCCCTTTCTTCTTCGCCTCCTGTAAATTGTCTTCGGAAAAATACGCGCAGTCCGCAAGCATTGTCGTACCTTCAAGAGGTTTTTTCTTTCCTTTAACTGTTCTCATGCTCCGTTCCGCCTTCTCAAGCATCTCGGGAAAAAACTGTCCTTCCGCCACGCTTCCATACGCGTTTCCGGCCACTATTACTTGGTTTTCTCCGTCTACTACCGCTATACCGTTATATCCCTGTATCACCCCGTGCGGGCCTTTTATCTTTCCGCTCTCGTTATCCGTCACATTCGATTTTATTATTTCCCCTCCGGCTCCCTTTCTTTCTTCATGCGTCTTTATAAATTCCAGTATCCTGTCCGCCTTCTTTTCCATCTTTTTCAGTTTCTCTTTGTCTTTATCCTTTTCTTCTTTCCCAATTTTGTCGTTCTTTTTGTGTTTCTCCACTATTTCCCCGCATATCTTTTTTATCTTGTCATATTTCTCTTTTAATTCCTTCATTGTTCCGCTCCATTCCTTTGAAGCGTTCGACGGCAGCCTGCACCCGTCTATCGCGAACATTTTCCCTTTAATTAACCCCATTTCCGAACAAACCATAAGGACTTCGCTGAACACTTTTTCTATTTCCCCGCTCATTCCGGACACGAAGTTTGATATTGTGGTGAAATGCGGCTCCGTATCCTCCGCCAGCGCCTTTACCACCATGTTTTCCTCGCACATCTTCGCTATTTTCCTTGAGCTTATTATTCCCAGCGAATAACAATACAGGATAATTTTTAACATAATTTCGGGTTTTATCGCCGCCGCCCCGGTTTCTTCGTTGTTGTATTTCCTGTCAAAGACGCTCAGATCGAGTTTCTCGTCAATTAGGCGGTTTAACGTGTGTTCGTATGTTCCGGGCAGTATTTGTTCTGACAAATTCACCGTTAAAAAAAGGCCTTGGCCTTTTTCGGTTTCTTTATAGTGTGCCATAATTTGTTATTTTATCATTTTTTTTCTTTTTTTGTCAATTTTTTTATTTGTTATGCGTCATTTGGGACTTTTTCTGCAACTTCGTTGTGTAGTGCTGGGGTATACTATTTTAATTTTTATCTATCTTTCATAATCCCATCTCCACAATTTTAAAAAAGTATTACTATCATGTAAATAGATTTTTATCCATTCATCATTAAATTCTATTATTTCAATAGAATATTTATAGTTAATTTTTTCTTCTCTACCAAACCATTTTCCATTTTTTTCTCCATAATGTAACACAGTATTTATTTCCACATATAATATTTTATTTTTTAATGAATATTTACCGAATTCAATTTTTATTGGTATAGAACCATTATTTATATGATAATAATCACAAGTGAAATCATTATTTCTGGGCTGTAAAAGAAATTCCATATATATGTAATCATGATCAAACGGCGTATAATTACGATCTGAGAAAGGCGACCACGTTTCGTGCCCTCTAATCCAAATTTCCTGTGCGTATAAATTACCACAATTTGTGATTATAAGTAATATAATAATAAATAAATATCTATTCATATATTTTTCCATAATTTAATAAATTATATACAAAATTATATTTTTTGTCAATATGTACTGTTATTTTTTATACCAATTTAGCCAGCATTACACATAACGTTCCGGCGGTAATTAGCCGCCGTCAGGCGGCGCACACTTATCGACTTGTTGAAACTGTCGAATTTATATTTTTCTTAATAAAACATATATCTTTTTGTTCAAAAAACGATATAAAACATTAAAAATGGTATTAATTATACCTTCTTTTTCATGTGAAATTATTAATTCGACAACTTCGTTATGCGCTGTGTTTTTTGCTTTCTATTGACATTTCAATATAATTTGAATATAATTATAATATGAAGTCCAAAATAATATCAATTACTTTATTTTCAATTTTAATTTTGCTCATTTTTTCTTTTATATCATTAATTTCTATTTCTTTTTTTTCTAATCATCCGAGTGTTACTTTTTTAGGAATATTTTTAATGATATTTACAATTCCAATTATATTATTTATTTTATTAAAAAAGAAATTAAAAATATTTCATATAATTTTATATCTTTTTTATTTTTTTTCTACAAGTATTATAACAATAATAAATTCGGTAATAATTGAAGAAACAGTATATCTTGATAATTATTCACTTGAAAATGTAAATTTTAAAATATTCGGCACTATGGAGATTTTTATTTATTTATTATTTTTTACTTTCCAATTACCAATAATTATTCTTTGTTTATTAATAAATAATATTTATAAATATAATGAAAATATTAATATAAAATATTTTATAAAAAACCCATTAATATATATCCTTATTTTTTCTTTATCTTTATTCCCAATCATATTATTTAATTTTTAATATTTTAAACCCATTCAAAAAACATTGCGCATAACGTTCTTTATATGAAACTTTTGGCCGTATAATATTTATTAAGCGACACTTTATGTCATATAAACATGTCTTTGCTGTATTAAGCGACCAAGTGTGTCGCTTTTACCCTTGAATTATCGTATTAACGGACAAAAATGATCGATTAATATTCAAAATTCGTGTTATATATGACACTGTCGTGATTGGAGATAATATAAAGCGTTAATATGCCGATTTGTATGCAGACTATCTTCTTCCCCTATCCTTAGCAATCTTCCCCGCTATCTCCAACAATTTCTCTTTAGTATTCTGCGCAGGATCGTCAAGCACTGTTTCCAAGAGTTCTTTTAAAATTATTCCCATTGTTTTTCCGCTCTCAATGCCAATCGTCATTAAATCATTTCCCGATACGGCAAGGTCTTTCAATGTGAAAGCATGAGCCTGTGCCATAATTTTTTCTACTCTGTCGGCAAGTGCCGTTAAGTTCATAGGTTCTATTTCTTTTCCGGCTAGGGCAAAAGCGTCAGAGCGGCGCAAACGGTAGAGGTCTTCAAGAATGGATTCGCCAACACGCGCGATGAAACGGCGGACGGCGGCGTCTGACCAATCTTCAGTGTAATGAAACATGTGCTCTTTTACCAAATGGCATACGCCATCAATTACTTCGTTTGAATAGCACAGCCGCCTGAGGATTTTATGGCACATAGACGCGCCAATTTCCTCATGACGGTAGAAAGTCCAAACGCCGCTTTCGTCCATTTGGCGGACTGACGGCTTGCCGATGTCGTGTAACAAGGCGGCGAGGCGTACTTCGTGTGAATAATTTTTTTTCGCGGCGTAATCGCAGGCTAAAAGAGAATGATCTAAAACGTCAAACTGATGAAAGCCTTTTTGTTCAACGCCGCGGCAGACGGCAAGCTCTTTCAAAAAAAGTTCCAAAAGCCCTGTTTTCTCCATCAGAAAAAAGGCGCGGGAGGGAATGGGGGAGGCGAGTATTTTATCAATTTCATCCCTCACGCGCTCCCATGAAACTTTCGCGCTGACACCAAGTGCGCCATTAATTGCGTCTAACGTGTTTTTTTCTATCTCAAAGCCAAGTTGCGCGGAGAAGCGGACGGCGCGTAATGGGCGCAAACCGTCTTCGTTGAATCTTTCGCCAGCGTTTCCCACACAACGGATTATTCCCGCTTTAATATCATCCGCCCCGTTAAACGGATCGACTATTTCTCCGTCAGGCAGGCGCAGGGCAATGGCGTTCATCGTAAAATCACGCCTTGAAAGGTCTTCTTTAATATCAGTAGAAAACTGAACTTTATCCGGTCTGCGTCCGTCCATATAATCTGATTCCAACCTGAATGTGGTAACTTCGATACTGTGTTTTTTATAGAAAACAGTTACGGTTCCATGCTTTATGCCTGTGGGAATAACCTTCCCCCCAGCACGCCTGACAATTTCTGTCACTTCTTCCGGCAGCGCGTCCGTAGCCAAATCCCAGTCATGTATATCTTTTCCTCTTATCATGTCCCGCACCGCACCGCCAACAAGGTATGCCTGTTTCCCATTATTGTTAAAAATCGCGGCAATTTTTTTCAGTACAGGATGAATGGTCTTTATCAATTGAATATCCTTTAATGTTTTAGTATACTTTTTTTAATGAGTTAATACCACAAAATATCGGAGGAAAATTGCTAGGCATTATTTTTACAGGCGGACAGGGACCAAAAGCGCAGATTATAAAAGGCTTGCTGAATACCGAAGCAAAAGGCGCGATGTTTATCGCCGCCGATTCCGGTTTTCAGGCGGCTTTAAGCGCTGGGGTTAAGCCTGATTGGATTATAGGTGATATGGACTCCATTGAAGACCAATCGCGTCTTTCCGCCTGGCCGCCTGAGCGCGTTATTCGCCATCAACACGAAAAGGATTTTACCGATACGGAATTGGCTCTCTCTCTTGCCGTGGAAAAAGGCTGTGAAGATATTTGGCTGATAGGCGGCGGCGGCGGCAGGATAGACCACCTTTTTGCCATTCGCTCCCTTTTTGAAAGGGAACTTTTTCCATCCCGGTGGATTACCGACGCGGAAAATATCTTCTGCATTGACGCGGACACAACTCATAATGAGCTCTCATGCCGCCTAGCCGCAAACGCCCGTGTTTCAGTGTTTCCGCTTTCGTCAGGTCCGTGGGAAGCTGTAAGCAAGGGACTCAAATGGCCACTTGCCGATCTTCCCTGGGATCGCGGTTTTTTCGGCTTAAGCAATGTCGCTGTGGATGGGGATTTTTCGGTTAAAGCTGAGGTTGGAAGATTCATGGTGATAATGCCTTTATAAATTTGGAGGGAGCAGTGTCAGCGATAATAATGGATGGAAAAGTACTTGGACAAAAAATTCGTGAAAGCGTAAAAATAAGAGCCGAGGCGTTACGTGCAAAGGGAGTTACTCCTTGTCTTGCCGTGGTGCTTGTGGGCGAAGACCCGGCGAGTCTTTCCTATGTGAAGTCTAAGGAAAAGGCGTTAGCTGAAGCGGGAATGGAAAGTTGCGACATCAGGTTGCCGCAAATGACAAGCGAGGCGGAGCTTCTTTCCCTGATAGCCAATCTTAACAAAGACAAGAAAATACACGGCATTCTTGTTCAGTCTCCTGTGCCAAAACATATTGACGAGGAGAAGGTGAATGCCGCCGTCGCCCCTGAAAAAGACGTGGATTGCTTTCATCCTGTTTCGGTTGGAAATATGGTGCTGGACAGACCCGGATTTTTGCCGTGTACGCCGCATGGCGTTCTTGTTTTTTTAAAAGAATACAACATTCCCGTAACAGGTGCGAATGTCGTGGTGGTGGGAAGATCAAACATTGTAGGGAAACCGCTTGCAAATCTTTTGATCCGCCGAGAATATAACGCGACCGTAACAATTTGCCACACGGGAACCAAAGACCTTGCCTACCATACTTTGCAAGCGGACATTTTAATAGCGGCGGCTGGAAGGGCCGGATTTATTAAACCTGAGATGGTAAAAGATGGGGCAACGGTGATCGATGTGGGAATAAACCGCATGTCCGATTCATCCGCCGCAAAAGGCTACCGCGTCTGCGGCGATGTTGATCCCGCAGTCGCGGAAAGGGCTGCGTTTTTTACGCCAGTGCCCGGCGGCGTGGGACTAATGACTGTCGCAATGCTTTTACAAAATGTTGTAGAAGCGGCGGAAAGGAGCATATAAAAGAAAAAATATACTTTTTCCTTACCGTTTTTTATTAATTTATGTTATAATTATAGTGTAGGGCATATTAGGAGAGTATATGCTTCGGGATTTTGTAATTAACATATTCTCGTCAGGCAAGTCGCTTACCTATGAAAAATATAAAGAAGAGAGAATACAAGAACACGGTATATCGGATTATTTGCTTAAATATTTTTTGTTGAATTTCATTCATGTTTTTGGCTCTGTAATTTTAATATTATTTGTTTTTATCAATGTATCTAGAAATGCGTACTTTGACGCTTTTGCCTGTTCTTTTTTGGCTGTTGTGATAATTGCGGATTTTTTTATCGCGCGTACAAATGTTTCGCAGGTTGTACCTACTGTTATTTCCTCAATTTTTTATGGTCTTTTCTGTATTCTGGTTATCTGGAACGGAGACGCGCAAGGGGCGGGATTTCTTTTTATTTTTATTTACCCCATGCTGACGATAATACTAACGGGCATGACAAAAGGAATAATACTTTCAGCTGCCTTGTTGGTTATTGTATGTATAGAATTTTTTGTTCCCGGCGGTTCTCATTTTGATTATCCTCTTGACGTATCACTGCGAATGATAGCGGTGTATTTTTTAATTTTTGGCACAACAATGGTTTTTGAGACAAGCAGAAAAAACAAAGATAGGGTTAATAAAAAACTTTTGGAAAGAATCAACGGAATAAATGAAAATCTGCAAAATATTGTCGAGGAAAGAACACGGAAAATTGTTAAATTACAGAATTCAATTTTAAAAACTATGTCTAATCTGGTGGAATACAGGGATTTTGTTACGGGAGAACATGTTGAAAGGACGCAGTACGGCGTAAATCTTTTACTTGAAGAATTAAAAAAACATAAAAATTTCGCGGAAATAATAAAAAATTGGGATACTAACTTGATATTACAGTCAGTGCAATTACATGATGTTGGTAAGATAGCAATTAGCGATCTTATATTAAACAAACAGGATAAATTAACGGAAGAAGAATATGAAAGAATGAAAGAACACACGCTTTATGGATTTAAAATAATAGAACGTATTGAAGCGGATTCAGGGGAAAGCGAACTTTTAAATCACGCGAAATTATTTGCGTTAACCCATCATGAGAAATGGGACGGAACCGGATATCCCAATGGTTTATATGGTAATAATATTCCTTTACAAGGCAGAATAATGGCTATAGCCGATGTTTATGACGCTTTGGTTTCTGAACGACCGTATAAAAAGGCGTTCTCCCGTGAAGAAGCTTTTAGAATAATAACTGAAGGAAAAGGGACTCAATTTGATCCATTGTTAATTGATTTATTTATAAAAATATTCAATAAATTATAAACGATAATTAATGGGTAGAATATACTATTATAATGGTATATACTGTCAATATGAATGATTATGATGTTGAAAAAATAGACGACATTCCGTCAACGTCAAGTTTAACCAAACTTGGGATTTCCGCTATTGGCTACGCCGCAGGTGGTATTTTTCTCCTTCTTTTGAATGTTATTTCCAAATTCAGAGTATTTGGACTAATCATTGGAGGCGTAGTTTGTCTTATCGGTATAGGCTCTCTTATGTCTAAAGACCAGGCGGACAGAAAAGCTGGTTTTCTAATCACGGCGGCAGGCGCATTAACAATACTTTCAAAAGCTGGAATATCTTTCTTGAAAGTCATCTCAGGCACTCTCCTGACCATCGGCGCAATTGGTCTTCTTGCCCTTGGCATTGTAAACGGTATTAAATTTTTCATAGGTTTAAAGAAGCGCTCGTAAATTGAATTATTTTTTTGAGACTTACGGTTGCCAGATGAATAGCGCGGAATCTTCAGCACTGGTTCTTGCTTGTAAGGAAAGAGGTTGGCAGGAGGCAAGGGACAGCGAAAGCGCCGACCTTGTTCTGCTCAATACATGCTCCGTGCGGCTGACGGCGGAAAAACGCGCTCTTGGGCGTATCGCTCATTATGTGGGGCTTAAAAAAAAACACAGCCGCCGCTTTACATTGATCATCGCCGGTTGCATGGCGCAGAGGTTAGGTGAAACGTTAAAAGAAAAATATCCGCAGGTTGATTATGTTATGGGCACTTCGGCCCGCTCTCTTTTTCCTGTCATTCTTGAGGCCGTCGAAAACGGCGTAAAAGCCGAGATTGACCTCATTGAAAAACCTGTTTTCTCTTTTTCAAATTCCCACTTTGAAGAAGGGCAATTTCGCAGTTTTATTCCAATCATGCACGGCTGTAACAATTTTTGCTCATATTGCATTGTTCCGTATGTGCGCGGCAGGGAAGTCTCCCGTGACCCTCAAAATATCGCTCAGGAAATCCGTCTTGTTGGGGAGAGGGGAGTACGCGAGATCACTCTCTTGGGGCAGAACGTAAACAATTACCATTGGGAAAATATCGACTTTACCGCCCTGTTAAAACTGGCCGCCGATGAGGCAGAAAAAAGCAGTGTCAAATGGATACGCTTTCTTTCCGCTAACCCCGGAAATTTTTCCCGCGATACAGTAGAAGTTTTGGCTTCCAATAAAACCTTCTGCCGCCATCTGCACTTGCCCGTTCAGCATGGTTCAGACGGCGTATTAAAGGCTATGAACCGTGGCTATACGGCGCGGGGTTTTTTGGAACTGGTAAGGGACATCCGCGCCGCAATGCCGGGAATCACCCTATCCACGGATATATTGGTCGGTTTTCCGGGCGAAACCGAGGACGATGTTAAACAGACACTCCACTTAATGGAAGAAATTAAGTTTATTTACTCGTATATGTACCATTTTAACCCCCGCGAGGGCACAAAAGCCTTCGAGCTTCCCAACAGGATAGGCGAAGAAGTCAAGAAAGAGAGGCTTGCGAGGGTGATTGCCCTGCAAAAAAAGCACACCGCCCAACTTTTAAAAGACAGAATTGGCAGTACGGAAACCGTTTTAGTGGAGGGGATCTCCCGAAAAAATGCCGATGAATTAATAACGAGGACAGAAAAAGACGAAATGGCGGCGGTTCCCGGTCCCATGTCGATGATAGGCTCTTTTGGCAAACTTGTCCTGTCGAATTTAAAGGGAAACACATTTAGAGCAAAGGAGATATTACCATGCCCTGGAGATTGATTTTATTTATCGCTGTTTTTGCCGTCTTTTTGGGATTTGTAACGCTCAATCTGGATAACAGATGTAATATAAATTTTGGTTTTACTCAATTTGAACAAGTTCCGATATTTCTTACCGTTTTCATTACTTTCTCCCTGGGGCTTTTATGTGCTACGCCTTTGGCTTTGCTATTAAGAAGGAAAAGAAAAGAAATACCGCGAAAGGACGAGAATCAAATTGACGATTACCGTCCTGCCGCACCTGCCAATTCTGAAGATAATGAAAAAATAAAGAGTGACGCGGCATCTGCAAGGGAAAGATTTTTCTTAAATAGGCGCGGTAGCAAATAATGAAAAAAATCATTTTCCTTATTTTGATGATAACTGCGATCTGCGCGTTTGGACGGTGGACGGTCTTTGCGCAAACCGGAGTCTCTCTGGAAGTTGAGATAAAAACCATTGAAGCCTCCGTATCAAAACAGGGAATTTCCACCGTGGAGAGGCATGACGCTCTTGTCCGTCTTGCGCGTCTTCGCCAACTTTCAGGAGACATTGAAGGCGCGGCAAGAAACTGGTTTGAAGCCGCAGGCGCGATTCCAGGCAAAGTGGACGATGACGCGTTATTATCATGCGCTTACTGTCTTGCCGCAATGGGCGAATGGGACAGGGCGACAACCGCGCTTGAGCCGTTACTGTTAAAATCACAACGTGCCCGTTTTTTGGACACCGTAATTAAAGCGATTAAAACAGGCGATTTATCGTCGCTTGGCTCTCTTGCCGATAACCCAGAATATTCGCAGTTAAAAGTTGAAATCTTATTTGTGCTATGGAAATTAACGCAAGGTGGCTCATCAGAAAGATGGCGGCAGCGTCTTATAAACGAAGAATTTAAACAAACCCCTGAGGGCATCCTTGCCGCCGGCAAACCTTCCGCGACTATAAAGCCAAGTCCGTTCTGGCTCTTTGCAGGCGGTCTTGATTCCCTCCCCATTCTTGCAAGCGAAAAGCCAAGCGGAACGACTGCCGCTCAAACAACCGCTGCCGCGCAAACGGCACAAGTTCCGCAAACACCCCCATCTTCCCAAACAAGTGTTTCCCAACCATCCGTACCCCAAACCGCCGTTTCTCAAACTGCAAGACTGCAAACAGGCATCTTTGGCCGCGAGGCAAACGCGCAGGCGCAGACGGCAAAACTTAGGCAAGCCGGTTTCACCCCTTCGGTTGAACAGCGCATCGTTAATGGCAATGAAATGTGGGCGGTTACCGTATCCGCCGGAACAGACCAAGGCCGCGCTATCAAGGAATTACGCGAAGCGGGATTTGAATCGTTTCCTGTTAAATAATTTTTCTGATTAATTAATATCTTCTGTTGGCTAACAGGCAAAAAAAGTATAAAATAAATACAAAAGGAAGTACCCATGAAACAGTATACCCAAATGGACGCGGCTGAATTATCTGCGTTTAAAAAAGAGCTTGATGCGGCTTTTTTAAAACATAAAGAAAAAGGCAAGAAACTCAATATGACACGCGGAGTTCCCTCCGATGAACAGTTGGCGCTTTGTAATGATTTGCTGACCTGCCTTTCTACGTATGATTACAAAGCTGAAAGTGGAGCCGACTGCCGTAATTACGGCGGAATTGACGGCATACCTGAAATGAAAAAAATATTTGCCGACCTTTTGGAACTTACTCCGGAAGAAGTTATTGTCGGTGGCAATTCTTCGCTTGCCCTAATGTTTGATAATGTCGCGGTGAATATGTCCCACGGCGTAAGGGACGGGAAACCGTGGCAGAGTCAGGGGCAGGTAAAATTTTTGTGTCCTGTTCCCGGTTACGACCGCCATTTTACAATTTGCAAATATTTTCATATCGATATGATACCTATCGCGATGGGAAATGACGGTCCTGATATGGACGCGGTCGAAAAGGCTGTTAGCTCCGACAAGATGGTAAAAGGCATTTGGTGCGTCCCCAAGTATTCAAACCCAACCGGCATAGTCTATTCCACCGAGACGGTAAAACGCTTCGCGAAACTAAAACCCGCCGCCGATGATTTCCGTATTTACTGGGACAACGCTTATGCTTTCCATGATCTTGGAAACGCGAAGAGGATAATCCCGAATATTATCCGCCTGTGCGAAGAAGCCGGAAATCCAAATATGCCGCTTGTATTCGCCTCTTTTTCAAAAGTCAGTTTTGCCGGCGCGTCCGTAACCTGTATGGCTTCTTCAAAATCAAACTGCGATTATATCCGCCAGCGGTTAATCGCTCAGACCATTGGGCCGGATAAATTAGTCCAACTACGCCACACCCGTTTCTTCAAAGATGCCCGTGGAGTAATGGCTCACATGGAAAAACACGCGGCAATTTTAAAACCAAAGTTCAACCTTGTAAAAGAAACCCTGCGCCGTGAATTGGGAGGCCTCGGTATCGCCGAATGGACTGAGCCTGAGGGCGGCTATTTTGTCAGTTTTGACGCGCTTAAAGGTTGCGCAAAAAGAATTGTCTCCCTCTGCGCGGAAGCGGGCGTAGCCCTAACCCCAGCCGGCGCGACATACCCCAACGGCAACGATCCTCAGGATAGGAACATCCGCATAGCCCCAACTTGCCCCCCCCTTGAAGAACTAGGCCAAGCGCTGGAAATATTCTGCACCGCCGTCAAATTAGCGGCTGTGGAAAAACTATTATAATCTTAGTGATCTTTGTGTGAAGTCTTCTTTGGAATAAATCAATTGACATAATTTCTTAAAAAGGATATAAAGAAATTAAACAAATACTCATGGAGGAAATATGAGCTACATAGACAAAATTATCTCTATTATAGAAAAAAGGGATGCGGGGCAGCCTGAATTCTTACAGGCCGCTAAAGAAGTATTAGAATCGCTTAGGATCATTGTCGATCAGGACAACACCTATGAAAAAGCCGGGCTTTTGGAAAGGTTAATAGAACCTGAACGCGCTATTACTTTCAGGGTTCCATGGGTTGACGATGCCGGTAAAGTACAGGTAAACCGCGCTTACCGCGTACAGTTCAGTTCGGCAATCGGCCCATACAAGGGCGGTTTACGTTTCCATCCTTCGGTAACATTAAGCATTATTAAATTCCTTGGTTTTGAACAGATATTCAAAAACTCCCTGACAGGTCTTCCAATGGGCGGCGGCAAGGGCGGTTCCGATTTTGATCCCAAAGGAAAAAGCGATAACGAAGTTATGCGTTTCTGCCAGTCTTTTATGTCGGAGTTATTCCGCCACATCGGTCCTGACACTGACGTTCCCGCGGGAGACATCGGCGTAGGCGGCAGGGAAATCGGTTTTATGTACGGTCAGTACAAAAAAATAAGAAATGCCTTTGAAGGCGTTTTAACCGGAAAGGGACTTGATTGGGGCGGAAGCCTTGTAAGGACCGAAGCCACAGGTTACGGTCTTGTTTATATCGTTAATGAATATTTGAATACAAAGGGAGACGATTTTAGAGGCAAGAAAGTCGCAATTTCAGGCAGCGGCAATGTCGCAATTTTCGCGGCGGAAAAAGCGCAGTCTCTTGGAGCGGTAGTTGTCAGCATGACGGACAGCAACGGTTCCATTTACGACAAAGACGGGATTAAACTCGACACAATAAAAGAAATTAAAATTAATAACAGGGAAAGGCTGACCAAATACGCCGAAGCCCACAAATCGGCGGAATATTTCGAAGCGGGAAAAGGTAAAAAAGTATGGGACATCGCGTGCGATATCGCCCTTCCCTGCGCCACACAAAACGAACTTACCATTGACGACGCTAAAAAACTTGCCTCCAATGGATGCAAAGTTGTCGCGGAAGGCGCCAATATGCCCACAACTCTGGAAGCCACCGACTACCTGATCAGTAATAAAGTCGCATTCTTCCCTGGCAAAGCTTCAAACGCCGGCGGCGTAGGCGTGTCAGGTCTTGAAATGGCTCAGAACAGCGCCCGCATTTCATGGACGTTTGAAAAAGCTGACACGGAACTGAAAATTATAATGGGTAACATTTTCAAAAAATTGGATGAAGCTTCTAAAGAGTATGGCAAACCCGGTAACTTTGTTGTCGGCGCAAACATAGCCGGTTTCAAGAAAGTAGCCAAAGCCATGCTGGAACAGGGTATTATCTAAGTCTCTTGTTCTTCCTTTGTGTTCTTTGTACCTTTGTGTTCTTTGTGTGAGGTCTTTGGGTTCCTAATTAATAGGGGTAGTAAGCGTAACAGGGGGTTCAAGCAAGTCTTGAACCCCATTTATTCCCACCCTGACGCGTGAAAGAATCATCACCCCGGCGACAGATTCGGCTTTATAAACAAGGCGGTTTTCATCCCCCCCTTCGGGGCGTAATTCCAGTAAATCACTGTCATTTATTTTATAGAAAATATAACGTCCTTTTTTTGCATTTGAGGCTGAAGTAATCGTATACTCGCCTGAACCGTTAAATTGAATCCTGCCCCATGATGAGTCATAAGCCGCATCAATTGTCGGCTTTAGCTGGGTTAAAGTTTCTTTAAAATTGGCTGATCCCGCCCTGCGGTAAGAGCCATCCCATGAAGTGCCATGCGTGATTCTAAGCCTGACATCCTCGGTAACGAGAAGCCTGATACTGTCCAGCGATTCAAGCTCGACTTCAACAAAGCGCAGTAATGTACTTATCGATATATTTTGGCTCCTTATTTTTAAACCTAACCTTGACGGGGTGGAGCTTTGCCAAGTAAAAACCTGTTGGGCCTCATCGCCGAAAAATACTATTTCTTTTTTTGTGGGATCAAAATATATATACTGTTTTGTGTCGATAGTGCCTTGAGGGCTTACATAGTACCACAAATCGTTTATAAATTTTTCAAAAACGCCTGGAGCGCCGCTTAACAGTTGCCTAAGCCGCCGCTGTTCAATTTGTGAACCGGGTATCCTGGTTACGTTAATTTGCTCATATCTCTCATTGGCTGAGTTAAACGCATAGATAGTTTCAATCTGATCCAGTATATTTGCCGACGTGCTGTCATGACCATAGGCGGCAATATTAAAACTCTGTCCTTTTGTTAACCCCTGCTGGTATGCCAATGAACGCGCCGTTTGCTGAATTACGACGGAACCCGTGCTCTGCAACTCCACTATTTTTTTATAAGGTTGCCCTCTCGCCTGATTCGGGCTGTGCCTGAATACGGTCATTGTGTGTTCATTTTTTTGGTTCATTCCGGTTACAATTATGCAGTTGTTTCTGTCCCCTATTAAGTCCTGGCTAAAAAGGTTGATGGTTTCGCTTCGGCTTGCTAATGTAGGCGCGTTCCAAATCCGTCTGTATCCGCGCATATTTTCATCGTAACCTAAAAAGGTGATGAATACGGGGTCCGAGGCCTTGGACGTGCGGTAAA
>Ga0268262_10001803_pt1 | contig 25772 bp, 19 predicted proteins | sample TergutNc150P3_FD_190354 | JGI IMG/M metagenome (GOLD analysis project Ga0268262, IMG submission 190354) | Nasutitermes corniger P3 segment gut microbial community from laboratory colony in Florida, USA - Nc150 P3 (SPAdes) (version 2) | ecosystem: Host-associated > Arthropoda: Insects >... | reverse complement strand
TTATGGGTATTGTTACACCGGGGGCTGACCACGGTTTTCTAGGCGAGTCCATTCAGCACGGAGAGGCGGAAGCTAAGGCTCTTGCCGCCCAGTACGGTTTTGAATACCGCTATCTCACTGCGGGTGAAGACGGAGAACAGAATAATGCCGTGGAAACCCTTATTGCCCTTAAGCCGGCGGTAATTGTCTTTTGGCCGTTAACTGGTGACCCTCAACGCGGCGCTGCGCAGAAAGTTCTCGACGCAAAGATACCCCTTATCATATATGATCGTTTTATCGAAAACCTCAGGGGCCATGCCGCTGATATTTCCGGTGACAATGTCGGTATTGGCCAATCAATGGGCAAGTATTTTGCCAACTATTTTGCGTCTACGCCGGGAACAATCAATTACCTCCAGTTCCTGGGGGACAATTCCTCGGTTCCCAAAGAAAGGTCGGACGGTTTTGCTTCCACTGCCGGAAACAAATTCAATAAGATTCAGTCCTTTGTGACAATGTGGAGCCAGCAGACTGCCCAGGAACAGCTTGAAACCTACCTTAACACGGCAAGAAGGGAAGAGATTGAATCCTTGCAGGCCATATACACCGACGACGATGAGGAGGTTATGGGAATCGTCACCGCCCTCAAGAATTACAGGGGCGCGGCGAAGATTAATGTTAAGCTGATCAGCGGCGTCGGCGGCCGGCGTGAAAATATGGAACTCTTTACCAATTCCGGCCTTCCCGGCATTGACTTTGTTACCTACACCTTCTCCCCCTCTTTCATCCGTGACGCGATCAAACTTGGCGCGGACATTATTCAGGGCAAGAAAATCACCGGCCCCGCCGGTCCCCGCGGCGCGCCTTTTATTGCGATTCCCTTTGATGAGATTGACAAAACCAATTACCAAAGGTATATGCAGAGCGACTTCTTCAAGACTCGTTACAGTATTTAGGCCGGAAGTATCGTAATTCGGATAAAAACTGCTTGCGGTTAATTTACCGTAAGCAGTTTTTTTATAATCAATATGGCGAGGCTTCTGTAATGAATCTTGAAATGAAAGACATTACCAAAACCTTCGGTCCGGTAACCGCGCTGAAGGACGTTTCTCTGAACGTTGGCCCGGGGGAGATACACGGACTTTTGGGTGAAAACGGCGCGGGGAAAACGACGCTGATGAACGTACTGGCTGGCACCTTCCCGCAAGACTCAGGCAGCGTTGTGATTAACGGTAATACTGTTCATGGCATTACGCCGAAAAAAGCCGGTGAAATGGGGATTCGCTTCATTCACCAGGAACTTTCCCTCTGCAACGACCTGCGGGTATACCAGAATATGTTTCTTGGCGCGGAATATGGCAAGGCCGGTTTTGTCAATAAAAAGGACGAAGTAAAGCGCGCCCAGGAAGTACTCGACAATATGAATTCCGGCATCTCGGCCCAGACTTTAGTCGGAGACCTTGAGACCGCGAAAAAGCAGCTTGTGGAAATTGCCAGGGCGCTGCTTTTTAAATCGGAACTCATCATAATGGACGAACCGACAACGGCGCTTAACACCCGGGAAATAGAAAACCTCTTTAAGATAATGAACCGCCAAAAAGAAGAAGGGGTAAGCTTTATTTACATCTCCCACAAGATGCCTGAAGTTTTTGAAATATGCGGAAAATACACGGTGCTTAGGGATGGAAAGTTAATCCAGACCGGCTCCATAAAAGATATAAATGAACACCAGGCGACGGAACTTTTAATAGGTAAGACCTTTGTGGCCGCGAACCTTAAGGAAGATTCATCTTCCGTGACCGGAGAAACCGTTCTCACAATTAACGATCTATGCGGCCTTACTTTTAATGATATTTCGCTGGAACTCCACAGAGGAGAAGTGATCGCCATTACCGGCCTGCAGGGATCGGGAACCGACGAACTTGCGACTGCTATTTTTGGGGCAAGCCCGGTAACAGCCGGAACGATCAATACCGTTAACGGGGCTCTGGATCTGCGCTCTATCAACAAGGTTATGAGAAGCGGGATAGCGATGATCCCGAGAAACCGCAAGGAACGTGGAATCGTACCGCACCTTTCGATCAGGCAGAACAATTCGCTGGCTTATTTTACAACCAAGCACAAGCAGGTTTTTATCTCGCAAAAACAGGAACATGAACGCTTTCTGGCAAACCAGCGGAAAATGGATATTAAGGCCGCAAACGATGTTAATCCTATTACTTCTCTTTCCGGCGGAAACCAGCAGAAAATTATTATAAGCAAATGGCTTGAAATTGACGCCGGCGTATACATAATGGACAATCCCACGCAGGGTATAGACGTGGGTTCCAAGTATTCTATTTATAAGATAATGAACAACATGGCAAAGGAAGGAAAGGCGATACTGCTTTTCAGTACCGAATATCCGGAAATTCAACAGGTTGCGGATCGCTGTATAGTCATGTACCGAGGAAAAATCAACACAATCCTTGATCGGAATGACATAAGTGAAGTCCGGATCATGGCCCATTCAACAGGCGCACGAACGGAGGGTTTACAGTGAAGCTTGATATATTAAAACAAGGCGACTTAAAATCAACATGGCGGCACATAACTACAGACTACAGCCACTGGCTCAGTTTTATTGTTTTGATAATCGTCGCGGTTGTGGTAAATCCCGGGTTCATGAGCTGGAACAACATTTCCAACCAATTTATTCAGGGCGCGATTGTTGGCGTCTGCGCGATGGGGATGAGCCTGGTGATCTCGGCTGGAATGATCGACCTCACTGTCGGTTCGGCCTGCGCCTTTATTTCCGGAATGTGCGTTGTCGTGCTCAATAGAACAGGCAGCGCGTGGCAGTCTCTTTTGTTCTGCCTTGTTATGGGAGCCCTCATCGGATTGATTAACGGGGTTCTGGTTACAAAGGGACGCATCGCTCCCTTTATTGTAACCCTGGCGTCAATGTCCGCCTGGCGTTCGGTAATAAATCAGCTCGGCAGGGGTGGGCCGTTCACGGTAGAAGCCAAAATTTATGAGCGCTTCAGGCTGGTGTCTGCCGGCCATGTCGGACCTTTCCCGAATTTAATGCTGATCCTGATAGCAGTTACCGTCATTACCGCTATCATCATGTCAAAGACCAAATTCGGTACCTATGTATACGCTGTAGGTTCAAACGAGCTTGCCGCAAGGCTTTCCGGTATTTCCGTGGATCGGGTCAAGACTGTGATTTTTGTCTATGCAGGAACGCTCTACGGTTTTGCGGCGTTTTTTCTGGCAAGCCGCCTTTCCTCAATCGCGTCGGCCAGTACGGCCGTTGCCTACGAAATGGACGCGATTGCCGCCGTCGCCATTGGCGGCACGGCCATGTCAGGCGGACGGGGCAAGATCATTGGAACCTTCCTCGGCATACTGATGCTACGCATCATCAACACAGTACTGATAATGGCAAAGGTTCCGCCTTTCCTCAACGGCCTTGTACAGGGTATCATAATAATCATCGCGGTACTCGCCCAGAACCGAAAGAAGTAATTAAGCGATTACTCAAGCGGCCCGCGGTATTGCAGCAGTCCGAGTTTATCAAGCCGTCTTTGATGAACCGCAAGCCGCTCGGCGAATTCCGCCAGATCAGGCGTTACCTTTGGTTCTCTTTTGGACCAAAGGGCCTCGGCTATGGCACAGATCCGCGGGAAGATCATGTATTCGGCAATTTTTCCCGCGTAGATAATTTCCGACCAGAGGTTCCCCTGTCCGCCCAAAACCAATGAAGCGGCGGCTTCGTCCATTTCTTCAGTTACCGGATCAAGGTTGAAGCCCTGAGCAATGGTGCAAACACCGAGTTGTCCTAATTCTTCCCTTTGGTCTATGGCCCTGTAATCCAGGTAGCAGCCGTTAGTTAGCGGCGACATGATGACACGGTGTCCCAAAGCCGTGGCTTTATTTCCGCCTTTTTTACCGCGCCATGACTGTACAATCATATCGTCTGGCAACGGGAATTTTTCGGTGTTTTCCAAAACCTCGTCCCAGCCGATGGCGATCTTGCCCTGCTTATGAACCATTTGGGCAAGGCGCGAAGTGATCCAGCTTTGTAGCTGCGGCGCTTCGGTAAGGCCCAGCTCTGTAAGCCGCTTCCGGCATTTAGGACATTCCGCCCAGCGGTTAAAGAGTACCTCGTCTCCGCCTATATGCACATACCTGGATGGGAAAAGCTCCGCAAGTGTGTCAAAAACGGCCTCCGCAAGGGGGAAAATGCCGTCGTTACCCGCGCAAAGCGCGTCCTCGAAAACGCCAAAACGATCTTCCACCCTATAAGGGCCGCCAGTACAGCCAAGGCCGGGATAAGCCGCAAGAATCGCGCTGGCGTGGCCCGGAAAATCAATCTCGGGAACTACCTCAATGTGCCGCTCGGCGGCAAAAGAGACAATGCCGCGTATTTCCGCTTCGGTATAAAAGCCGCCGGAAAACCTGCCGTTCAAACGGTGTTCCCGCCGCCTGGAGCCAATTTCGGTAAGAAGCGGATAAGAAGCGACCGGAAGCCTCCAGCCCTGGTCATCGCTTAGGTGCCAGTGGAAGATGTTGATGTGCTGGAGTGAGAGCGCATCCAACAATTCCTTGATAAATTCAACAGAATAAAAATAACGGGAGCAATCCAGCATAAGGCCACGCCAGGGGAAACGGGGTTGGTCTTCGATTTCGCCGCAAGGTATTGAAAGGATGCCGTCGCTGAACCCCGAGAGAAACAGCTGGCGCAAAACCTGAAGTCCCCGGTACGCTCCGGCCTCTGCCCCGGCGCTAAGTGTAATCCCATCGGGGAGAATTTTAATACGATAGGATTCTTCCGTATGCCGTAATTTTTCCACTGACGGGCTGGCGGTTTGCTCAAGACGGATAAAGCCCCTGTCTCCAAAAGCCGCATCGCCCCAGGTCTGACGGAGTTGTTCAATGAATATCTCCGCTTCACTCTGAAAAGCCTTTCCCTTTTCCATCAGTGGAAGGCCGGGGCAGTTGAACGATCCGTCAAGGTACTGTACAGAAACAGGCTGTGGTACTATAGAATAATTTTTCATTTGTTTTAATATAATACAAGAATATGGATTGTGAAATAGTCTTGCAGATCTTTTTAGGCGGCTTTTCGGGAACGGCAGCTCCTTACGAGAAAGTGGAGCAAAAATTGCTTTCAGTTTTGCCTCGCTTGCCTGTGTCAAAGGTGATTATGGGTTGGTCGCCTGATAAATCAGTTTATCAAAAAACAGCCAGGCTTCTTGAAAAAAAACATTGAATTTTATTTATGGTTTTCTGTTTTTTCAGAAACCGGTAAACTCACGCCCATGATGTACCGCCTTACCAACGCTCCTGCGGGACTGCCCTTTGAGACGGAAGCGTTACTCAACGGGTGTGGCTGCGTAGATCCGTTTAAGAAACAAAGGTTCTATGATATTCTTGGTTTTGACCCTTCCCGTAGCGGGTTGTTGACATTCATGGGCAATTGAGCCAGAGGAGCTAATTATGTGGGCTTTATACGCGCTTTTTTCCGCGCTCTTTGCGGCGCTGACTTCAATTCTTGGGAAAATCGGCGTGGAGAACGTCAACTCAAATTTGGCGACGGCCATCCGTACCGTCGTAGTACTGGTTTTGGCCTGGGTAATTGTGTTTGCGACAAAGGCTCAGGGTACTATTACGGAAATCAGCCGGCGAAGTCTTGTCTTCCTGATTCTTTCGGGCATTGCCACGGGGCTTTCCTGGCTTTGCTATTACCGTGCGCTCCAAATGGGTCCGGCCTCGCGGGTAATCCCAATTGACAAGTCCAGCGTAGTTTTCGGTATGATCCTCGCTTTTATTGTTTTAAGGGAGGCTCTTACGGTTAAGGCGATAATAGGCGGCTCGCTAATTGCAATAGGGACTTTTGTTTTGATTTTTTAGAGTTTTTTAGTTATTAATCCCTGCCGCCCTTCTGATATTGTCCCTCATCTCAATTGACGCCGCTCTCGCTGCCTGTGCCGCAATTGCGTTGTCCGCTTCCTTGCCGCTCTGCTCATGCGAGTTTTGCCAGGCTTTGAGTATTGAGCGTGAGGCGTTCACGATGCCGCCGTTGCCTTTACGCAAAAGCAGGGCGGCGTCTGAGGCGGCGCCTCCCTGGGCTCCGTAACCGGGAATGAGGAAAAAAAGACTGGGCCGCCCGGCGCGGATGGCCGCCGCTTCTTTGCGCTCTTCTTCGGTTTGGGGATCCGCCCCCACAACTGCGCCAAACGCGCCGTAGCCGTGAGCGCCAAGGCGGGAAGCGGCCAGCTCTGAAAGCTTGTCCCCTACCGCGTCGAAAAGCCGCCGGGGGGAGGAGCTCCCCTCATTAATAATTAAACATTCAAAATCGCGCCTTCCCTTGTTGCTGGTACGCATTAGCACGAAAGCGCCTTTGCCTTTTTTGTCCGCCCACTGAAGCCAGGGCTCAATGGAGTCCATGCCAAGGTAGGGGTTAAGCGTAACAAAATCCGCTTCGAAGTCGCCATCGAAGTGGGCCCTGGCGTAACGGGCGGCAGTGTCGGCAATGTCGCTGCGCTTGATGTCGGCGATTGTAAGGGCTCTCCGCTCGCGAAGGTGTTTGAGTGTCTGTGCGTAGGCATCCAGTCCGGCAAGGCCCATTTCCTCGTAATAGGCGATCTGCAGCTTATAACAGGCGGCAATGTCGATGGTAGCGTCGATGATAGCTTTGTTGTACTCAAGCACCGTTTCGGCGGGGGAGGAGCGGCGCTCCTTTTCGGGAACATATTCCGGGGCCGTGTCCAACCCGACGCAGACATGGCCTTTTTCCGCCACTGCCTCGAAAAGTTTATCCATGTTGTACATAGGAGTATTGTAGCAGAAAAAATTATTCCTCACTATTCTGAAACACAACCCTTCCCCGTTGAAGCGTCATTAAAATTTTTCCGTATAGTTTGCGGTCAACAAAGGGAGAATTTTTTCCACGGCTAAAAAATTTATCGTTCTCCACGATCCAGGCAGCTTTCGTATCCAGTATAACAAGGTCTGCCATGTGGCCGGGAAGAAGGCGGCCGCGTTTTTGGGTATTCCCAAAGCCCAAAAGCCTGGCAGGGTTTGCGCTTAACAGGGACGAAAGGTGTTTTAAATCAATAATCGGGTCGATACCGCCGCTACAGGCAAGCTCAGAGTAAACGGCGGCGAAAGCGGTTTCAAAACCGGAAAAGCCAGGCGAACCTGATTCCTTGTCCGCGGCCGAATGCGGCGCGTGATCGGTAGCTATAGCGTCCACTGTTCCGTCTTTGAGCGCCTGGATAAGGGCCTGTCTGTCTTCTTCACAGCGCAGCGGCGGATTAACCCTGCCCCAGGTTTTTGCTCCCAGTTTGTTGGCATCCACTTCTGTAAGGCAAAGGTGGTGGGGCATGGCTTCGCAACTAAGGGTAAAGCCGTCCGGCGCAGCCAAAGCGGTGATCTCCTGTTTTGCCTCGCGAATGGTCTGGAGAGCTTTTTTTGTGGACACATGGGCAATATGGATCCGGCAGCCGGCTTGTTTGCCCAGCGCAATAACCCGGCGGACAGCGTTGTTTTCATCGTCGCCAAAATCGCAGTGGCAGGAAATCGGGATGCCGATACGCTTTGCCTCTTTCATGGCCGCAAGGAAAAGGCCGTCATCTTCAAGATCCTTTCCGTCTTCGGAAAGCATCAGGGGGATGTAAGAAGCGCCATCGGAGGAGATACCTGTAATACCGGATAGTTTTTTGCCTTCCATATTTTTAGTCAGGGAGACAACAGGAAACAGATCGATAAAGCCGAGGGCGTCCGAACGTTTTTTAAGCGACGCCGCCTTTTCAATAGTATCAATGGCAGGCTTTGTATTTGCCATGCAGACCACAGTACCAAACCCACCGGCAGCGGCGGCCACGCACGCGGACTCTAAAACCTCCGAAGGTGTTGCGCCATTTATGCCAGGGCCAGGGTCGCGGAAATGAGCGTGGGGGTCAACAAAAGCCGGCATGAGGACGGGAAGCTCTTCGGAGGATGAAAGATTTCTGCCGTCAATGATCATCGCCGCGCTGGTGATTTTTTCATCGGGCGAGGAATTTCCAAATTGCACGGCGCTAATAATTCCTTCCTGAACAATTATGCTGCCTGAGGCATCTTTTTCTTCGTCAACAAGGCGGAAGTTTTTAAGGATGATCTTCATACGGCGTCTCTGGAATTTTTAAGTCTTGAATTGTTCCGCTGATTGAACAAAAAGTTCAACAAGGGTCGGATCAAACTGGGTACCGCTTCCTTTTGCGATAATTTCTACAGCCTCTTCATGAGTATAGGCTCTTTTATACGGACGGGTTGATACAAGCGCGTCGTAAACATCGGCAATCGCCATGATGCGTCCCAGAAGCGGGATTTCTGTTTCCTTGAGCCCGAGCGGGTAACCTGTACCGTCCCATTTTTCGTGGTGGCATGCGGTAAAAATTTTTGCGTAATGCAAAAAGTTGCTCTCTTTTGCAAGGGCTTCAATCATTTCGATTATCTGCTCCCCAAAAACAACATGGGTTTTTATGTTTTTGAATTCTTCTTCGTCCAGTTTTCCTGGCTTATACAGGATATTGTCAGCAATTGTTAGTTTTCCAACGTCATGCAGCTGGCTGGACTGAAGCAAAAGATCTAAATCCCACCCTTTCGCTTCCTCACTGTAGACACTGCCCTTTTCCATTGCTTCCACAAGGATTTTTATTGCCTTTTGGGTTTGATCAATGTGGTGGCTGCCTGCCATGTTGTCACGGCATTCAATCAATTCCGCTATGGTTTTAATCATGGCGTTTTGTAAATTCAAAATATTATCGGTTTTTTTATCAACCATCTTCTGCAAATTATCATTGAAGTTTTTAAGTTCTGCGGCCTGCTGTTCAAGTTTTTTTCGCTGGGCTTCCACAAGCAATTGGACTTCAATGCGCTTTAAGAGCAAAGGCGGTTGAAATGGCTTGGTTATATAATCAACGGCCCCCAAAGAAAGCCCGGTAAGTTCGTCTTCTGAACCGGCCCTAGCGGTGAGAAAAATTACCGGAATATCTTTAGTTTCCGGTTTTGATTTTAATATTTTTATTGTCTCGTAGCCATTGATCTCCGGCATATCAATATCAAGGAGGATCAGGGCAGGGGTATTTCTTTCCAAAATGCTGAAAAGTCTTTTTGCGGAGGAAGCAGTGGCTACGGCGTATTTTCCCGACAGTGCATCCCTCCCAATCTGCAGATTTGCCTGACTGTCATCAACCATAATGATCAGAGTATTGTTATTTTCCATAGGCTGCAAATGACCCCCCGTTTTCCAGTCTCAACAGTATTTTTCGATACAGGCGATGAGCGCTTGTGGCTCAAAGGGCTTGGTGATGTAGTCTACTGCTCCAAGGCTGTGCCCCTTTTCCTCTTCGTGGGCATCGGTCATACCTGTTAAAAAGATAACAGGAATATCTTTGGTTTCATGGTTTAATTTTAAAATCTTTATGGTTTCGTACCCGTCCATTCCGGGCATATCAATATCCAAAAGAATTAAAACCGGATGATTGTGTTCCAAAAGACCGAAAAGCTTGGGCGCGGACGGGGCGGTTGCTACAGTATATTTTTCCGACAGCACATTTTTGCCAATCCGTAAATTAGCCGGGTTATCGTCTACTAGCATGATAAGCTTCTTATCCGTTTCCATGATTTCCCCTTATTTGATTGAAGCAATAAACCCGTTAATTGTTTTTATTGCGCTTTCAAACTCAGTCATCAATACCTGGTCGGAGATCTGTTCCAGGATTTCTTTCACTTTCACCTCAAGCGGCAATTTGTTCAATTCTTCCAGAATTCTGTCGGTATCTGTGACATTTTGCAATTTCAATGCTTCCGCCAGTTTATCAAGTAGCAGGAGGTATTCAGGCGGCGCCCCTTTCGCAGACTGAGAACTGTCAGGCTTTTTCCTGGCGAATACCTGGCTGATGAATCCATGCCCGCCGGATTTTGTCGATTTGTCTTCCAGGGCGTCGCGGACGCTTTTAGTAAGCACAGTGAGGTGTTCAACAAAATCAGGCAGATTATCCTGGATAAAGGATAATTCCCTGTTTCTGCCTGCGGCTTCAAGCATGGCGGCTTTATCAGATGTTTCCGCCGCCCCGATAGTTGCCAAAGCGCTTTTAAGGGCGTGAATTTGAGTTATAAACGAGGCAAGGTGCTTTTCCGGAAATTTACCGCTGCCCATGCTTTCGTAAAGAAAAAATCTGAACTTTTGTGCGCGTTCTTCAGCATCCTTTCGAAACATGGACAATACCTGGCGGTAACCTTCTGCAGTACCGCCCGTCATGACAATACCTTTTACGGTATCAATACCGTTAATGAAAGGAAACGAGGTATCGGATACGGCATTGCCCGCTGTTTTTTCGGATAAATTTTCCCTGTTTCTGCCCGGAAGCCAACCCATATATTTTCCTGCCCTTATCATTTTACGGACAAAATGTAATTTTTACAACCGTTAATTTTGCCCTATAAGATCATATAATTTCCTTTGGCGCATTACTTCGTAAAAAAGTACTCCCGCAGCCACTGATACATTGAGGGAATCAATACGGCCCAGAGAAGGGATAGAGATCATGGCATCGCAGCTTTCCCTTAAAAGCCGCGAGAGGCCCGAGCCTTCGCCGCCCAGAATGATGGCTGTTTTGCCCCGAAGATCCCGGCTGTATAGGCATTCCCCTTCCATGTCGGCTCCATAAACCCAAAAGCCGGCTTTTTTCAGTTCTTCTACAGCGCGGGGCAGGTTAGCGGTTTCAGCCTGTGGAACCCAGGCCGAAGCCCCCGCTGAAGTTTTCGACACTGTTTCCGCGTGTTTTGCAATTCGTCTGTGCCGGCTTATTACCAAATCAACTCCGAACTGATCGCAGGAACGCAGTATAGCGCCGTAATTGTGCGGATCGGTTATCTCGTCCAGTATTATAACAAGAATATCGTTTTTTTTGCCCTCATTTTCGAGGCCTTCAAGGAATTCTTCAAGAGAAGTTTCTGCGCTAAAACCGCCTTCGTCCACTGCCAGGGCTATGCCCCTGTGAAGTGGAGCAAGGCGGTCAAGGTCCGCGGTTCCAACCCTGTCGGTACGTATCTTTTTTTCGTTTGCCAGAACCGAAAGCAAGCGAGCCCTTGGGCCCGGTTTTGCAACCAGAAGCGGGCCGCATGGCCGCCCCGATTTTATCCTTTCCTCTATAGCGTGAAAACCTGTGAGGTAGATCATTCAACTATTATATATCTTCTATGTTTTCGTTGTCAGGGAGGTTTCTAAGGTAAAAATCCAGGGCCGTTAACCTTACGATACCGCTTTCGGTTTGAGATTTGCCATCCTGAATGGCCTTTATGGCTCCCGAAAGGTTTTCGAGCAAGTGCTTTGCTTCCTTCATGCCTGATTCGCCTGCCGAAGCGGCTACTTTATCTATTTTATCGATTGTTTTGGGATCGGTATTGTCAAAACCCGAAGATGTCAGGATAGAAATTATGGCATTCAGTTCTGTCCGTAAATCTTCAATAGTCATGGCAATACCCCTGTACTGTTACTAATATATTTCATTTGAAGTAAAATAACCAGCGCTAAATGTTATATAGGATTACTGCCGTTGGGCAACCTGGCCCTCCGAGATTATCCTTCCTTCCCGGCTATAGAGCCTTTTGGGGTTCTCGGGATCAGGAATCTGCTCTCCCCGATGAAAAAACACATACTGAAAATTTCCCGGAGGAAGCGGAAGGGTCAAGGTATAGAATCCGGGGCTTATTTCTCTTAATTCGTACATGAATGGATCCCAGTTGTTGAAGCTTCCACCCACGGTAATTAATTCATTTGGACTGGAGCGGTAGATGAATCTGTAGGTTCCGGGCGGAGCGGCATCCAGGTAAGGTTTGGGCTTTTCCGGCAGGAGAATCCGGGATTCCATAATGCCGGATGGCCCTGTAACGCTTATAGGGTTTGTGGGATCCGTTGTCCAAAGACCGTCAATGATCAGGCGGTAATCCAGGTTTTTTAGATTTGCGGGGATTGCTTCAATGTGGAACATTATTCCTGAATCGACATTAGGTGCAATTCCTTTTTGGCGTTTGCCATTAACAAAGAATTCCGAAGAATCCCTTGGGATCATAAGCTGCCTGAACCAGTAAACCCGGGCGTAGCCTTCGTGGGCGAAGGAAATACCAACCCTGCGATGGGCGGACGAAGCGGTAAAAATTACGCCATCTTCGAAAATTTCAGGTTTCCCCGGCTTGGAGATCGTCCTGAGATGGTCAATAAATTGGTAAGAATTTATATCGACTGCCTGGATATTTCCGATAATAAGAATAAGGAGCGCCGCCGCTATGACCGTTTTCATTTTATTCTTTACAATTATCGGTGGATAAACCAATATCTTAATATGCCATCCCTAAGCGCCCTGGAAAAATTTAAAGACTCGTTCAAAAGCGTAGGGATGGAACTCCAAACCTTAGAAGAATTAGATCTGCCTTTTGATGATCTTTCCCTGCCTGAAAACGAGCCTGCTTTTGATCCGGCTTTGGCCGCTCAACCGGCGGATGGATCGCCATCGTTCGAGGACCTGCCTGATGAACCAGCGGATTTGCATCCGCAAGCAGAGACCGGCGAACCGTATTCGCCGCCTGCAGATGAATCGCCTGGTGGGATGGACTCTCTTGACGATCTTGGCGACCTTTTGGGAGGGGGGGCAGGCGATCTTCCGGTTGAGGAAGAACCGGTTTCTCCCGCTCAGGAAGACAACACCGATTTTGGCAATTTAGTTGACACAATACCTGATGATTTTACCGCTGCCGAACCTTCTGCCGATCTTTCCGGTGTTGATAATACTTTCCCCGACTCTGAAGTTTCAAACGACGTTGACGGAACCCCTCCGGATCTTTTAAGCGGTCTTGCGGATGAAATTGAGGCTGAACGACAAGCCTCTTCGGAAAAAAAAGAGGCAAAAGACAAAGTTCCGGAAGAAAATAACGAAATTGATTTTTCAGATCAGGACTTGGGGGATCTTCCTGATTTCGGCGACAGTGGAAGCCAGGAGCCTTCCGGCGAAGAAGAGCCGGTCACTGAAGGAGCTGAAGAAGCCGGAGCGCCGGATTTGTCAGACTTTGATTTGGGGGAATTGCCTGATTTTGGCGGCGGCGAAGGCCAGGAACCTTTTGCCGAGCCCGAAGGGCAAGGTTACCCTCCGGCGCCTTCCGGCGAAGAAGAGCCGGTTACTGAAGGAGCTGAAGAAGCCGGAACATCGGATTTGTCAGGGTTTGACTTGGGGGATCTTCCTGATTTCGGCGACAGTGGAAGCCAGGAGCCTTCCGGCGAAGAAGAGCCGGTTACTGAAGGAGCTGAAGAAACCGGAACATCGGATTTGTCAGGGTTTGACCTGGGGGATCTTCCTGATTTCGGCGACAGTGAAAGCCAGGAACCTTCCGGCGAAGAAGAACCGGTTACTGAAGGAGCTGAAGAAACCGGAACATCAGATTTGTCAGGTTTGGATTTGGGGGATCTTCCTGATTTCGGTGACAGTGAAAGCCAAGAGCCTTCCGGCGAAGAAGAGCCGGAAGTGGAATTTCCTCCGTTTGACACTGACACAGCAGGCACAGAAAGCGACGAAGAGGCTTTTGATTTCGGAGGAGAATTTCCGGATACTGGTGACGAGGCGACGCTGGAAGAAGTCCCTGTCGATGATTTTGACAGGTTTAGCCCGGATTCCGGTTCATTGGGCGAGGGCTTTGATTTAGGCAGCGGAGATGAATTCGGCGGCCTGGATGATTTTGCTATTCCAGGGTTAGACACCGATTTTGAAGCTAAAACTCCGGGAAAAGGCAAAAAAGCGGGCAAGAAGAGGGGCTCTACAGGCGGGGCGGACGATACAGGGGAAATAAGCCTTACCCCGGAGGAATTTGATCTATTACAGGAAACACTCTCATCTTATCCCTTGAATTTGAGGATTGCCTGCGAAGAGCTCATTGCTGAACAAGCTGTTGCGCCGGAACAGATGTCCCGGCTGATTAACCTCCTGGTAGAGGGAGCTCCAGCTTCAGAAACTGCCGCCCTGGCAGGGAAAATACTGGACAAAACCATACCTATTCCAAAAGGATATGAGAAAAGAACCGGCGAGGAATTGGAAGCCGAACAGTCCAGTTTTGCTTATATTTTTGTGCATAACTTCCTTCCCATACTAATGCGCTTTATGGCGATTGCTCTGGTTGTCCTTTCCGCGGGTTATCTTTCCTGGCGGTACATCTATATGCCTATAAAGGCTGAAAAAATATACAAACTTGGGATAGAGCGAATTGAAGCCGGTGAATATTCAAGGGCGAATGAAAGGTTTTTGGAAGGCTATGGAATTCACCCAAAAAAGTCATGGTTTTACACTTACGCGAGGGCGTTCAGAGACGTAAGACAATATACCCTTGCGGAAGAAAAATACAGGGAGCTGCTGTATTTTACAGCTTCAAAAAACAAGCGGGGAATTCCTGAAAAAGCAGCAGTTTTGGAATATGCGGATCTGGAAACAAATTATATAGGAGATTATCAAACTGCGGATAATATAATAAGACGCAATATCTTAGATTATTTTCCCGAGGACAAAGAAGGTCTTCTTGCTCTGGGGGACAACAGCCTAATCTGGGGTGAATACGAGAAGGAGCGCCTTGAGGATGCCCGCCAAGCATATGCCAGACTGATTGAGCGCTATGGCCGTTCCGATCCCCTGCTGGAAAGAATGTTAAAGTATTTTATCCGTACGGATAATCTGGGAGAGGTACTGAACCTCCAGAACTATTTTATGGCTTCAAAAAAAAGGGTCATATCCGCCGCTACGCTTGCCGAAATGGGCGGATACTTTCTGGACAAAAGGCTTGAAAAAGTCCGCGGCGTTCCGAATGAGTATCTTGAGTATATACGGGGGATAAGGGAAATACTTTTAAGGGCTATAACACAGGATCCTATGCTCCCGGAGTCCTATTATCACCTTGCCAGGTATTATAATTATTTTGAAAACTCTGCGGATGAAAGGCTTACGCTTGAAGTAGCGGTACGCGCTTTTGAAGCGGCAAAGGAAGAGAGCCCAAAACGCATCGGGTATCATATTAATGCCCTGCGCCGTTATGCGGAAGTCCTGACTGACGGAAAGGAATTTTTCCCTGCCGAAGAAAATCTTGTAAAGGGAATTAATCTTTACCAGGATGCGCTTTCCCGCAGGCTATTGCCGCCCTCGCCGGAATTCGGCAGGCTCTATGCGAACCTTGGGGATTTGGAATTTTTTGTAAAAAGTGGAGATATGCAGGCCGCCCTGGACTATTACAATTATAGCGAACAGTACGGCTGGGCTCCGCCTGAAATTCAATATCGTATGGGCGCGGCGCATTATCAGCTGCGCGAATGGGGGCCCGCGTTGGAACGTTTTTTTATGGCCTTTAGGGAATTGCCGTATAACCGCCGTATACTTTACGCTCTTGGGAATGTGTCGTATATGCGGGGAAATTATTTCGCCGCCCAGGGCTATTATGACAGGCTTCTGGAAATCCTTGAAGACGACAGAGTTCGTTTCTCTCCGATTACGCCTACGGATGACGAAAAACAGCTTGATATATTGGAACGCATAATGGTAGCCCAGAATAATCTTGGTGTTGTCCTGGAAGCCATGACAGAAAATACCGGCAATAGCAGTTACCGTTCCCGGGCGCAGGGGCTGTATTCCGATTCTGAACGTGCCTGGGATTTACTTACAAGAAACCCCACAAGCATGATCCGGATGCGCCCTTCCCCTGACATTACAGCTCCGGGCGTTAATCCGGCTTATCTGAATGTTCAAAACAGCCTTCGCCCCATACCGGGCTACGAACACCAGTTCTTTCTAAGGGTAGATAGGGATGTGCTTGAACCTTCCATTTGGGAAGACATTGCCCCTTCGGGATTCCGTCTTTCTGAAGGGATACATACAGGCAGATGACCTCCGCTGAATATCAATATTTTGTATCATTGTAATTCCATTGGATCAATCCCTGTACCAGTCCTCAGTCTGAATAGTTGTACGGCCCGTCTTGCTACTGTATAACGTTACTTCTATATAGTAGGTTCCGGGGCCGAGCCTTTTGGAAAACATGGCATTTTCACCCTCACCGGAATCATCGTCCTCTGCAACAAGATTCCCCTGGGAATCATAAAGTTTCAGGTATGTATCCTGGCTTCCTATTGTTCGGATTATCAACAAATTTAATTTGTGGGATAAGTCGTACTTATACCACCTTGATTCAGAAGCGGAGCGGAATAAAACCTTGCTCGAATCATCATGCTTTAAAATAACAGCTGCGGAACGCTGGGTGTTTCCGTCATCAGGAGGGGCAACTTCAAAAAGCGCCCTGATGCTATAAGGACCGGTTGCTTCTTCATCAAAACCCCGCAACTTAAAAAGGCAGGTTCTGCCTGATTCGACAAATATTTCCAGCATGGCGTTGCTATTATTGTCTCCGTCATCATTTTCAGCAATTAAATTGCGGGAGGTATCGAAGGCTTCCAGGTACGTGTCTACACCTCCGGTTGTCTCTACGGTTAAAAACCCTGTTCCCGAGGGAGTGACGCTAAACCAATATTCTTGCGCATTATAGAGGTGGCCGGGAACCCAATTTCCAATACTCAGTTCTATGGGAGACTGGGCAAACAGGCAAGCCGGTATAAATGAAAACAGGGCTGTGATTACGGCTAAACCGCAAGTTTTATTTGGCATAACGTCCTCCGGGCCTTTAGATTACTATAAAATTTGAAAGCAAGCAATCGTTGCTTTTATTAACGCGAAGCGTTGACCCGTAGCCCGCGCTAGCGGGCAGTGAATCTATTCCTTGAAAGAGCCAACGCGAAGCGTTGACCCGTAGCCCGCGCTAGCGGGCAGTGAATCTATTCCTTGAAAGAGCCAATGCGAAGCGTTGACCCGTAGCCCGCGCTAGCGGGCAGTGAATCTATTCCTTGAAAGAGCCAATGCGAAGCGTTGACATGATCTGCCTGGAATGTTAAATTTTACTTTAATATCGCTTTTCAGCTGAGGCCGTTTTTTGGGCGATTAACTCAGTGGCGAGAGTACTACCTTCACACGGTAGGAGTCACTGGTTCGAATCCAGTATCGCCCAAGAAACGGCTTTTCTACAATTCAAAAACCCTGTGCATGAACAGGGTGGCGGCTTGGGCTACGTTGAGGCTGTCCATGAGGCCGGTTCCGGGGATGCGGACAAGGACAGAGCAGGCGTCTTTTACGTCGTCCGGAAGCCCTATCTCTTCGTTTCCCAGAACCAGCGCAATTCCGCTGTGGCAGCCTTTTTTCTTCTCCTGAATAATCTTCTGAAGATACTCTATTCTCTGGCGGGCCCTTGTGTCAGTCCCGATGGTAATTAAAGATTTGGAAGCATCGCGCAGGAATGCCGCAGTGTTCCGGATACTTCGCACAGTCACATGTTCCATGCCGCCCTCCGCGACCCTGTAAGCGCCTGTTGTTAGCCTGGCCTCACTGTCTTTTTCGGAAATTACAATATATTTAACATCGAAAAAAGCGGCGGACCTTATCATAGCTCCCAGGTTGTGATCGTTCCCAACAGAATCAAGAACAATGCCGGTCTTCCCTCCCCGGAACCATTCTTCCAGGTCTTCCTGCGACATGGGCGCTAATTCAGGAAGAAGGATCATGGCGACTACGCCCTGATGATGGGTTGATTTACATATCTTCTCCAGTTCTTCGTCTTCGCAAATTTTGTAAGGACGTTTCCGTTCTGCCAGCTGTTTGCAAACTCCGGTAAATTGTTTTAACCGTTCTTCCCTGAAAAAAAGGCGGTTGATTTGTTCAGGATGGTACTTTGCGACGGCAATTACGGCGTTAAGGCCGCACACAGCAAGTTCCTGGGTCATCTTGTTCAGCATAAAACGATTATATCCAATTCCGCTTTATTCATCTATTATATGATCGCGTTATTATGCATAATGACAGTAATGGAATTATGCCATGGCATATAAAACGGAAAAGTTCTGTTATGATTATGCTTCCGCCGAACCCTTCAAAGCGGAGATCGTTAAGCTCTGTCCTTGGCAAGGCGGTGGAACAGCAATCATTTTAGACAAAACCATTTTTTATCCCGATGGCGGAGGCCAGCCGGCGGATCGCGGGACGATTAACGGCATCCCCGTTTTGGACGTTAGGGAAAAGGACAGGGAAATTTTTCACATTGTTTCAGCGGAGGACGCCGGAAAGCTGGAAATGGGAAAAGCGGAGCTGATCCTGGACAGCCGCCGCCGTCGGGATCATACGCAGCTCCACACGGGCCAGCACCTTCTTTCAGGTACGCTCTTGCGGATGGCCGGCGCCCCGACGGTTTCCATGCACATGGGAGAAGAGATTTGCACAATTGACGTTAATTCACAGGAAATAAAAGATGAGACCCTCATTGCGGTTGAAGACGCGGTTGCTGACGCCATCGAAGAAAACCGCTCTGTGATAGTTCACCTATGCCCGCCGGAAGATCTTTCATCCTTTAAACTCCGAAAAGTTCCGCCTGTTGGGGAAGAAGTGATTCGCGTGGTGGAAATTGAGGGGCACGACATTATTGCCTGTTGCGGTACCCACCTCAAATCAACGGCGGAAATAGGGTTGTTGCGCATATTTGGAGCGGAAAAGTACAAGGGGATGACACGGATTACTTTTCTTGCAGGCCGCCGCCTATTGTTGGACAGTCGGCTTTTAAGACAAAATGCCGTTATCGCTTCCCGTGCCCTCAGCTTGCCGGTGGGCGAGATCGGCGATGGCGTTCTTAATTTCACAGAAAAATTGGCGGATATCGAAAGACGGCTCAAGGTGTTCACCGAGGCGGCCACTAGGGAAAAAGCGGAAGCGCTGGTTCAAAAAGCCGCCAGCGCGGCTGCCTATTCAAAGCTTCCCCCCATTATTGTTGAATCCTACGCCGTTGAGGGCATTAATGAGGTGCTGAACATCGGCAAGATCGCCCATAAAAAGATACAGGCGGTTTTTGTGCTGGCTTCCGGGCAGGACAATAAATTTGCCGCTTACAGCTCGGTTGAAGGTTTTGATTTGCGGGCGTTTTTAAAAAATGCGTTTGAAGCTCAGGGCGGCAAGGGCGGAGGCAGCAATATGTTTTTCCAGGGTAGTTTTGCGAACAATAAAACTATGGAGGATTTTCTTGCCGGTTTTAAAAACTAAAAGAATGGGTGATTTCCAAAAACTCGCTTGTGCCGGCAAATTCGATGTCGTCAAAAAAAATGGCCTGCATCACAATGCCTTGATTTATTTTGCAAAAAAAACTTAGCAGCATAAACCGGTAACCGCCGCCGTATTCAGATGGCGGATCCGGAATAAAAGCCGAGACGCCAATGTCTCCGTTGAACTCGTCGGCTACATCCTCTTCGTTGTATAGCTCCACTTCGTTAAGGTCTACTTCAAAACCGGCGGCGGAATTAATTATAGGAATAATAAATAACGCGAAAGACCTGTGGATGTTTGCCACGTCGTATTCAGTTTGGGCAAAAAGGCTGTAGCGCAGTTCGTAATTGCCGCCGCTGTCCATAAAAATACATACAGTTCCAAAAGAATCTGACGCGGGATTATCAACCAGAATCATGTGCGGGTACTGAATAATATCAACATCAAATTCTCCCCCAATGGCAAAGGGGAGATCCTGTGCCTGGGCGCCCAGAGATACGGCGGCTATAAAAAAAACAATAAAAAAGGAAATAGTTTTATTTTGCATTGTTTTTCTGGCGCTGCCTTAGAGCCTGCTTGAAAATTGCGTCGGCGTCAATTCGGTCATCAATGCCGGTAAGCGGCGTACCGCTTTCTCCGTTTACGCTACGGAACAAAGACGTAGACGGAGCGTCATATGCCCAGCTGTTTTCGTTGTTAACAAGGTGATCCAGCACGGTGGCAATTGCAAGGCAGAAATAAATTAAGGAAGCGTTGGTTTTCATTTTGGATCCGAGAATAGCATCAAGCCGGGTTGAAAGGGGATTGGGAACCTGGAACATGTATGGTTCCCATGGATTTTCAATGCCGTCACATGGAGCATGAACTTCGGCCCCCCCCGCCTTGTTCCCGTTTTCAATACCCGTAGCTACGGCGGTAAGGAATTTTCGAAGTGTCCTTATTTTCGCATACATAGCAATGGTATCCTTTTTTTGAATTGTAGGAGCCCCGAAAGAGTCAAATTTATAAAACGGAAGAAGGTAAAACCGCTTGATCCAGTGCATTTCAGTAACAAGCTTTCTGTTATACGGTGAACTGCGTTCCTCTACGGAACCCTCCAGAATGCGGACATATTCTGTCATCCTCGGTAAATATTCCTTTTCGAAGATTGACTCAGTGTAAAAATACCAATTGTTTATTATTTCCCCTAAAGTATTATCTACCCTTTCCGTATTTCCGCTGGAATCAGAAACAGAATCAAATGAAACATAACGCAGTCCAAAGAACAGCTCTCCTAAACTGCGCAATAAAATATATATCTGCAGCATGGGATCTGTAGGGGCAATGTTTACAAAACCCTTCTTTAAATCAAACATGTCAGCGAAGTATGGGTAAAAATCCGGATAGGCTGAAGGCTTGTCCCAGCCTGATTTTGGAAAAAGCATATTCATGATATTAAGGCCGCGCTCCAGGGCCTTTTTCTCGGCCTCTACCGCTGCCCGTCTCTCTTTTTCTTCTTCGGAAATTTCTTTTTCTTCCGGTTGATTCTCGGTCCCAACAGCTTCTGATTCAGCTGCATTGGATTCACCAGCCGCTTCTTCATTTTTAGGAGGCGAATTCCCGCCGGAATCAGGATCATTGGCATCTATTTGCATATTCAGAATTTCAGGATTTATTTGATTGTCTTCGGTAACATTAAGGAAGGCCATGTAACGGTTTTTACGTTCTATGAAAAAAGAGCCATAGGTTATAAAAGTGGGGGAAACGGTTTTCATAAGAAGAGGATATATAAGATAACTAATATCCTTTTGGACTCCTGAAAAAGCGATAAGTGCGGAACGGATCAGCTCCTGATACTTGTTTTGGGCATCAATCGGGTTTTCAATGTAAAGCAGCTTGTACAGAATCTTGTAAGCACCTCGGATATGGGCATCCATATTCAGCTTGCCCAGGATAAAAAGAGGTTTATAAATTGCCCGGAGTATATCGGCGAAATCGCTTACCCTTGTGTTTTTGGGGTGGGCCTGAATTTTTGCGAGATCCCCTGAGATTTTCTCTATGTCCCAATACCTGATTACATCAAGAATGGAATATGCCACCGGAGCTGATTTTTTCATCTTTTCATTCCGCTTGAAATTATTCCGGGGAAAAAGACCGCGGGTGGAGAGGACAAGAGCTTCAATTTTTTTGTAATACTCCGCCATTCGGCGGGTTACAAATGCGGGGTTTACATAATCAATAATGTCAGAAAAGAGTGAAACCACAGAATAAAAAACCTGACCGGGGGTTTTTATCTCGAACTCGGGCTGGCCGGCAAATTTATCCATTTTAATCCGGTCCCAATAGCCGGCTTTCATGGGGACTAGAGGATCATCTAGTGGATCTGTTTTGGCCGCGCGGTCTGATTTCTTCTTTCCGGAGTTCTCTGCTTCATCATCCAATTCGAGAGGCATATCCACGTGGCGTATTGAATGTCCTGGGCGATTTCCGATTTGTACCTCTACCCGGTCACGCCTGACACGGTGGCCCTGACGGGCTTTTTCTTCTTCTTCTGTCCTTTCATAGCCAACTTCTCCGCCCAATTTTTTGGCGAGTTCCCTGGCCTCATCCGCCTCAAAGTGTCCCAGTTTATTCCTTACCCGTTCCAATTCGCCCGGGGCATAGATTGCCGCTTTTTTTGCCATTTTAAATCCGTAAAAAAAGTTTTTCCCCTGTTCCCCAAGCGTTTCGTATCGGCAGCTCCTTTCCGTCAGCGTCAACCAAAAGGCCGTTAAAACACCCCAGGGGATTCTCATAACCGTACCCGAAGAGCAGGCTTGCGTACATGGAAAAAATTGATTTCCTTATACCTCTTTCACGCTCTTTGGGAGTAAACACCAAATCAACCATGCCTTCCATATCCTGAATAATCCAGTCCTTTTCGTCCTTAACGCTCCGGGTTATCTTAACCGGCGGCAGGGGGGTAAGCTTGCCGTCAATCCAAAGGGCGTTCTCATTGTTACTGTAAGGTTCCCGGGTTTGATTTTCTCCTAAGGCAAAACCAAAACGCCGGTTCTTACTGTCGAAACCCAAGGCGGAACACCAGGTTGAGTGCGTCTTTCTCGGGTAATACCCCTTATAATCGCAAAAAAGCCCGGAAGTTTTATCGGGACTAAAATGAATATGCTTTCCCTCCAATACTACGTCTCCTTTTACGGCAGTTAGCGCCTTGTAGGCATACATATTCCGCCGCTCGGAAAACAACAGGCTTACCACCATAGGTGTTGGTTCCCCTTCGGTAAAATCAAATGCTATATGTGCTGTAAACGCAGGTCTTTTGCGTGTACTTTTAATATCGAGTTCCAGCATAACACTTTTTATATCAAGCCAGGAATGAATTCTTAAAAAAAACCAGTTGGAATAGCTATCCACCGAAGCATTATAAAGAGACTGTGGCATCCGCCAGCCGCCCCCGGGAAGAACTTTAAGGTATTCCAGCCTTTCTTTAGTTTCACAGTTGTAAATTATCACCAGGGCAATTCGGCTATACTTCATATTGCAGAACCGGATTTGAAGTAAATAGCGATCATCATGAATGGTAAAGGATTCCCATTCCTTTATCAGAAGGGACTTTATTCCCTTGGGCAGCGGGATTGAGTAAGGCTTGCGGACACTTAAAAGATCCACCTCGTCAAAAGCCTTCGTCCAGGTACCCTGAAGGGGAGTTCCATTTTCCACCGGAGAAGGCCGGGGTTTTTGAATTTCTCTGGTATACACTAGTATAGAAGATACCACATTTTCCAAAGATTTTCAATGAAAGGGAAAGAGGAATGGAAAACCTGGCTCTTGCGGTTGTGGCGGCTAATATGATAATGTTTCGTCATGAAAGCTGCGATTATTTTCGGTTCTCAGTCGGATAAACCAGTTGTAAAAAAGGCCGTTGATGTGTTTAGGGAGATGGGTGTGGATTTCAGCGCACATGTGCTTTCGGCGCACCGGGTACCTGAACTGCTTTCTGAGACTTTAAAACGCATTGAGGCCGAGGGAACCGAGGTGATAATTGCCGCCGCCGGTCTTGCGGCCCATTTGCCAGGGGTAATCGCAAGCCAAACCCTTATTCCGGTTATCGGCCTGCCCATCAGTTCCGGCGGTCTGGGGGGATTGGACGCCCTTCTTTCGATCGTACAGATGCCCAAACCCATTCCGGTAGCTACCGTTGGAGTGGACAACGCCGCCAATGCCGCCCAGCTCGCCTGCCAGATTCTGGCTTTAAAGTACCCGGATTTGAGGGAAAAACTAGCATCTGCCAGATTAAAAATGAAGGCGAATTTTGAAAAGGAAAATAAAGAAGTTCAGTTCTGAATTCGTAACGCAAACCGGCTTCGACCAATAAAATCAATAGCGTAAACATGGATATATGCCCCAGATAAATTTTGGTTTTTCCAATTATCCTCCATGAATTCTATTTTATATTATATTTTGATTTGGGCGATTTCAGAAAAAAATTAATATATTTTATCAGAGTAATCATTAGGATGAGGTATTGCGAATATGGCAACGATCCCCGTCAAGTCATTAAAAAATTTCGCCAACAATAAATTCCTTGTCTTTTCCTGTATCCTTTTCTTTATTATTGCTTTGTCGGCTATTACGGCATATTCAATTTCCGCGCGTCAAATCAACAATTCTTTTATTGAGCAACAGCTTTCCATAGCGTCTGAAACGATGCGGTTGCGTTTGGCAACTGCGGTAGACAGCGAGCTTGCCCTTCTGTTGAAAATGGCGGATACCCCGGTAATCAGGCAGTATTTTTTGAATCCCTCTGATCTTGCTCTTAAATCCCAGGCGGACGATGAATTTACCATTTATAAGGAACATTTCAATAATAAAATACTCTACTGGGTTAATGACGTGGATAAAATATTTTATTCAACGGGAAACGCTCCTTACGTTATCAATCCTGATGATCCCAAGAATTATTGGTACAATTTAACGTTGTACGAAACAGAAAAATATATTTTTAACATAAATTATAATCCTGATTTGGAGCAAATCTATCTTTGGGTCAATGCCCCGGTATTTGTTACCGCTGAGACAGGCAAAAAGCCTATAGGGATGATTGGCACAGGCATAAATTTGACTGATTTCTCAAATTTTGTGGCTTCTAGCTATAGGGAATTCGATGAAAATATCACAACATATATGTTCAATAAATACAATGAAATTACCTCGGCGGTTAATTATGAACTGGTTAAAAATAAAGTCCGTGTTGACGAACACCTTGGCGAAACCGGAAAAGAATTAATAAAGGTAGCGCATGAGCTTTTTGGCGATGAAAGCCGGAGCTTCATCTATGATAAAAAAATATACCTTGTAAACTCCATACCGGCGATGAGATGGTATCTGACCGTAGGTTATCCGGCACCAGGCTTATTATCCCTGAACCATGCCATGAATACCGTGTTTTTCACTATGCTGTTCCTCATCCTGTTCCTGTTTATCATTATAAATATTTTTGTTGCCCGTTCTGAAAATGAGATAGCGAAGCAAAACCTGCAGCTTCTTGAGGCAAACAAGAAGGCTGAATCCGCTTCCCGGGCAAAAAGCGATTTTCTCGCGAAAATGAGCCATGAAATCCGCACCCCCATGAACGCCGTTACAGGCATGGCGGAACTGCTTTTGAGGGGAGAACTCTCAAATGAAGCGCGAGGCTATGTGCGGGATATCAAACAGGCGGGGAATAACCTCGTTTCGATTATTAACGATATTCTGGATCTTTCAAAAATCGAAGCGGGAAAACTGGAGATCGTTCCAGCCAAATATATGCTTTCATCTTTGATCAACGACACGGTTAATATTATCCGCACACGGCTTAAGGAAAAACCAATACGGTTTTTTACCAACATCGACGGAAATATCCCCAACAGCCTTTTTGGAGATGAAGTGCGTCTGCGTCAGATCCTTCTTAACCTGCTGTCCAATGCTATAAAGTATACGGAAAAGGGGCATATAGGTTTGACCATTACCGCGGATAAACAGAACGATAAACAAGTCTTGCTCAGGATAGATGTAGCAGATACCGGAAAAGGAATAAAACCGGAACATCAGGCAAACCTCTTTGACGAATTTGTCCGGGTAGATAAGAATCAGGGCATTGAAGGAACCGGGCTGGGGCTTCCAATTACCAAACGGCTCTGCGCGGCTATGGACGGGAAAGTAAGCATGGAAAGCGAGTACGGCAAGGGCAGCGTATTCACGGTGATTGTCCCGCAGGGCATTGAATCAAAAGAACTTTTCGCCGTGGTGGAGGAACCCGAAAAAAAGAAGGTTCTTGTTTATGAAAGCAGGCTTAATTATGCTAAATCGGTGTGCTGGTCGCTGAAAAATATGAATGTTCCCCATACTTTGGTAACGAATCAGAATGATTTTGCCGCTTCACTGTACCGCGAAGAATGGTTCTATGTGTTTTCAGGTTACGGTCTTTATGAAAAAATTAAGCCTTTTATGGAGCAGAACGATTCGGTTTTCTGTGGAAGAAAAAAGCCGCATCTGGCTCTTATGGTGGAATGGGGTACTGAGGCATATATCCCCAATGCACGCTTTGTGTCCATACCGATACAGTCCATGTCCATTGCCGATACTCTTAAC
>Ga0268262_10001801_pt1 | contig 25793 bp, 33 predicted proteins | sample TergutNc150P3_FD_190354 | JGI IMG/M metagenome (GOLD analysis project Ga0268262, IMG submission 190354) | Nasutitermes corniger P3 segment gut microbial community from laboratory colony in Florida, USA - Nc150 P3 (SPAdes) (version 2) | ecosystem: Host-associated > Arthropoda: Insects >... | reverse complement strand
TTTACAACGGAAAAACTTGGGTTCCCGTATACATTACGGAAAACCTTGTAGGTCATAAACTTGGCGAGTTCGCTCCCACACGGATTTTCCGCGGGCATTCGGGCTCTGACAAGAAAGCGGCGGCAAAATAGGCGGAGTTATGAAAGAAGAAAAAGGTTATAAAGCAATTAGCAGATTTCTTATCGGTTCGCCTTACAAGATCAGACCTGTAGCAGATCTTGTTCGCCGCAGAACATACCCGGAAGCTATTTCCATTTTGGAAAATATGCCTCATAAGGGAGCGAAGCTTATTCGCAAGACAGTAAAGTCTGCGGCTTCCAACGCGTTAGCGGATAATAAAAAACTTGACGAGGATATGCTTTATGTTAAGGAAATTTATATTGACGACGGTCCGAGACTTAAAAGAGTTTGGTTCCGCGGCAGAGGAAGAGCGGATATGCAGGTAAAGCGAATGTGCCATGTAACCGTAGTGGTTGATGAAACTTCGGCTTCAGCTAACGATGCGGCTGCTAAGAGCGGCGCGGCAAAAGAAGGGAAACCTTCAAAAAAGGCGGCTAAATAATGGGACAGAAAGTAAATCCGACAGGACTTAGACTCGGTATTAATAAAACTTGGGGTTCCCGCTGGTATGTCGATCCAAAAGAATATGTCGACGCTCTTCACGAGGATTTGTATCTTCGCAAACTTATTATGGATATGCCGGAAACCAAAGGAGCGGATATTGCAGAGTTGGAAATTATCCGCCACCCGCAGAGAATTACAATTACAATTCATACGGCGCGCCCCGGTGTAATCATCGGCGTTAAGGGCGCTAACATCGAAAAAATCGGCAACGATTTACAAAAGAAGATAAACAAAAAAGTACAGATAAAAATTAAAGAAGTGCGCAACGCCGACAACAACGCCCAGATTATCGCGCAGAATATCGCGCGCCAGCTTTTGGCAAGATCGTCTTTCAGACGCACAATGAAGCAGGCGATTACAAACGCAATTAAAAAAGGCAACGCTCAGGGCGTAAAAGTGCGTCTTTCCGGCCGTCTCGGCGGCGCTGAAATGTCGCGCACGGAAGAAGCAAAAGAAGGACGAATACCGCTTCACACATTAAGAGCGGATATTGATTATGGTTTTACCGAAGCGCATACTCCGTTTGGATCAATCGGCGTAAAGGTTTGGGTTTATAACGGCATGAAATACGGCAAAGAACAGAAAGAAGACGCAGGCGCTCTTGTCCGCAAACGACGGGACAGGGCTCCTGCCAGGAGTTAATATATGCAGAGTCCAAAACGTGTAAAGCGCCGAAAGGTGCAGAGGGGCAATATGCCCGGAAACGCCACAAGATGCAACTCTGTCGTGTTTGGCGACTACGCTCTTGTCGCTTTGGACAGAATGTGGATCACGAACAGGCAGGTGGAAGCCGCCCGTATCGCGATTAACCGTCATGTGAAGCGCGGCGGAAAAATGTGGATACGCATTTTCTGCGACAAGCCGTTTTCAAAGAAGCCGGCTGAAACTCGCATGGGTAAAGGAAAAGGCGCTCCCGAATACTGGGTAGCGGTAGTAAAACCGGGAACGGTTATGTTTGAACTCGGCGGCGGTATTGCCCGGTCTCTTGCGGAAGAAGCGATGACTTTGGCGGGATCAAAACTCCCGATTAAAACAAAATTTGTCGCCCGCGCGGATATGGAACTTGGAGCTTAGGAGGATAGGGATGAAAAATTCATTTAAAAACTTGTCATTTCCCGAACTCAGAGCCAAACGGGAAGAACTTAAAAAGAAATACATGGAATTCCGTTTTAAAAATATTATCGGGCATGTAGACAATCCTCTGCAAAGGCGTACGATGCGCCGGCAAATTGCCAGGCTTAACACATTAATCCGTGCGCATGAAATTGCGGAACGAAAAAACGCCAAGAGCGTAGCGGAGGTTAAGTAATGGCGGACAAAACAGCGGCGGCATTGAGCGGTAAAAAAGAATTTATCGGATTGGTAAAGAGCAACAAGATGGATAAAACAATTGTAGTTACAATTGAAACATTAACGCTCCATCCTCTTTACAAAAAATACATCAAGAGGGCGAAAAAAGTAAAAGCCCATGATGAAAAGAACGAAGCGAAGATAGGCGATCGCGTTCGTGTAATCGAGTGCAGGCCCATAAGCAAAGAAAAATGCTGGAAGCTTGTAGAAATTATTGAGCGAGCCAAGTAAGGGAGACGGAAAATGATTCAAGTAGAGAGCTTCCTGAATGTGGCTGATAATTCAGGAGCCAAACTGGTACAGTGCATCAAAGTTTTGGGCGGCACGAAGCGCAGATACGCAGGAATAGGCGACATTGTCGTTGTAGCGGTAAAAGAAGCGCTGCCCACATCCGTAATAAAGAAAGGCACTGTGGAAAAAGCGGTTGTGGTGCGTACTCATAAAGAGTTCCGCCGCCCCGATGGAACATATATCAGGTTTGATGATAACGCATGCGTCATTATCGACGCCGCCTTAAATCCGAAAGGAAAGCGTATCTTCGGACCTGTCGCGCGTGAATTGAGGGAGAAAGCCGAGTTTATGAAAATCGTCTCTCTTGCCCCAGAGGTTTTATAGGAGTAGGACATGGCTGAAGCGTTGCATAAATTTAAACTTAAAAAAGAAGATACTGTCCAAGTCATTACCGGCAAAGACAAGGGAAAACGAGGCAGGATCTTAAAAATAAATCGCGACACAGACAGAGTTGTTGTTGAAGGCGTAAACATAGTCAAGAAAGCGATGAAGAAAAGAAAACAGCAAGATCCGGGCGGAATAGCCGAGATTGAAGCGGCGATTCATTCGTCCAACCTGATGATTGTTTGTAAAAAATGCGGACCTACCCGCGTCGGCTACAAACTTGACGGGGATAAAAAGGTCAGATTTTGCAAGAAATGCGGGGAGGTATTATAATGGAAAAAAATTACGTTCCCCGTCTTAAAAAGATTTACAAGGAGCAGATTGCTCCCGAATTGTTTAAGGAATTTAACTACAGCTCCAATATGCAGATACCCAAGCTGGAAAAAATTGTAGTAAGCATGGGCGTAGGCGAAGCATTGCAGAATAAAAAATTGTTAGACGCCGCTGTCGATACATTGACTCAGATTACGGGACAGAAAGCGGTAAAGACAAAGGCGAAGAAAAGTATCGCCAACTTTAAAATCAGAGAAGGACAGGAAATAGGCGCGAAAGTAACTCTTCGCGGAACTATGATGTACGAATTCTTTGACAGACTTGTCAATGTCTCTCTTCCGCGCGTTAAGGACTTTCACGGAATAAGCCAGAACGCGTTTGACGGACACGGAAATTATTCGCTCGGAATTCAAGAGCAGATTATTTTCCCTGAGATCGACTTTGACAAGATTGAAAAAATAGCCGGGTTAAATATTGTAATTGTAACATCGGCTAAAACAGATGCGGAAGCAAAAGCATTCCTTTCCAAGTTTGGAATGCCTTTTAGGAAATAGGGGGTAGAATGGCACGTAAAGCGATGATTATCAAGGCGCAGCGGACTCCAAAGTACAAAACACGGAAAGTAAACCGCTGCAGGATCTGTGGAAGAGCGAGAGGCTTTTTACGGAAATATGAGATGTGCCGTCTTTGCTTTAGAAAACTCGCGAGCGAAGGGCTTATTCCCGGCGTTACAAAATCTAGCTGGTAGGAGAACAGGATGAGCGTATCAGATCCAGTTGCGGACATGCTGACAAAGATTAGAAATGCAGGCATGGCAGGGCACGAAAAAGTAGATATTCCCACTTCCAGGCTTAAGCTTGAGATAGTTAAAATATTGAAGACCGAAGGGTATATTAAGAATTTCAAAAAGGCAAGCCAAGAGGGTGCGAATGTCATCCGGGTTTTCCTTAAATACGATGACAATACCGTTCCTATTATTCACGGCATAGAAAAGGTGTCAAAACCCGGACGCCGTGTTTATATGGGATATCAAAGTATGCCGAGGGTATTGAACGGATACGGAACCCTGATCGTTTCGACGTCGCAGGGTGTAACAACAGGCAAAAAAGCAGCTGAGAAAAAAGTCGGCGGCGAAGTTATCTGCACGGTGTGGTAAGAGGGTAATATGTCGAGAATCGGAAAAATACCGGTTAAGATTCCCGGTGGAGTAAAAGTAACTTTTCAAAACGAAGAGATACTTGTAGAAGGTCCAAAGGGAAAACTTAAACAAAAATACAATCCCGTCATCACTTTTGAAGACAAGGGCAAAGAAATTATTGTTAGTCGCAAAGACGAGCAAAAGCAGACAAAGGCTTTTCACGGTCTTTATCGCAATCTTTTGAACAATATGGTAATCGGCGTTTCAACCGGTTTTAACAAATCGCTTATCGTAAACGGCGTAGGCTACAGAGCCGAAGTGCAGGGTAAACTCCTGTCAATGAGTCTTGGATATTCAAATGATATTTTTGTCGCCATTCCCGAAGGACTTACCGCCGCGGCTGACGCGAACGGCAAGATTACAATTACGGGAATTGATAAACAGCGAGTAGGAGAATTTGCGGCGCAGATTCGCAAGTTAAGAGGACCCGAACCTTACAAGGGAAAGGGTATCCGTTATGAAGATGAAATCATCAGACGGAAAGTCGGAAAATCGGGCGTTAAGTAGGGTAAGGGTATGTTACAAAAAATGCTGGAAAAAGACAGAAAACGTCTTAGAAGAAAGATTCACATACGCAAAAGGATATCCGGAACTGCGGAACGTCCGCGTATGACGGTTACAAAGAGCAACCGCAGTCTTTCTGTTCAAATTATTGACGATGACAAGGGACATACCCTTGTTGCAGCTTCGTCCCTTGAAAAGGAACTGAAGAATATTAAGGCTACTGTCGCCGGAGCGGGACAGTTAGGTGAAATAGTAGGCAAACGTTTGTTGGAAAGAAACATCAAAACAGTGGTGTTTGATCGCAACGGATATTTGTATCATGGAATAGTTAAGGCTTTAGCCGACGGAACCCGGAAAGCGGGAATCAGTTTCTAGGGGGAATAATGGCAAAAACGAAAGATATTATCGAAGATTCTGTAGTAGAAGAAAATATCGAAGACAGCGCTGATTCCGCGGCGGATACGGATTCTGCCGAAGCTGCGGCGGAGAACCGTCACGAAGGCAGAGGCAGACGAGGTCGCGGTCGCGACAGAGATCGAGGCGACCGAGAGCCTGTCGAAAAAGAATTTATCGAGAAACTTGTTAAATTAAACAGAACCGCCAAAGTTGTAAAGGGCGGACGCCGTTTCTCTTTCTCGGCGCTTACTGTAATCGGCGACCGCAAAGGAAAAGTCGGTTACGGTTTCGGAAAGGCGAACGACGTATCGGAAGCTATCCGCAAGAGCATAGACAGGGCAAAACGCAATATGATTCATCTGCCTGTAAAGAATGGGACAATTCCCCATGAAGTAAAAGGATTTTTTAAATCGTCTTATGTTTTGTTAAAACCCGCTCGTTCGGGAACAGGAATTATCGCTGGAGGTCCTGTAAGGGCGATTATGGAAGCGGGCGGAGTTACCGACGTGCTTTCAAAATCGATTGGATCTTCAAGTCAATATAACGTGGTCAAGGCAACATTTGAATGTATCACCAAAATGATGGATGCCAGGACAATTTCAAGAAACAGGGGCAAATCCCTGAGTGAGCTATGGGGTTGATATGGCTAAAATAAAAATCAGTCTTGTACGCAGTACAATCGGCTGTTTGCCGAAACATCGCGCGACAGTCCGCTCTCTGGGGCTTCGCAAGATCGGCTCCAGTACTGTGCAGGAAAAAAACCCGGCTGTTTTGGGAATGGTAAAAGCAGTCTCTCATTTAGTATCAGTAGAGGACGTTAAATAATGGCGCACGATTATGATTTGCACGCCCCGGCAGGCGCAAATAAAAAGAAAAGAATAATTGGACGAGGTCAAGGTTCCGGTCGCGGAACTACAGCCGGAAAAGGAAACAAAGGTCAGCAAGCCCGTTCAGGCGGAAAGACTTATGTCGGCTTTGAAGGCGGACAGATGCCTTTGTACAGGCGTCTCGCGCACAGAGGTTTTTCCAATTATCCGTTTAAACAGGAATGGCAGATTGTCAATCTTGGCGAAATTGAAAAACGATATGAAGCGGGCGAAACCGTAGAGCTTGCCTCTCTTCATAAAAAAGGACTTGTTAGAGGCGTTGACCCAATCAAAGTTTTGGCTAACGGTAATTTAACCAAAAAATTAAGTTTTAAGGTTGACGGCGTTTCTTCTTCGGCGAAAGAAAAAATTGAAAAGGCGGGCGGCGACGTTACTGTTATTCCCGCTCCCGAAAAAGCGCGTCCAAAGAACAAGAGCAAAAAAGCGAAAGCAGGTGGAAAGAAATAAATGGCAAATCCGATAATTGGAATGTTTAGAATAAAAGAACTCCGCGAACGCATTTTATTTACAATCGGAATGCTTTTGGTTTTCCGTGTCGGCGCTGTGTTCCCAATCCCCGGAATTAACGTAAGGGAATTATCCCGTTACTTCATGGATCAGGCGAATTCGGGAAACCCGATAGTAGATTATTTGGACTTCTTCGCGGGCGGCGCGTTCTCTAACTTCTCGGTATTCATGCTTGGTATCATGCCTTACATTTCAATGTCGATTATTATGCAGTTACTGCTCATCGTTTTTCCGAGCTTAAAGAAAATATCTCAGGAAGACGGCGGACGCAAGAAAATTCAAAAATGGCAGAGGTACGGAACCGTTGTAGTCTGTCTTATTCAATCTTATGCCGTTACGCAATACGCGCAGGCTATTTCACGCAGTGTGAATAATCTTTTGTTTATCGATATAAGGGCGTTTACGTTAATCGCCATGCTGACTGTTACAACGGGGACTATGTTCCTTATGTGGATGGGCGAGCAGATTACAAAACGCGGTCTTGGCAACGGAATATCGCTGTTAATCTTTGCGGGTATCGTAGCGAGACTTCCGCACGCGGTTTATGAATTAATCGATATGATGAGGAAGGGAACTCTTAACCCGGTATTTGTCGTTATCGTTTTTGTAATGTTTATCGCCGTAGTCGCGCTTGTTGTTCTTGAACAGCAGGGGCAGAGGAAAATCCCCGTAAATTACGCAAAGCGCGTTGTCGGCAGAAAAATGTACGGGGCGCAGAATACTTATATTCCGTTTAAAATTAATCCTTCGGGAGTAATACCCGTCATCTTCGCATCGTCAATTTTGATGTTCCCATTGCAAATCGCCCAAACTGTCGGCGGTAATGTGGCATGGCTTGCTTCGGCGGCTCGAATGTTAAGCCCAAGAGGAACGCTTTACAACATATTGTATGTGCTTTTAATTATTTTCTTTGCCTATTTCTATACGCAGGTTTCGCTTAACCCCATAGAAATAGCCAAACAGATTCGGGAAAACGGCGGTTCCATTCCCGGGATTAGGTCGGAGAAGATAGAGGAGTATCTTACCAAAATCCTAAACCGCATTGTGCTTCCCGGTTCTTTGTATTTAGCCCTGATAGCGGTCATTCCGACCTTTATCCAGTGGGCGTTTAAGTTTCCAACGTCAATTTCGTACCTTATGGGCGGTACTTCACTGCTCATTATGGTAGGTGTCGGCTTGGATACAATGAGTCAGCTTGAGGGATTGCTGAAAATGCACCATCATGAGGGTTTGGTCAAGCGCGGAAAACTGCGCGGACGGAACTTGTAAGAATTAAGGATTTAGGAGATTATAAGGAATGAAAGTTAGAACAAGCGTGAAGCCCATCTGCGACAAATGCAAGGTCATCAAGCGCAATGGGATTGTTCGCATTATATGCCAAAATCCCAAGCATAAGCAGAAGCAAGGCTAAGGAAAGGAGAGTACATGGCGCGTCTTGTGGGAGTTGACCTCCCAAATAAACATTTGAATATCGCATTGACCTACATCTTTGGTATTGGCAGGTCAAGCGCGGATGCGATTATCGCTAAAGCGAAGCTCGATCCAATGAGGCTTATGAATGATCTTTCTCAGGAAGAATTAAATGATCTGAGGAACATCATCGAAAGTGATTACAAGGTAGAAGGTCGTTTACGCACGGAAGTTGCGTTAAATATAAAACGATTAATGGATATTGGCTGTTACCGAGGACTTCGGCATCGTAAAGGATTGCCGTTGCGCGGTCAACGCACAAGAACAAACGCCCGTACTCGCAAAGGTAAAAAGAAAACCGTTGCCGGTAAGAAGAAATAGGTTTTGGAGGAATAAGTGGCTGCTGCTGCAAAAAAGAAGAAAGAGAAAAAGTCGGTATATGAAGGTAATGTCTACATTCAGGCTACCTTCAATAATACTATTGTTACAATTACCGATCTGATGGGAAACACTGTTTCATGGGCATCGTCGGGAATGTTGCAATTCAGGGGCGCAAAAAAATCGACACCCTTTGCCGCCCAGTCAGTAACCGAGACTGCCGCTCAAAAAGCGTTGCAGGCGGGTTTAAGAGAAGTGCATGTGTTTATTAAAGGACCGGGCATTGGCAGAGAATCGGCTATCCGGCAACTTGGAACAATGGGCATCAAAGTAAAGTCGATAAGCGACGTTACCCCCATTCCGCATAACGGCTGTAGACCAAGAAAGACCAGACGTATATAACAATCGCATAGCGATAAATCGCTGCGATATATTAGGAGAGGAAGTATGGCAAGATATACCGGCCCTGTTTGCAGAATGTGCCGTGTAGAACAGAAAAAATTGATGCTCAAAGGCAACCGCTGTAAAAGCGACAAATGCCCAATGAATAAAAAAAGACCGGCTCCCGGAAAGGATCCAAAAGCCCGTCCCGGCAAAAGGTCTGACTACGGCGTTCAGTTACGCGAAAAGCAGAAGCTTAAAAGAATTTACGGAATGATGGAAAGCCAGTTCCGGCTTTTCTTTGAACGCGCGCAAAGAATGCCCGGTATTACAGGCGAGAACCTTTTTGTATTGCTGGAAAGACGGCTTGATAACGTTGTTTATCGTCTGCGCTTTGCTTCGTCAAGAACTCAGGCTCGTCAGCTTGTATTGCATGGTCATATACTTGTAAACGGCAAGAAAATTACAATTCCTTCTTATATTGTAAAACCTGAAAATGAAATCAGCGTTGTAGAAGGAAGCAAGAACATGACGGTCATAAAGGACGCGTTAAAGGAATACGGCAAATCGGGTGTAATGCCATGGTTAAGCCTTGACCCTGACGCGATGAAAGGGAAGTTCCTCGCCTCGCCGAGAAGAAGTGATATTACCGATCTTGGCGATATTAAGGAACAGATGATTATAGAATTATATTCTAAATAAGGAGCACTCATGGCACGTAAAAACCTTATATCAGGATTTAAACGTCCCAAAAGTTTTACTTTTGAACATGATGAACTCACTCAAAATTACGGCAAGTTTGTCGCTTCTCCGTTTGAGCCGGGTTTTGGTACGACCGTTGGCAATACTTTACGCAGAGTTCTCCTTTCGTCAATTCAAGGGTATGCGATCACTGCGGTAAAAATTGAATCAATAGACGCCAACGGAACTACACATAACGTATCCAGTGAATTTGAGACAATCCCGAATATTGTGGAAGACACTCTGGAAGTTATAAACAACCTTAAACAAATCCGTCTTAGACTGCCGGAAGATACGGAGCAGGACGTTCTGCTTTATGAATGGACAGGCAAACACGAGATAAAGAGCGACGACTTTTCCCGTCCGGGACAGGTAGATGTGCTTTCATCGGGTCATCACATAATGACTTTGATGGACAACGCCAATATCAGATTTGAAATTCAAATTGATCTTGGACGCGGCTATGTTCCGTCGGAAGTGAACGAGCGTTATATCGAAGTTATAAATACAATTCCCGTAGACGCTATTTTTTCTCCAGTAAAAAAAGTGAAATTCAACGTTGAAACCACAAGGGTAGGACAGCGCAACGATTACGACAAATTAATTCTGGAAGTTTGGACGGACGGAACAATCAAACCGGAAGACGCACTTGCCGAAGCCGCAAAGATAGCCAAAGATCATTTTTCCGTATTTATTAATTTTGATGAAAGCAACATCGGTCTTGACGATGATCTTGACGATGAAAACGATCACATTAGAAAAGTTCTTAATACTCCTGTTGAGGAATTAGAGCTTTCGGTTCGTTCTTCAAATTGTTTGAAGAACGCGAATATAAAGACGATAGGGGAACTTACGCGCAAAACAGAGGACGACATTGCCAGAACTCGCAACTTCGGCAAGAAATCGTTACAGGAAATCAAGGAGAAACTTAAAGAGTGGAACTTGAGTCTTGGTATAACCGATTTGAATGTTCTTAAAAACGCCCGTATGGAACCCAAGGTAAAGGATACGGAAGATGAAGCATAAAAGAGGATTTAACCCCCTGAACAGAATGGCGTCTCATCGTAAAGCGCTGCATCGCAATATGGTGACGTCTCTTTTTAATCAGGAGAGGATTAGAACGACAAAGGCGAAGGCGCTTGAAGTTCGCAGAACAGCGGAGAAAATGATTACCCGCGCGAAGGAAGATACGGTACATAACCGCCGTATTGTTTCAGGTCGTTTGTATAACGAGGGTATTGTCGTAAAACTTTTTACGGTTATCGCTCCCAGAATGAAAGACCGCAACGGTGGATACACCCGCATTATTAAATTGGGCGAGCGCAAAGGCGACGCCGCAGAGCTTGTCATTTTAGAATTGGTTGATTATAAATTGGATACCAGCGAGAAAAAGAAAACGAAGAAGAGCGAGGAAAAGTCCGCTGATTCAAAGCCCGCGAAAGAAAGCAAGCCCGCCAAAGACGGAAAGAAGGGGAAATAAATGTCTAAACCACATAGAGGTCAAAGTCTTAGAGAATTATACGCTCACGGCAGAGGCGAGTGTCCTATTTGCAAAAGAAAGAACATCAAGGTTCTTTTTGAGATGGAAGCCGGCGGACAGAAATTCAAAATTTGCAAAACCTGCAAAGCCGCTATAAAGAACGGAACTAAGAAACTGCCTGTTGTTGAATCGGCGGCGGCTCCTGCGGAAGAGGCAAAAGCGGAAGCGCCTGCGGAAACGACTACGGAAACTGCGTCTGCGGAAGCTTAAATAAATAACGAATAAGAATTATAGGAAATTTTTCTCTAATTGCCACTTTATTATTAAGTGATAATAAATGTATGCCTAAAGATTTTATTCCGTAGGCAGGGCAAATTGCGTGTACTAATTATAAAAATATAGTATTATATAAAACTGAGGTGATAAAATGACATTTTTGGAATTTGCCGAGAAGGTTTTGCATGATGAAAAAAGACCTTTAAGTACAATTGATATATGGGAAATTGGAGATAAAAAAGGATATAAAAAGGAATTAAAAACAAAAGGCGTTACACCATGGAAGACGATTAGCGCGCAAATTTATTGTGATATTAGAGATAATAAGGAAAAATCAAAATTTGTTAAGGTAGAAGATGAGCCTTTATTCTTCCTCAAGGAATTTGAAAACGATGCTAATTTTAATAAATTAGAAAAAGAAAATAAAAAAGTAATAGAGAAAAACGATGAATTATTTGAAAAAGATATTCATAAATATTTATCAAATTACTTATGGACAAATTTTAGAATACATACAAAAACAATATCTGCGCAAAAATCTCAGAAAAAAACAAAAAACACAGACAAATGGCGGCATCCTGATATTGTTGGAGTATTCTTTCCGGATTGGGAAAAAGATATTGTAGATATATCAAAAGATATTGGAAATTTCGGTATAAAAATTTATTCCTACGAACTAAAGAGAGAATTAAATATCGCAAATTTAAGAGAAACATTTTTTCAAGCTGTTTCTAATTCTTCTTGGGCAAATGAAGGATATCTTGTTGCAACAGAAATAGCCGATGATGATTTATTTTATGATGAATATAAAAGATTAAATAATTCTTTCGGGATAGGATTAATAAAAATATCTTTAGATGATCCGTCTGAATCACAGATTAAATTTCAAGCCAAACAAAAAGAAGATGTTGATATAGAGGCAATGAATATATTATCGAGAATAAATAAAGATTTTAAGGAATTGATGTTAGATATTAAAACTGATTATACAAGTCAAAGAATTAGAGGAAATTATGATAAAATAATATCCGTAGAGGAATTATATAAATAAAATTATTTCCCCGTAAACGGCGCACTCTTAAAAATCTGCGCGTTCAATCTGTCCGTTACTCCATTAAAAAAAGCAAAGGAAAGTCCATCTCCTGAATTTTTTAGACCGTGCTTGTTTAGTAATTCTTCCGTGTATGAATAAAGCGGGTATATTTTTGTGTTTGAAAAAGCTCTGTCGTAGTGAGTTATTACGGGTATTATTCCGTAATTAATAATGGAAAGCTCGCCTGTAAATTGTTTTACAAAAGTTAACGCTAAAAGAGCGCCGATTATTCTTTCCCTTTCCCTTTGATGAGAAACAAAATTCCCAAGTGAGTAATAGCAAATTGTTTCTTTACCATCGGGGCGCGTAAGAGTTTCTACTCGCTGTAAAACATGCGGGTGATGTCCGATGATAAGATCTACATTTAAGTTGGCAAGAAAGGCGGCAAGATCAATCTGATCTTTATTCGGCTGGAGCATGTATTCATCACCCCAATGCATGGAAACTACTAAAAAGTCGCATAACGGACGCAGGGAAGCGACTTCTTCCTCTATTTTTTTTTTGCTTATCAAAGAGACAAGATTTGGATTGTCTTTGGGGAGAGTATTGCCGTTAAGTCCGTAAGTATAGGATAAAAATCCAAGAGTGATATTGTTTTTTGTTATAATGCGCGCGCTTGGTCCTTCCTTGCGAGCGCCTATAACCGTAAATTCTTTTATTGTATTTAAATGATCAAGAGTTGCGTAAAGACCATCGGCTCCTTTGTCCATTGCGTGATTATTTGCGAGATTTACAATGTCAAAGCCTGTGTCTACATGTGTTTTCGCAAGTGATTGCGGAGAATTAAAATCCGGATAGCCTGAGTAGCCGAAACTTTCGCCAGCCATCGGCGTTTCCTGATTTATAAACGCAAGATCGGCGTTTTTAATTATGCTTTTTACTTCAGTGTAAATAGGCGAAAAATCGTAAACTCCGTTTTTTAAATGAGAATTAAGAAGCGACTCATGAAATAAGTTATCTCCCGCAGCGATAAAATTAATGCTGTAATATGTCTGTTTCGTGTTTTTATCGGTTTTACGGCTATTTGATTTAGGTTCTGAATGGCATGAAAAAATAAAAAACGCAAGCAAGAGGAAAATTATTTTTTTATTTTTCAAATCTGCCTCCGATAACCCTGTTTGCTCCGCTTAGGTCTTTGTATAATTGTATATTTTTAAACTTGTTTTTTTCAAACAAAGTTGTTATCTGAGCCATTTGCCGGGGATCGGCTTCCAATAGCAAATATCCGTTTTGTTTTAAATAATCTGGAGCATTTTTTATTATTCGCGTTATTATTTCCAGCCCGGAAGCTCCGCCGTCTAACGCCAGGCGCGGTTCATTCTGCACTTCCGCGGATAGGGTTTGTATTTCATCAGAGGAAATATACGGCGGATTTGAAACGATTAGCGAGAAGGGCGCGGGTAATGGGGAGGGAAGGGCGGAGTATAAATCACCCTGAAAAAAATCAATATGATTGCCGCCTAGAAGTTTTTCGGCGTTCTGTATCGCTATTTTCAATGCGTTAGATGAAACATCAGTTGCTGTAATTTCACACAAGGGTATTTCGTTTTTTAAGGAGATTGCCACCGCTCCGCTTCCTGTGCAGAGGTCTAATATGTTGGTAAGAGAGTTATCTTGTAATTTTTTTTGAACAATATCTACTGCGGTTTCTACAAGAGTTTCGGTTTCGGGTCTTGGAACAAGAACAAAGGGGTTTACATCGAATTCCAATCCTCTGAATTCTTTTTTACCGATAATATACGCGGTACATTCGCCGTTTGCCCTTCTTTCTATAAGTTCGCAAAATGATTTGCTTTCTTCATCTGAAATGCTGTCTGTTTCTTTTGCTATAAGTTTGGTGCGATCTGTTTTTAAAATGTACGCGAGTAATAAACTTGCGTCCAGTCCCGGAGTTTTTATTCCGGCGTATTTTAAGTCTGCGCTTCCTTGCGCCATAGCTTCACGGATTAACATATTAATACCCCCTCTATTCGTCGTCTGCGGACATATCCGACGCGCTGCTTTGCAATAAATCTTCTTTTGCGGAAAGTTTGAGCGCGTCAAAAAGTTCCGAAGTTTCTCCCTGCATGATAAGATCAAGTTTGTAAAGCGTAAGGTTGATGCGGTGATCCGTTAGGCGATTTTGCGGAAAATTGTAGGTTCTGATTCTCTGGGAACGGTCGCCTGAGCCTACCTGACTCTTTCTTGCCTCGGCTCTCTGCGCGGCGGCTTTTGCTTCTTCCATCTCGTAAATACGCGCCCTAAGTATGCGCATAGCTTTGGCTTTGTTTTTTATCTGGCTTTTCTCATCCTGACAATGTACCGTAACTCCGGTGGGAATGTGCGTTATGCGCACAGCGGAATCCGTAGTGTTAACGCACTGTCCGCCCGGACCGCCCGCGCGCATTACGTCAATACGAAGGTCTTCCTGCTTTATGTCAATTTCCGTCTCGTCGGCTTCCGGCAAGACTGCCACGGTTACAGCGGAAGTGTGTATCCTCCCCGACGCTTCCGTAGCCGGAACTCTCTGCACCCTGTGAACCCCCGATTCATAACGAAGATTTTCATATACGTTGTTCCCGCTGATTGAAAAAACAATTTCTTTTGTGCCGCCCAATTCCGTATCGTTTGAGTTCATTACTTCTAACTTCCAGCTTTTTGATTCCGCGAAACGGGAGTACATTCGATAAAGATCGGCGGCAAAAAGCGCCGCCTCCTCTCCGCCTGTTCCCGCGCGTATTTCCATGATGATGTTTTTCTCGTCCATCGGGTCTTTCGGAATAAGCAGGAATTTTAGTTTTTCATTATCGGTATTATATTTATCTTCAAGTTCTTTAAGTTCTTCGCGGGCAAGTTCCTTCATTTCCTGATCTTTTTCTTCCTGAATAAGGGCTTTAGTGTCGTTAATTTGTTTTTCCAGCCCTTCAATGCTGTTATGCAACTCCGCGATTTCGCTTAAATGGGAATGTTCCTTCATTACGTCGCGGTATCGGTTTTGATCTTTGACTAAAGAAGGGTCTTGAATAAGAAGGGTTAATTCATCGTATTTTTTAAGCAGGGAAGCCAGCCGTTCATTCATGGTTTAGCTTATCAAAAATAAGTAATTAGGGCAAGTTGACCTGTTTTTATTTTATGGTATAATAAAAATTGAGGGGAAATTGGAAAAATTTGTTCAATTTATCAAGGATAAGTTTCAGAAACTGACTGCGGGACAGAAACGCGGCTTTGCCCTTATTTGTACGGTTGTTTTTGCGGGGATTCTGACATTGTCCGTTCTTGCTTCGCTGAAAACTGACGGCGGAGAAAAAAAAGAGGACAAACCTCCTGAATCTGTTATTATCGCCCCAATTCCGGCGGAAGAGCTGTTTTTACCGGATGAGCCCGATTATATTCCCGGCGTGTTGTTAAAGAGAGACAGGAGAGCGAATTGGACGGAAGAAAACGCGATGGAATTTTGGCAAGACCCTTTAAAAAACGGCGAAGAACAATGGCGTGAAAAAATAGAATCTTCTATAGATGATTATTTGGAGCGTGTTCCATGAAAAAATTTAATTTAATTATTATTGCCGTATTATTCTTTTTATTGATTTCCTGCGCGGGATCGGCAAAGAAAAAAGGCGAGGAAGCAAAAAAGACAAATGAGACTGCAAAACAAACAACTGAAACGGTGAAAAAAACAGAAGATGCTTCCGCCGATAAAAAAAGTGCGTCCGAAGATTCAGTTGCTGCCGGTAAGGAAGAATCACCTAACGCGCAGACAGCGCAAGCCGTGACTGACACACAAAAATCCGCAGATGAAAAATCTTCTTTGGAAACTGACTCTGCCGCGAAGGAAGTCGCGGCAGTAACGCCGCCCGAACAGCCTCAGACTCCGCCAGTACAGACGCCGCAGCAACCGGCGCAGACAGCGCAACAACCGCCCGCGCAGACACAGCCGCAGCAACCGGCGCGGACACCTCCGCCGCCTGCGCAAGTGCAACAACAGACGCCGTCCGCGCAACCGCCGGCGGAAGAAAAAAAATCCGCCGCGTCTGACTCCGCTTCTTCCGACAGTGATCAAACAAAAAAAGACCCTTCGCCTTCCATAGCCGGCGGCGGTTTCGCTCCCGCCCCGCGAATTGAGTCTATACTTCAAATGGGTGCAATGCCGAATGATAATGAAATTGTTTTTTCGCGGATTGTACGCGCGACAGCGGGGCAAATTGTAGAGATTCCTTTCCGAGGAAACGGATGGGTTTATCTGGGAGAGATCGCCTCACAGCGCGGAATAGCTTATAATTCACGGCGTAATGATTCCGACGGACAGACTTTTATTTTTACTCTGGAAGAGCCGGGAACCTATGTTTTAAAATTTTACAGACAGGATTTTATAAGAGATTATATATTGAACGATCATGTTCAAGTAGTGGTTGGTGACGCGCCCACGGCGGGAGCCGGCTGGTTTAATCCGCCCGCTGATCGCGGCAAGGTAGTAGCCCAGCCTCGCTGGCCATCTCCGATTGAAGAGACGCAAATAAGAAGCGGTACAAAACCTGTTTCCGAACCTGTTGTAACTACGGGAACTACAGAACCGGCAAAAGTGCCGACACCCGCTCCAAGCGCTGTAACTCCCGCAAATACTGCGCCGCAACAGAGACCGGCTGCGGGAACAACCGCTCCGCAAAGGACTACTCCCACGCCGCCGACAAATACTCAGGATAAAACTCCCGTGCCGTCAACGAATATACCGTCTCCTGTTCCGCCTTCTTCCGCCGCTCCAATAGCGCAGATACCTCCTGTAAATGCAATAGGGTCAGGTGAAAGTGAAAGCGTTCCAGCGGAAAAAAAGGAAATATTATCGCCGGAAGCAGTTGCGCAAAAAGCCAAAGAAAATTTTGACGGCGGAAAAATCCCTGAGGCAATAGCGTTACTCGATCAATTCATGGCGGATTATCCCGACGGAAGCGATGAAGTTTACTGGCTTTTAGGACAGTATTACGAAGCCAACAGCCCAAGCAGGAATATACTTCTTTCATTGGACTACTACCGCCGCCTTGTAAACGAGTATCCGCAGAGCAAACGTTTTAACGACGCAAGACGAAGAATAGCGTATTTGGAAAGATATTATATTAATATTCAATAGATAAAATATTTTTTTATAATTGCTTGACAACTCTCTATATATATGTGAAAATTAATTTATAGGGGGTTAATATGAAGAAATGTGTATTTATTCTTTCTATTGTTATTTTAATTTTAGGTTGTACCTCGCCAAAAGAAGTTTCTGACGCGTACATTTTAAGCGTTTATAATAATCAAGATCAATTATTTGAGGAAGATGGAATGCCGTTTGGCATAAAAGTTTTAGGTATATCAGAGGATAGGTTAACATATTTATTTTCATTGGAAGTAAAAGCGGAAGAGGTAAGAACCACTTCCGGATTGCAAGTAAGAAGAACCGCAAGAAAAAATAATATGGAATTGACTTTTAGCGAAGGAAAATGCAACAGAGTAATTTTCACTTTACCCAAAACCCAAAAAACTCTGGAAAAAGCCGCGGCATATTCTGAAAAATACAAAAGAAAAAAAGAAGAAGGTGAAAATTTTGTCTATTATTATCTGGGCAGAAAAAAGAATTTAGAACTGGGAATAGTTTTTGGAACCAGTACAATTCAATTTGGTTTGATTGATTTATCCTTGTAACTTTAAATCCTCAACCTTTCCACATGATGATACGCCGCGCTGCGAAGTTCTTTTACATTTGAGTCCGTAAGATAGTCGTCAAAAGTCATCATGCGGTCGATGTAGGTTTCCGGGCTTTCTCCCTGCGGCAGAATCTCAATAATTCGGTTTGCTATTGAATTAATAAATTCGTGATCGTGAGAGTTAAAAAGTATAACGCCTGGGAATGCTGTAAGCCCGTCGTTTAGGGCGGTTATCGCTTCAAGGTCAAGGTGATTGGTCGGCTCGTCAAGAATTAAGACATTTGCGCCGGATAGCATCATCCTTGAGAGCATACAGCGCACTTTTTCGCCGCCCGAAAGAACGTTCACTGGCTTTAGAGCTTCTTCGCCGGAAAAGAGCATGCGTCCCAGGAAACTGCGGACATAAGTTTCGTCCTGATCGGGGGAATATTGTCTTAACCAGTCTGTAATTGATAAATCGGAGTCAAAAAAGGAAGAGTTGTCTTTTGGGAAATAGGAGAAGGACGTGGTCTGCCCCCAATAACAATCGCCGCTTTCCGCTTGTTTAACGCCTGAAATAATGTCAAATAACGCTGATTTGGAAGAGTGTTCAAGTCCTACAAAGGCTATTTTGTCGTTTTTATTTATTGTTAGCGAAAAATCTTTTAAGAGAGCCTTGCCTTCAAAGGAATAATTTAATTTTTCTACGCGCAGAACATTATTGCCTATTTCACGATCCGGCTTAAAGCCGACGTATGGGAACTTACGGCTTGTTACGGGAATATTATCAAGGTCGAGTTTTTCCAGTACTTTTTTGCGGCTTGTCGCCTGCCTGCTCTTGCTTGCGTTAGACGCAAATCTTTGGATAAACTCTTTTAATTCTTTCGCTTTGTCTTCGCGTTTTTTTAACTGTTCCCGCGCCTGCCGCTGTAATATCTGGCTCATCTGATACCAGAAATCGTAGTTGCCTGAAAAAGGAGTGATTTTCCCAAAGTCGATGTCGCATACATTTGTACAAACAGCGTTTAAAAAGTGGCGATCATGCGAGACGACAATTACAGTGTTGGGAAAATCAATCAGGAAATCTTCCAGCCACGAGATTGATTCCAAGTCCAAGCCGTTTGTTGGCTCGTCTAGGAGCAGTATGTCGGGACTGCCGAAAAGCGCCTGCGCCAGAAGGACGCGCACTTTTTTTGATTCGTCAAGTTCCGCCATAAGACGGCTGTGATCCTCTTCGTCAAGACCAAGCCCTGAAAGAAGCTGTCCTGCCTGCGCTTCGGCTTCCCAGCCGCCTAAGTCGGCGAAATCCGCTTCAAGTTCGCTGGCGCGAAGACCGTCCTCTTCCGTAAAATTTTCTTTAGCGTAAATTGCCTCGCGTTCTTTTTGCACTTTGTAAAGTTTCGGGTAACCCATGATGACTGTTTCAAGAGCAGGGTATTCTTCAAAAGCGAAGTGGTCTTGTTTTAGAACAGCCATACGCTGATTTTTTGAGACGGAGATTTCTCCTTTGTCGTGCTCAATTTCGCCTGAAAGGATTTTCAGGAAAGTCGATTTTCCCGCTCCGTTTGCGCCGATTATCCCGTAACAGTTTCCGGGAGTGAATTTTAAATTTACGTCCTTAAAAAGCGTCCGCTCTCCAAAGATTATGCTTAAATCTGTAACCGTTATCATTTTTTCTTAAATATCCCTACAAGTTTTGATATTATTCCTTTTTTAACGCCGGTCGGTTTAACAGCTGCCGTTTTTTCATTCATCGGTTTTGCGTTAGCTGTTTTAATGTTAGCCGATTTATCGGCAGTCTGTTTGTGTCCCGTCTTATGATGTTTGTGTTTTGTTTGCTGATATTGTTTTTTGTTTGTATGTTCAGCGTGTTGAGACTTGCCTGTTTCTCCTGAGTATTTCTTTTTATACATTGCCATTCGCTCTTCCATAGTAAGGCGTGAAAGGTCGTGGTTTTTCCCCTGATGTTCAACAGGTTTCTTTTTGTGTTCCGTGTTTTTATGCTCCGTATTGTAAGAACTTTTGTTTTTATTAAATTTCTGATTTGAAGTTTTTGAATGCGCCGGTTTTCTTTTATCGCCGTGTTTGAAATTATCCCGTCTTGCGCCTGCCGATTTTGTTCCGCTTGTGCGCGAGCCATCGTAATTATCAATAGAAATAAACTTGCCTGCGCTTGCGTCGTCATGGTAATGCTCCTGCATCGCAATCTCCGACGGAATTTTTTTCCCGATGTAACGCTCAATGGCAGGCAACTCGTATACGTCCTGTTCGCTCGCCAGAGTAATCGCTTTGCCTGTCTTTCCCGCTCTCGCTGTTCTTCCGATGCGGTGTACATAATTTTCCGCTTCAACGGGAAGATCGTAATTTATTACCATTGCAAGGCTTTCGATATCAAGACCTCGAGCCGCAACGTCGGTGGCGACAAGGAATTTTGTTTTTCCGGCTTTTACGTCATTGATAATTTTTAAGCGTTTTATCTGCGGCAAATCGCCGATGATAAATTCGCACGAGTATCCGTTTAGTTTAAGACGCTTCGCTACAATCTCGGTGTGTTTTTTTGTGTTGCAAAAAATAATTGCGCTTTCCGGCTGTTCGTTTTTTAGAATGCCGAGCAGGAGAGTCATTTTATCGCCTGACGGAACATGGTAGAGAACCTGCGTGATTTCCTCAACGGTTACAACTTCGGGTTTTATCTCGATTTCAAAAGGCGATTTTGTATATTCCCACGCAAGATTTTTTACCCATGCGTTTAGTGTTGCGCTGAAAAGCATTGTCTGTCTGCGGTCTGTGGACGGCACTACTGTGATGAGTTTACGCAAGTCGGGATAAAAACCCATGTCGAACATACGGTCGGCTTCATCAAGAATAAGGAAGGAGATTTCCATCAAATTCATCGTGCCCGATTTGTTAAGGTCGAGCACTCTGCCCGGAGTTCCCGCCATAATTTGCACATTATCTTTTAACATTTTTTCCTGCTGAGCGTAGCCAACGCCGCCGTAAAAACATCCTGTCTTGAACGGCAGATACTTGCAAAGTTTTTTGGCTTCTTCGTCAATCTGCACCGCAAGTTCCCTTGTCGGAGCCATTATGAGCGCCTTGCGTTTGAATAACGCTTCCTCTGTGAGCATTCTTTGGAGAATAACGATTAAATAAGCGGCGGTTTTGCCTGTTCCCGTCTGGGATTGGACGTACAAGTCCTGTTTTGCGTGCAAGTCTTGCGAAGCATGACAGTCCGTTCCAAAAGCGTGGGACAATACCTGCTCCTGTACGGGCATACAATTTATATAGCCGGCTTCATCAATGCCTTTTTGAAGATCGGGGTGCAGGTTAAAGTCTTTGAATAACATATAATATGTTCATTTTACAGGCTTTTTAAGGAATAGGGAATAGGGGGTTTGTTACCTTGACTTATTCGCTAAAATACCCCACTATAAAAGTATATTTTCTGAAAATGGAGGAAAAAATGAGTTTGATTGAATATGTGGAAGCGCGTGAAATCCTTGATTCTCGCGGAAATCCCACCGTAGAGGTCGATGTAATGCTTGAGGACGGCTCTCTTGGCAGAGCGGCTGTTCCTAGCGGAGCGTCTACAGGCGATTACGAAGCGGTGGAACTTAGGGACGGCGACAAAGGCCGCTATTTGGGCAAGGGCGTGTTAAAAGCGGTTGAAAATGTGAATAACATTATCGCCCCTGAATTAATGGGTCTGGACGCTCTTGAACAAGTCGATATTGACAAAACAATGATCGAACTTGACGGAACAGAGAACAAAGCCAAACTCGGCGCTAACGCTATCCTTGGCGTATCAATGGCGACCGCACGCGCCGCCGCGGAATTCCTCGGCGTTCCGCTCTACAAATATTTGGGCACTTTCCATGCGAGTCTTATGCCTGTTCCAATGGCGAATATTATCAACGGCGGAAAGCACTCCGACAACAAAATTGACTTTCAGGAATTTATGGTCATGCCTGTCGGCGCGGATTCCATTAGGGAAGCGGTTCGCTGGACAGCCGAAATTTTTCATAACCTGAAAAACATTCTTCACGCCGCAGGCAAAAATACAGCGGTAGGCGACGAGGGCGGTTTTGCTCCTGACATCGGAAACGAGGAAGCGCTTGAATACATAATGAAAGCGATTGAAAAAGCGGGATACAAACCCGGCGAACAGATAGCGATAGCTATGGACTGCGCTTCTTCCGAACTTTTCGGCGAAGGCGGCAAGAAAGGCTACAAATTCTGGAAATCAAACCCCGATAAACTTTTCTCCGCCGATGAAATGATTGAAATGTACACCAAATGGATAAACAAGTATCCCATTATTTCAATTGAGGATCCGCTTGATCAGGACGACTGGGACGGTTATGTGAAAATGACAAAGAGCCTCGGCTCCAAAGTGCAGATTGTCGGCGACGATTTCTTTGTTACAAATACCAAACGTCTTGAAAAAGGCATTAATATGGGCGCGTGTAACTCTATTTTGATTAAAGTGAATCAGATTGGCACTGTAACCGAAACCTACGAAGCGGTTGAAATGGCGAAGAAAGCGAACTATACCGCGATTGTTTCCCACCGCTCAGGCGAAACAGAAGACAGCTTTATAGCCGACCTTGTTGTCGCTCTTGAGACCGGACAGATTAAAACAGGTTCAATGAGCCGCACAGATCGTATTTGCAAATACAACCAACTTATGAGAATCGAAGATGAGTTGCAGGGTATAAGCCAATACGCAGGCAAAAAAGCTTTTTATAGCATTGGTTAAGAAATTTACCGCGAACCACACGAACAACGATGAGATATGCAGCAAAAGTTCGTGCTGGTTCCTGCAGTTAGCGTGTGGACGCTGAGCTTGTCGAAGCGTCCATGCTCCCTTCGACAAGCTCAGGGAGCGCTCCCATCCGTTCGTGAGGTTTGTGGTAGAAATTTATATTTAATTTTATGTCAGATCAATCTGTAATACCTATAGATCAACTGCTTCCCCATAAATTACCTCTTGTCGCTCTCTTGGGGCGTCCTATTTTTCCGGGGATTTTTACGCCTATTATAATCGGCAATCTCGCCGACGTGCAGGTTGTGGAAGAAGCCAATTCAGGCGACGGGCTTATCGGGCTTGTTATGCTGTTAAACGAAACCGAAACGCCCTCAATTACGGATTTATACACTGTAGGGACTGCCGCAAAAATAGTAAAGAAAATTAATCTGCCCGACGGCGGAGTTAACATATTTATTTCTACATTAAAAAGGTTCTCTGTAAAAAAGACGATTAACGCATCTAATCCGATTGTCGCCGTGGTTGAGTATCTTGAAGAAGAAGAGGACAACACAAGGGAAGTAAAAGCGCTTACCCGGGCACTTCTTTCCGAGATGAAACAGATAAGCGAAAACAGTCCGCTGTTTTCCGAGGAAATGCGGCTTAATATGATCAATATTGATCATCCCGGAAAAATCGCGGATTTTATATCGAGCATTCTTAATATTGATAAAACAGAGCAGCAAAAAATTCTTGAGATACTGAATGTGCGAAAACGCATGGAACAGGTTTTGGTTTTTATAAAAAAAGAACAGGAACTTTTGCGTATTCAAAAAAAGATACAAAGAGAAATAAACGAGAAAATAGAAAAATCACAGCGTGATTATTTCTTAAAGGAAGAACTTAAAGCGATAAAAACCGAATTAGGCATGACAACGGACGCTAAAAGTTCCGACCACCAGCGTTTCAAGGAAAAATTTGACGCTTTTAAGTTCGAGGGCGAAGTAAAAGAAGTTGTAGAGCAGGAGATGGAAAAGTTTTCGCTGATGGAGCCTAATTCCGCCGAATTTACCGTTACTCGCAACTATCTGGACGTGATTGCCGCTCTTCCTTGGAATGATCCCGCTCCCGAAGAATTTGAGCTTAAAAAAGCGCAGGAGATTTTGGAAGAGGATCATTACGGACTTAAAGATGTAAAATTGCGAATTGTTGAGTATTTAGCGGTGCGAAAACTGCGTAAAGATACAAAAGGCTCTATTATCTGTCTTGTAGGTCCGCCCGGAGTGGGTAAAACTTCCGTTGGTAAATCGATCGCAAGAGCGCTTGGCAAGCAGTTTTTCCGTTTTTCTGTGGGCGGAATGAGAGATGAGGCTGAAATTAAGGGACACAGACGCACATATATCGGAGCGATGCCGGGGAAAATTATTCAGGGACTGAAAATTGTAAAGACCAAAGACCCTGTTTTTATGATAGACGAAATCGACAAAATGGGAGCGAGTTTTCAGGGCGATCCTGCAAGCGCTCTTTTGGAAGTGCTTGATCCCGAGCAAAATAATTCTTTTAGAGACCATTACCTTGATTTGCCCTTTGACATTTCCAATGTGTTTTTTATCGTTACGGCAAACACGCTTGATACAATTCCCGTTCCGTTAATGGATCGTATGGAAATTATCCAGCTTCCCGGTTACATCGACACTGAAAAACTGGAAATCGCCAACCGTTATCTGCTTCCGAAGAGTCTTGAAAAGAACGGTCTTAAGAAGAATCAGGTTAAATACACAAAAGACAGTTTATTGCACATAGCGAATTGTTACGCAAGAGAGGCAGGCGTTCGCAACTTTGAAAAAAATCTTGACAAGATACACCGCAAACTGGCTAAACAGATTGTAGACGCGCAGGAAAAGAACGAAGAAAAAACATTGCGTTTTAATATTGATAAAAAACTGATAGAAAAACATTTAGGCAAACCTATTTTTCGTGAGGACGACATAAAGACAGCGGATAAACCCGGCATGTCGGTGGGTCTTGCGTGGACAAGCATGGGCGGAGACACGCTTGTAATTGAAGCGACGTCGATTCCCGGTAAAGAGGGGATAACGCTGACAGGCAAAATGGGCGACACAATGAAAGAGAGCGCCGAGATTGCCATGACTGTCGCGCGCAAAATGGCGGTGGAAAAATACAACGTAGAAAAAGAATGGTTCGATAAAAATCATATTCACTTGCACATACCGGAAGGCGCAACGCCCAAAGACGGTCCTTCCGCCGGCATTACAATGGCGGTGGCGCTTCTTTCGCTTATGCGAAATAAAATAATCACGCACAGGCTGGTAATGACAGGCGAACTTTCGCTGACAGGTCATGTACTGCCAATCGGCGGATTAAAAGAGAAAACCATCGCCGCAAGAAGAAATAAAGCAAAACATATCATCTTCCCCAAACAAAACGAACGCGATTTAGACGAGATCCCCGATCATGTTAAAAAGGGAATAGAGTTTCACCCCGTAGAACGCTTTGAGGAAGTACTGGCGCTGGCGCTACCTGAATAAATCCGCAAGAACTCTCACAAAGGACACAAAGGAAGAGAAGCTCACAAAGGGGAAGAGGGTTTATTGTTCGAAGGTTAAGAGTGGAACTTCACAATAAGATAACGAACAAAAACCCCTGATTCTTTCTTCGTGTCCTTATCTTTCTTCGTGTCCTTCGTGTGAACTCTTCTTGATTTCTTCATTCTGGCAGATTTCCAAAATATCGGGTCGCATGAACAGCACGAACCCGGAATAGTAGTCTATCCATTTTTGTTTTACCTGTTTTTCTTCAATGACACGTAACATGCCGGAAATTATCATGTCCATGGACAGATTGGCTACGCTTGCTTCCTCGCCGCCTTCGGGGACTTCTACGGGGATTGGTATGCCGGGGTTAATCGGAAACGCTTCCCCTGAGCTGTTGTATTGTTTTTTAAAGTTTTCCGGGACAGGTAAAAAAATTACTCGGTTCATGATTTGGGAGCTGGATTTTTGGCTTCTTCTTCCGCGGAGTGGAAGTCGACGCGTACTGAAGTAAGCATATCATTAAGGCGTATTTTAAAACCCATAGGAACCGTGGCTTCGTCAAAATTTATTCCCAGAGCGACCATTTCTTTTTTGCCTTCTACAGCTTCAGCGCGGATAAATTTTCCCTTAATCGTGTAAGATATTCTTGGATCGTTAAATTCCAAACGTAACGATC
>Ga0268262_10001800_pt1 | contig 25801 bp, 21 predicted proteins | sample TergutNc150P3_FD_190354 | JGI IMG/M metagenome (GOLD analysis project Ga0268262, IMG submission 190354) | Nasutitermes corniger P3 segment gut microbial community from laboratory colony in Florida, USA - Nc150 P3 (SPAdes) (version 2) | ecosystem: Host-associated > Arthropoda: Insects >... | reverse complement strand
AGTTACCTTTGGAGTCATTCAATGATTGAAAAACAAGGAACTTTAGTTCCAGGAACTTCAGTTCCAGAAATCTTGGTTCCAAAGCTCATTATTGTCGAAGATCACCCCATTATGCGCGAAGGATTGGCGAATTTTTTTACCGGAACTGGCCGCTGGCAGGTATTGGGAACGGCCTCTACCCTTGCCGAAGCCAAAGAACTTGTAAACCGCATTTATGCGGATATTTACCTTTTGGACATTCAGCTTGAAGACGGCTGGGGTCTTGATATTATCCCATATATCGCAAAGCAAGAGCGGTTTTCGGAACAATCCCGTCCGATTATGGCGGTATATTCCAGTTTTGACGATTACGCCCATGTCAGCGCCGCGCTTGGAATGGGCGTGCAAGCCTATATCTGTAAACGCCGAGGCGAAAAGGAACTTGAAGCCGCCCTGCGCTCCACGCTGGACGGAACGCCGTACATTGACGACACGGTACAGTCAAAGTTAAATAAGACAGTAAATCTTTTCAGCCTTCTTACCAGACGGGAAACTGAAATTTTCAGGCTGGTAACGCAGGGCCTTTCCAATAAACAAATAGCTGAAAACCTGAAGATAAGCCAGCGGACGGTGGAAAACATCCTTTCCTGCGTATACGACAAAACCGGCCTCCGCTCCCGCGCGGAACTGGAACGGTTGTAGCACACCCATTTCAGGTAACAGTAATATTATTTATTTGGGCATACTAATAACGCTGATTTTTCAATAATTTGCTTGAAAAATTCAGCCGGTAATATGCTGTCCACCTGATTTATACGTCTTTGGTATTCGTTCTTTTTGCCGGAAAATACTGTTTTTAACCTGTGTATGCAAACTGTTTGAGGCATATCACAAAGTGCCCAACATTCGGTACGCCCCAATACACCAGGCATTATTCCTACTGGAATATGTAAAGCATTGGTATTTTCTTTATAAGGCTTTTTGGTAGTGAATGGAATTACTATAACCAATTTTGCCCTTTTGTGAGGATAAACTATGACAACAGGGCGAATTTTACCTATTTCCGGTTTTATATTTGCAATTATTTCATGATCCTGTATTATTTTGGATTTTTTTTTGTCCCAACAATCTTCAAATTGACACATCAATATTTGGGATTTTTTGACAAAATTTACAGAGCCATTTGACATGATTTTCCAAAGTTGCTTTTAGCCCTCATAAAATGAGGGCGGGAACCCTGATCGGGATAGTAAAAGTGTCTTTCTCCGTAAGCGGAGGTGGGGACCTTCTACACCTATATAATATGGAAATTTAAAGCAAATGTCAAGTTTAAAAAAAATAAGAAAAGTTCACGCCGAATGTCAAACATTTAAAAGCTGTGACTGATACCGGAGCGTGTACCAGAACTGGAACGGTTGTAAAAACCTGCCGCCTCTATTTCCCCAAAAAAATGAGTTTTCCACAGAAACCGTGCGTAACTACTCATGACAACTATTTTCAAGGATTTTATAATTTTTCTTAATTAGGGAATAAATTTGCCCTTATGACAAACACTGCCTAAAGAGCAGCCTAAATTAAAGAATATAAGGAGTATTCCATGAAAAAGATTTTCAAAGTTTTAGCGACTATCACGCTCGTAGCGTTAATAGGGTTTTCTTTCGCCGCTTGCGATGGCGGAGATGGCGGCACAGGCGGTGTTGGTGGAGGCGGAACTGAAAGCGGAACACCCGGACCCGTTACCGGAGTAACGCTTAATCAAAACGATATTTCCCTTTCCGAGGGAGGTACGGCAACCCTTACCGCGACAGTCACGCCCGGTAACGCGAAAAACAAAACGGTAACATGGTCAACAAGCGACGAGGCAAAGGCTACTGTTTCAACAAATGGCGTAGTTACCGCTGTTGCGACAGGTTCGGCGGTAATTACCGTTACTACCGCGGACGGAAACTTTACCGATACTTGCACAGTTTCCGTTCTTCCATCAATTATTCCGCCAGGAACAACCGTAACCAAACTTACCGAGAATGTCTGGGCGGACGGCAATCTTCCCACATCGTCCGCTGAGCAGTGGTTCAAGTTCACCGCGACCGCAAGCACGCAATATATACACTTTAATCCCGATACGCTGACTAGACTGTATGTTCAATTGTATGACTCAAGCGGCGAGACTGTTGCATACTTCAATTTACCCAGCGGCAGCGGCAGCAGCAGTAAAAATTACATTACCCGAAGTGTAACCGGCGGGCAAGAGTACTATATAAAGGCAAGTGGTTCTTCTAGCGGCTCGTATCAGATTGGGTTCACTAAAACAATTTATCCGCCAACACCTACGCTTACCGAGAATGTTTGGGCGGACGGCAATCTTCCTGCGTCGTCTGATGAACAGTGGTTTATGTTCACCGCGACCGCAAGCACGCAATATATACACTTCAATCCCGGTACGCTGACTTCTCTGAATGTTCAATTGTATAACTCAAGCGGCGATACGGTTGGAAGCCAGACCAGTTTATCCGACTATACAAAATACATTACCCGAAGTGTAACTGAGGGTCAGGAGTACTATATAAAGGCACGTCCTTACAATTCTACTGCAAGCGGCACGTACCGGATCGGGTTCAATAAGACATTTTTGACGCCGGGCACAGCTATAACTACGCTTACCGAGAATGTTTGGGCGGACGGCAACCTTCCCGCATCATCCGATGTGCAGTGGTTTAAGTTCACCGCGACCGCAAGCACGCAATGTATACACTTTAATCCAGGTACGCTGACTGGACTGTCTTCTAATGTGTATAACTCAAGCGGTGCTATGGTTAGATTTGACTACAACCGTAATAACTACAACAGTAAAAACTACTACATTTCTACGACGGTAACCAACGGACAGGAGTACTATATACAGGTGAGACCTTCCGGTTCTTCCGGCGGCTCGTATCAGATTGGGTTCAATACGTCAATTTTCCCGTGTGGCACAACCTTAACCAAACTTACCGAGGGTATTTGGGCGGACGGCAATCTTCCCACGTCGTCTGATGAACAGTTGTTTATGTTCACCGCGACCGCAAGCACGCAATATTTACATTTCAATCTCGGTACGCTGACTTCTCTGGACATTATGTTGTATGACTCAAACGGCGATATAATTTATTTTTTTGATTCCTCCGCCCACGTTGAGTATGGAAATGAGAGCTTAAATAGCTCAAAATACATTTCTCTGAAGGTAACCAATGGAAAGGAGCACTATATAAGAGCGAGTGGTTATCCCAACAGCGGCTCATATCAGATTGCGCTTAATAAATCTTCGACGCCTCCTCCTGTAACATTACCCACCGGCGAAACCCAACTTACCTTAAATACATGGGCTGACGGCAACGATGTACAGTGGTTCAAGTTCACCGCAACCGCAACCTCTCAATATATACACGTCAGTTTCGGTACGTTGAGTTCTGTGTATGTCCAAGTATATGACTCAAGCGGCGTTAAGGTTGGAAACTTGTCAAACTTATATGGCAGTACAAAAAACAAGTTTTTGAGTGGTGTAACGGTCGGGCAGGAGTACTATTTTAAGGTACTGCCTTACAGGTTTGACAGCGGTACATACCGGATTGCGTTTAACACGTCATCGACGGCACCGAACTAAAATGGGAATGAGAAATGAGCAATGAGCAATGTAACCAGGCTGAGCGTGGTACTATCACGATCAGCCTGGTTACAACGACTTTGTGCTCTTTGTCCCTTTGTGTCTTTTGTGTGAAAATTTTTCGAACTATTTACTAATAGCAAACGACAAACAAAAAGGAATATGCGTAATAAACAGCAAAAGAAACCCCAGAATGGTTTGCTGGGAAAAAAACGCCCAGTATGTCGCGGCGGCTGATAGGGGTAAAATAATAATGCATAAAATACCAACAAAGGCAAAAAGAGGACCGCTTGCCATCCGGCTGATAAAAAAGGAAATGCCGACCGCAAGAGCCGTCCATAAAAGAGGCGACATTACAAGTAAAATGGGATCGTTCATTGAACTCCAGCTTAACGCCCTTAGGGCGCCGACCGGAATCAGCCAGAGCAGGGAAAAATCACCAAAATCCACGTTTGAGGAAAAACCGCTAAAAATTAATATTAATAAATAGAATACAAAAGGAATAAGGACGGGCAGGCTTACGATTTCGAAAAAACCAAAAAGCCAGCGGGAAAAACCAAATCCTCCCGGGCTGAGAATATAGCCGAGGAGGAATTGAATTATTGCGGTAATACTGCCTAAAAGCAGTGCCCATACGCCGCCTGAAGATTCTCCGCCGCTTAAGGAGCGGCGAAGGAGATAAAACAATGGAACCCATAACAGGCAGAAAAAAGTCATATCAGGAAAATTTTGCTATCGGAATAAATGTATCCGTTTTAAGCGAAGCGCCGCCCACAAGGGCGCCGTCTATGTTCGCCATAGCCATCAACTGCGCGGCATTATCCGGTTTTACCGAACCGCCGTACTGAATAAGTATCTTCGCGGCGGCGTCCTGTCCGTACAGGCGTGCGATTACTTTGCGCACGAAGGAATGAACCGCTTCCGCGTCCTGCGGCGTCGCGGTCTTTCCCGTGCCGATTGCCCAAACAGGCTCATAAGCGATGACGACATTTCCCAAATCCTCCGCGCTAACGCCCTCCAGTCCCTTGACCGTCTGCCTTTCACAGACTTCTTCAACCTTGCCGGCTTCGCGTTCTTCCAAAAGCTCTCCGATGCAAAGGATAACTTCAAACCCGTGCTTAAGGGCGAGCTTTACTTTCTTGTTGATAAGCGCGTCGTCTTCCTTGTAAATATGACGCCTTTCGCTGTGCCCAAGAATAATTGTCTGTACGCCAAGGTCTTTAAGCTGCAATACCGACACTTCCCCGGTATGCGCGCCCTGCTCTTCGCCCGCGCAATTCTGCGCCCCAAGGCGGATATTACTGCCTTCGATCACGCCTGATACGGTTTCGAGTAACGTAAAGGAAGGCGCGACAAGATATTCATGCGCCCCGTCCCTTAAAGCGGTTACAAGACCCTGAGCCAGTTTTAACGCTTCCTCGCGGGTTAAATGCATTTTCCAGTTACCCGCTATATAATAATTTCTGCTCATTTTAACTCCATTATCCGCGGCAAACTTCAATGCCGGGAAGTTTTTTGCCTTCAAGCAATTCCAATGACGCGCCGCCGCCCGTTGAAACGTGGCTCATCTTATCCGCCAGGGAGAACTTGTTCACTGCCGCGACTGAATCGCCGCCGCCGACTACGGTAATCGTTCCTTTGGCCGTCATTTCCGCCACAAGTTTCGCGACTTCTTCCGTGCCTTTGGCGAAAGCTTCAAATTCAAATACGCCGACAGGTCCGTTCCAAACGATTGTTTTGGCGACCGCGAGAACTTCCTTGTATTTGGCAATCGTCTTTGGCCCTACGTCCAGTCCAAGCAAATTATCGGGAAGATCAAGACCGTCAACCGGAATTGGCGCCGAGGCGGCGTCAAAACTGGTAGCCGCGACCTGGTCAAGCGGCAGAACAATCTGCACATTCGCGCTCTTGGCGGCATCAAGGATTTTTTGCGCGGTCCCTAGCTGATCATCTTCAACAAGCGACTTGCCAATCTTGTGCCCCTGCGCTTTAAAGAACGTATACGCCATGCCTCCGCCGATTACAAGGGCGCTTGAATTTTTAAGCAGGCTTTCAAGCACGGCGATTTTTGACGAAACTTTCGCGCCGCCGATAATGGCGACTAACGGTTTTTTCGGTTCCGTAACAATCGGCTCAAGGTAATTGACTTCCTTCTCCATTAAAAAGCCCGCCACGGACACGGGCACAAACTTCGCGATGGACGCCGTAGAAGCGTGATCGCGGTGTGCGGTTCCAAACGCGTCGTTTACAAATATGTCGCCGTAGGTGGCAAGCTCTTTCGCCAGCTTGTCCCGTTCCGCCGCGTCGCTTGACGTTTCCTCTTTATGGAAGCGCGTATTTTCCAGCATGATAACGGAGCCGTCGCCCTGGCTTTCGATAAAAGCCTTTTTCCCGTAACAACTGTCTTCTCCCGCAAAAATAACGGGCTTTCCAAGTTTCTTTTCAAGGTACTCGGCGACAGGCGCCATGCGGTGCTTGCCCTTTATGTACTTGTCCTTGTCAAATGTTTTGCCGTCCTTCTCGGCTTTTTCCTGCGCTTTCTTCGCGTCTTTGGAAGGATCGCCCAAGTGCGACATTAACGTCAGGGATTTAGCTCCCTGCTCCAGGATATATTTAATGGTAGGAATTGCGGCGACAATACGCGTATCGTCCTGCACTACCCCGTCCTTCATGGGAACGTTAAAATCCACGCGCATTATTATGCGCTTGCCTTTCAGATCAACTGATTTTACGGTCTTGATCATGATTTACTCCTTTTATCAATTAGCAATTAACAATTATCAATGAGCAATTTTTTTGTAAGCAAGCTATTCGTGTTAGTTCCACTCATAGCCTGCTTACATTTATCATTGCTCATTGCTCATTCTTCATTGCTCATTGCTCATTGTTAATTGTTTTTTATTTTTTACTTATGTACATTAACAAATCGACAATTTTATTCGAGTAACCCCACTCGTTATCGTACCAGGAAACTACCTTAAAGAAGCGTTTTTCGCCTTTGAGGTTGTTCTGGAGTGTGGCAAGGCTGTCATAGATTGAAGTGTTGGTATTGTGAATGATGTCCGTTGAAACGATTTCCTCGTTGCAATAAGCCAGAACCCCTTTCATGTAGGTTTCTGAAGCCTTTTTCATGGCGGCGTCAATGTCTTGAATAGAAGTGTCTTTCTCCGCGCGGAAAGTCAGGTCCACTACAGAGCCTGTGGGTGTGGGAACGCGGAAGCTCATTCCGGTTAGCTTGCCCTTGGTAACGGGAAGCACTTCGCCTACGGCTTTTGCCGCGCCGGTTGTGGACGGAATGATGTTGATGGCCGCAGCGCGTCCGCCTCTCCAGTCTTTCTGGGAAACGCCGTCTACGGTTTTCTGGGTGGCGGTATATGAATGGATTGTGGTCATAAGACCAGTTTCAATCCCAAAGCCTTCTTTAAGAATTACATGAACCACCGGCGCAAGACAGTTGGTGGTGCAGCTTGCGTTGGACAGTACATGGTGGTTAGCAGGATCGTATTCGCTTTCGTTAACGCCCATGACGATAGTCTTAATCGGTTTGGATTTATCTTCCGATTTGCCCGGCGCTGAAATAATAACCTTTTTCGCTCCGGCGGCAATGTGGCCGTAAGCTTTTTCGTTGGTATAAATACCGGTGGATTCCACCACATAGTCTATACCTAAGTCCTTCCAGGGAAGCTGATCCGGGGTAAGTCCCTTGCCGGACAGACATTTAATTTTGTGGCCGTTGACCACCAAAACATCATCGCCATCGGTGCCGATATCGGCATCCATTTTACCCTGTGTTGAATCGTATTTTAACTGATAGGCGAAGTACTTTGCATCGGTCATAATATCAACCACCGCTACCACGTCAATCTTGTCTTTTCCCAGTAAATTCTGTCCTACCAGGGCTTGAAATACCAGGCGTCCAATGCGCCCGAAACCATTAATCGCAACTTTCATAAAAGTCCTCCTAAATTACTCAATTTTTGACATAATACACCAAATCATAATTTAAGTCAATTGACACATAATAGTATATACCCATATAATAAAAACAATTTTAAGTTTTCGTCATTTTTGACTAAGGCGGGAGGCGGTAAATGAATCTGAGTCTAGGAATTATTGTTGATGGATTTTCAGGATACAAGCCTGTTTTACATAAAATTAGCAACGCAAAGGCGCAAATTCACGGGTTTTATTGCTATTCTGCAGAATTTTCCGAAACTGATCCCGATTACATATATGTCGTCAATTCCGACAAATTTACCAAGGGTATTTGTGAGAATTGCCCAAAACATGTCGTCATTTGCGGCAATATTCCAAAAGGACTGCCCGAAAAGGCCGAGACGATCATTCAAATCCAGAAGAATGTTCCGGTTGAGACAATCGTTCAAACAGGGAACGCGATTCTTGCCTCCTATGACTCGTGGTATAACTCGCTTCTTATGGCCGTTATTAACCACAAACCTATTGATACTTTTTTAAATATTGCGGCGCAGAAGATGGCCAACCCCATAATCGTTTTTAATAATAATATAAGCATTATAGGCACCGCCGGTCCCATAAAAGGCCCTACCGAAGGAACCTTTTGGGAAAAAGTCAATATTCCCGGATTTGTTCTGGACAGTTTTTATACTCCGGAGGAGATACGGACAATTTCCCAGAATCTCGCGCAGAAAAATGAAGGTATCGTAAAAATTAACCCTAAGAATGACCCTGCACATTCCACTTTAGGGATGAATATCTGGATAGACGGCAAACTCTACGGCGGTATAGGGACGGTGGACATGAACGAACCGTTTACCGAAGGACAGAAAGAAACCCTTTTAATAATTTCAAAAATTTTAAAGATGTATTTTAAGAACCACAGCATTTATATGCGGATTGCGGAAGATAAAGTTAATTGGGTGGACAGCCTGCTGGAAGGCGTTGATATTTCCGAAGATATAATTTCCAATTATCTTTCCAGGTTTCAATGGAAACTTGACGACTATTTCTGCGTAGTCACCTTTACTACTTCCACCGATTTTAAGATTCCCATTATATCCATTTTGGATATTAAACAGGTAAACGATATTTTTCCCGACGCGCTTATCTCTATTTACGGGGAGCATATTGTCATAATTATGCGATGCGCCGACAAACAACAGCCGCACGGAAAAAAGAAACTGCAGTTGGAACAGTTCCTGAATAAAGACATTATGCTCCACTGCGGCGTCAGCATGGTTTTCAATAATTTTATGCAATTACGCTATTATTATACCCAGAGCAAATTTGCCGCATCCCAATTTAAGCCGTCGCTAAACCCCACAATATGTTTATATGAAGATTGTCAGGCCGAGCATGTGTTACACACTTTATCACTCGGAGCGGATCTGCGCTGTTTCTGCCATCCCGGCATTCTATCGCTGTGGGAAAGCGGAAACGAATCTCAGCGGGATTTGGTCAACTGCCTGTACCATTATTTTTTAAACGGCAGAAATATCAGCGCGGCGGCGGATACAATCCACATTCACCGCAATACCCTTATTTACCGCTTGGCCAAAGCGGAAGAAATTTTAAATATTAATATAAAGCAAACCACCCCCAAACAGGCGTTTTTGTTTATTATCTCTTGTTTGATTGTTCAGGGGTTGTGAGTTTTACTCACAAAAATTTACCTCTCATCCTCAATCGTAGTCGTCTCCCCATGTCCGGGGTAAACTTTGATACTCCCGTCCATTTCAGAAAGGCGGCGCAAACTTGCCAACATGTCTTTTTCATTCCCGCCGGGAAGGTCGGTGCGGCCGCATGCGCCGGCAAACAAAGTGTCTCCGGAAAAAAGAACTCCGGCGGCTTTGTCCCAAAAAGCGGCGCTTCCGGGCGAGTGGCCGGGCAAGTGGAGGACGGTAAACGGGCCGATAACGCTTCCCTCTTCAAGGAGGATATCCGCCGGGGGCATCTCGGTCCAATACGCGTCCATCAGCGACGTATCACCCAAGGCGGCTTTCATGCTTATCTCGTGAACATTGAACGAGTCAGGGCCCAGATATTCGCTGTCCAGAGTGTGAATGGCGATTTTTATCTTTCCGGGGAACGACGCGGCAAGATATGGCACGGCGCAGATATGGTCAAAATGTCCGTGTGTGAGTAAAATATACTTTGGGACAAGGCGCGATTTCAGTAAAGTGGAGATAATCTTATCCGCTTCATCTCCGGGATCGATAATGGCGGCGCAGTTGCCGTTATAACGGTATATCCAGCAATTGGTGGCGATTGGCCCCACGGTTAAATTAATTATATTTTCTTCAGGCATGGAGGGATAATAGCACGAAGTTATCAATTTTTCTAGTCATCCTTCTGGTTGTTATTTTTTGGTACGCCCTTGTTCCAATTACCGGCGGTTTTATAAACCGATATAAATGGAAAAGGTTCAGAAACCGTTTTAACATGCTGCGTTCAAGCCGGCTTTTGGATTACCGACGGTACCGCCAACTGGAAGGCGAAGGCGGCATTTTCCGTTTTTCCGGGGGCATTGAATCAATAACAGACGGGCAGACCCTTTGGGTAAAGGGCGAGGACCTTTCCATACCGGTTTCCATCTCAAAAACCAAGTGCTACCTTTTGCCGATACACGAGGGGGAAGGATTCCCCGAAGCGCCGCAACAGATACGGTGGAACCGCGTCTCTACAATAACGGAGGGCGCAAAAGTATTTATTGGGGGCAAAATTAAAAATCAGGACGACAGATTGAGTTTTGTCTCGACAAAGGAACAGCCTTTAATGGTTATTTTCTACAACTGCCCGGACTCCGCTTTTGCGGAAGCCATTATCCGCGCCGCAAGAACGCGCAACGAATACTGGAACAACATTACTCCGGTATCGCTTGTAATAGGCGCGCTTGCCCTTATTTACATTGCAGCCTCTTACCTGGGACGGCCAGCTTTCCGCCTGACCGTAGTCAGCGCGTTAGCCGCAGTTTTCATACCAATCCTTCCGGTTATTCCGCCGGGCATATTACTCACTTCCCTCTACCGCCGTCTTACATGGAATTCAAGAAAACTAAGGGCAAATTACGACCTTGCCCGTTTCGGGCTGCTCGCGAACTCAACGCCCATGCTCGCCAAATATATAGCGTTACGCGCATACACTTTGGAATTCTTCGCGTGGATTTTAGTGCTGGTGGGAATTTGCATCAATATTATTTTTATTTTTCTGATTCTGTATCTTTTCAGGGTTATATCATTTTGAGCCGTCGCCGTCGGGGGTCTTTGGCTTGGCATAGTTGACCGTCAATGTTCTGCCGCGAAACTTAAGCCCCGTAAGTGCGGCGATAATTTCATCGGCTTTTGTATCTTTTACCTGCACAAAAGAATAATTATCCAAAATACGGATAACTCCGATATCTTCCCTTTCGGCTGAACTTTTTGATGTTATAAGCGTGATAACTTCCCGTGGAAACAGGCGGCGGTTTTTGCCGATGCTGATAAAAAGCATTTTTGACTCTTCTTCCGGCAGGAGAATCTCAACCGCAGCGGATGTTTTTTTTATTTCAGAGTTATCTTCCTTTTTTTCTTTTTCTTTTTGCTGTTTTTCCGCCGCCCGTTGATTGTCTACGGAACGCTGACCGCTCGCGGGACGGGTGCTGTCCGAGGGACGTGGATCGCCCGCTGGACGCGGACTGTCCACGGGGCGTGGACTTGGCGTCTCTCTTTTGTCATAATACATAAAAAGCCAGGCGGCCGCCCATGAACGCTTGAAAAGTGAAACTTCTTTTTTATACAGTTTATGGTACTCATGCAGAAGGGCAATATCGGTATCGGTATTGAATTTTTCAAGAATTCCTTCAAGGTTTTGCTTTGCTTTTTCCTTGTCAAACGGCATCTCAACCTCCGCCGCCATTTATTGTCTGTATCGTTCCGTCAGGATTGTATTTTAGTTCGGTTACTTTCAAACTGCGAAGCCATGTTCTGCCGCCCGAAGGACCGCTGTCATGGTGGAAAAGATACCACTTGCCCTTGTACTCCGCAATCGCGTGATGACTGGTCCAGCCTATTACCGGCGTCAATATGACTCCCTGATATGTAAACGGCCCGTAGGGATCATCGCCTATGGCATAGCATAAAAAGTGGGTGTCGCCGGTCGAATAAGAGAAATAATATTTACCGTTGTATTTGTGCATCCACGAAGCTTCAAAAAAACGCCTTTCATTGTCGCCGGCGGTAATCGACTTTCCGTCCTTGCCCAGAATGACAACGGGCTGCGGCTCATCCGCAAACTGGAGCATATCCTCGCTTAACTTTGCCACTCTCGCGCAAATTGCGGGCTCTTTATTTGCGGGGAATGTTCCGCCCGCTTCCAACGCCTTATTGTCCTTGTAGCGTTGAAGCTGACCTCCCCAAAGTCCGCCAAAGTATATGTAATATTCGCCTTTATCTTCAAATACGCAAGGGTCGATACTGTAACTGCCGCGAATGGGGTCGCTCTGCGGTTTAAAGGGGCCTTCGGGACGGTCAGCGACGGCGACGCCGAGGCGGAAAGAGTCATTTTTATCTTTTAATGAGAAATACAGGTAATATTTGCCGTTTTTACACGCAACATCGCTGTCCCATAATTGGCGGCCTGCCCAGGGAATATCCTTAACATCCAGAATTACCCCGTGATCTTCCATCTGCCCATTATCCGGATCTTCCAGAGAAAAAGCATGGTAGTCTTTCATATCGAAGTGATCGCCATTGTCATTTTCGTCAATGCCGCTTTCACGGTCGTGGGAAGGGTAAATAAACAATTTACCGTTAAAAACATGGACGGCGGGGTCCGCCATGTAATCATCAGGATATAAATATCTCATTCTTATAAAATATCAGGAAACCCCGATTTTTGCAAGTGTTGAATTGTTTTAATTAAAAAAGTATATTTCAAATTATGAATTCAATTGAACTTGAGAAAGCCTATGATCCTAAAACTTTTGAGGATCGCATTTACGCCCTTTGGAAAGACTCGGGCGCTTTTGCGCCGGAATCCGCCTCTGACGGTAACGGAAAACCGTTTGTCGTGGTAATTCCGCCCCCGAATGTCACAGGCGTTCTTCACGCGGGGCATGCGCTGAATAACAGTCTGCAGGACATTATTGTCCGCTTCCACCGCATGACGGGCGTACCCGCCCTTTGGGTTCCGGGAACGGACCACGCCGGTATTGCGACTCAAAACGTAGTGGAAAACAAGTTAAAAGTGAAGCGGCGCGAAATAGGGCGCGAGAAATTTCTTGAAGAGACATGGAAGGTAAAAAATGAACACCACGCGACTATCACAAAGCAGCTTGAAAAAATAGGGGCAAGCCTTGACTGGAAGCGCGAGCGTTTTACCATGGACGAAGGACTTTCCCGCGCGGTGCGCGAAGTTTTTGTCACCCTTTACGAGCGCAATCTCTTGTACAAAGGAAACTATCTTGTAAACTGGTGCGCTTCCTGCGGTACCGCCCTTGCGGACGACGAAGTTGAGCATAAAGACGTCAAGGCGAAAATGTACCATCTCCGCTATTATTTCACGGACGATAAGGAGAAGTTTATCGAGATTGCCACAACACGCCCTGAAACGCTGTTAGGCGACACGGCGGTAGCCGTCCACCCCGAAGACGAGCGCTACACCAGGCTGAAGGGCAAAACCCTGCGCCTTCCGCTGACGGAGCGTGATATTCCGCTGATTTTTGATACTTATGTCGAGCGCGGATTTGGAACGGGAGCGTTAAAAGTAACTCCCGCGCATGATCCCAATGACTGGGAACTCGCGAAGCGGCACAATCTTGCAATTATCAATATTCTCAACCCCGACGGCACCCTTAATAATGAAGTGCCGGAAAAATACCGGGGGCTTTCAGTCTTGAAGGAAAAGACGGCGGTAACTGAAGAATCCAAGGCAAGGGCGGCGGTAATTGAAGACCTCAAATCCGGCGGCTGGTATGTTAAGGATGAGCCGCTCAATCACGCTGTCGGGGAATGTTACCGCTGCCATACCGTAATAGAGCCGTTTCTCTCCGAGCAGTGGTTTGTCCGCATGAAGCCGTTAGCTGAAAAAGCGTTAGCCTGCTGGCAGAAAGGCGAAATTATTTTTTATCCCAAAAAATGGGAAAACACCTATAAACACTGGATGGAAAACATCAGGGACTGGTGCGTCAGCCGCCAGTTGTGGTGGGGGCATAGAATCCCGGCTTGGACGTGCGCTGACTGCGGCAAAATGACAGTTTCGCGTAACGACATCGACACTTGCCCCAACTGCAAGAGCAAAAAAATAGAGCAGGACCCAGACGTGCTTGACACATGGTTTTCAAGCTGGCTGTGGCCGTTCAGCACATTAGGCTGGGAGAACGCGGATTGCGATACAAGTGACTTTAAAAAGTATTACCCGACAAGCGCCCTTATCACAGCCTACGACATCATCTTTTTCTGGGTATCAAGAATGATCATGGCGGGCCTTGAATTTACAGGCAAAACGCCGTTCCGTGACATTTACATTCACGGGCTTATGCGCGACAAACAGGGACGCAAACTGAGCAAGTCTTTGGGCAACGGAATTGATCCGCTGAAACTTGTGGACGAGTTCGGCGCTGACGCTATGAAGTTCACGCTTGCCTTTATGTGCGCCCAGGGACAGGACGTTCTTATTGACACGGAATCTTTTAAGATGGGGACAAAATTCGCGAACAAGGTGTGGAACGCGAGCCGTTATATTCTGATGAACCTTGAAGGCCGTAATTTACAGGAAAATCCCACCTTAACCGCGGCGGATAAATGGATCTATTCGCGTTTAAATGGCGCGGCAAAGTCAATGAGGGAAGCGTTTCTTTCTTACCGTTTCAATGACGCCGCCCAAACCGCCTATGAATTTTTTTGGAATGACTTTTGCGACTGGTATGTTGAAGCGACAAAACTTTCCACGAAGGGCGGCGACAACTCTGAAAAAGACCGCTCAACAACGATATTGTTGGACGTGCTGTCCCAGTCTCTGCGCCTGCTCCATCCGCTACTGCCGTTTGTAACTGAGGAAATCTACCAAAAATTACCGGAAAATTCCAAACCTACGGGCGCGAAAGCATTGCTTATAAACGCCCAATATCCTATATATGATGAAAAGCGAAGCGATCCACTGCAAGAGAAAAATTTTACCGCGCTTCAATCGCTGGTTGGAATGGCGCGTACCTTACGGAGCGAATGCGGCATAACACCTGAAAAAAAATTGCGCCTGTTAATAAGAGCGGGCGCGGAACTGGAAATGGTATTCAGGGAGAACGAAGGGCTGATAAAACTTTTGGCGGGGGCGGGCGAATTACAGATAGAAGCCTCAGGCGGCGCGGCAGGCGGAAGGCCGACAGGCTCCATCGGTCTTGCGGGGACGGGCTTTGAAATTTTTGTGTTTGTCGCCGAGGCCGTGGATACAGCCACTCTAAAGAAAAAATTATCGGGCGATCTTGAGCGCGACCGTAAGTATATAGAAAGCATCCGCGCAAAACTTGCCAATGAACAATTTATCAAAAACGCGCCCGTGGAGCTTGTGGAAGAACAGAGAAACAAACTGGAAGAGTCAGTCAGGCGCACTGAAAAACTTGCGGGATATATAAGGGATTTATAAATGACGACGGAACAAATGTGGCAAATAAGCGGCATGCACCTCGCGCCGTATATTCAGGTTGCCACGCATTTAATAGGCAAATCGCGCGAAGGCGGCGGAAATATGTTCCGTCATCAGCTTGACACCCTGGGAATTCTTATCGACTACGGTTATATTAATTCGGTATTGCTTAAAGCCTCCCTTGTCCATGACGTACTTGAGGATATCCCCGATTTTAACCACAATATTTTACTTTCCATCGATACCGACAGCCCCTCTGTTTATAACCTTGTTCTTGAAGTTACACGCAAACAAGGCGAGACAAAACCGGATTTTCTTACGCGCATAATTGAAACGGGTTCTTTTGACGCTAAAACTTTAAAGGTTGCGGATCGTATTTCCAATATGATTTCCCTGGGATTTGTAAACAACCTTGCCTTTGTAGACCGCTATTTAAATGAAACTGAAAAATATCTTCTCCCCCTTGCCGCGCAGGTTAATAATTATATGCTGATAGAACTTACAGACCTTGTAAAAACAAAGCGTAAATATCTGGAAGATATAAACTACAAATGACAAAACAATACACTTTACTTCCTGAAATACATTCTCCCGCCGATATAAAAAAATTAACCGTCCGCGAACTAAACGCCCTTGCGCAGGAAATAAGGGAACAGATTGTTTCTACAGTTTCGAGTAACGGGGGGCATTTATCGGCGAATCTTGGAATAGTGGAACTGACAATAGCCCTTCACCGCGTATTTGACTCCCCTGCCGACAAAATTGTCTGGGACGTGGGACACCAATGTTACGCGCATAAACTGATAACAGGCCGCTTTAACTCGTTCCCATCTCTTCGTAAAAAAGGCGGTATCGCCGGTTTTCCCAAGCGCGCTGAAAACCCCCATGACGCTTTTAATACGGGGCACGCGTCAACGTCAATTTCAGCCGCTTTGGGGCTTTTGGCGGCTGACAAAATACAGGGCGGCAATTCCCGCTCTATAGCGGTAATCGGCGACGGCGCCCTCACGGGGGGAATGGCTTATGAGGCGCTGTCCCACTGCGGACATCTTGGGCTTCCGTTAATCGTAATTTTAAACGACAATAAAATGTCAATCAGCCGAAATGTCGGAGGGCTATCAAAATATTTAAGCCGCCTTTCCATGAAGGAGAAATATCAGACTTTCCGCAGAAATTTTGACGCGATGGCAAAAAAAATCCCGTTTGTCGGCAGCGCATTTTTCAATCTGGTAGTCAGGTTAAAACGCGCCGTTAAAGCGGTTTTTTATATCGACAATTTTTTTGTGGACCTGGGCTTTGAGTATGTGGGACCGATAGGCGGACACAACATTCAAACCCTTATCGGTATTTTAGAAGACGTGCGAAAATTAAACCGCCCCGTTGTAATTCACATAATTACGCGCAAAGGCAAAGGATACGGTTATGCGGAAGACGACCCCGACAGTTACCACGGCGTAGGCTCTTTCTCGGTTGACGGCGGAATTGAACATGGCAATAAAAGCAAAAAGAGTTTTACGGAAAGTTTTTCAGTCAATCTCCTTGAAGCCGCGGCAAAGAACAAACGAATTACAGCGGTTACCGCCGCCATGAAAACAGGCACTGGACTCTCCGCCTTCGCCCAAAGTTTTCCAAACCGCTTTTACGACGTGGGCATCGCCGAAGAACACGCGGTTACTTTTGCTGCGGCTCTCGCCGCCCGCGGCCTTCGCCCCGTAGTCGCGGTTTATTCCACATTTATCCAGCGCGCGGTAGATCAAGTTCTCCATGACACGGCTCTTCAAAAACTGCCCGTCATTTTCGCGCTTGACAGATCAGGCCTTGTAAGCGTGGACGGCGAAACCCACCAGGGTTTGTTTGACATAACGCTCTTTCGCGGCGCGCCCAATATGACACTCCTCTGCCCCGCAAGCGGCAACGAAATGAAACTTATGTTGGACTATGCAATAAACCTTGAAACGGGGCCGGTCATGATCCGCTACCCAAAAGCGTTATGCCCAAATGAGACCGAAGCTTTTTCAAAACCGCTTGAAAAAGGGCGCGGTACTTGGGTCTCAAAAAGCGGGAACGCCCAAGTCTGCCTTGTATTTACAGGAAGCCTTTACAGGGAAGTTGTTGAAGCGGCTAACATATTGAGGGAACAGGGAATCGAAGCGGATTTATACAACCTGCGTTTCTTAAAACCTGTTGACGAAGACTATCTGGCGGATTTGATGAACAAATACAAACTGGTCGCTTTTATTGAAGAAGGCATGAGGGAAGGCGGTTTCGGCGAATACGCGGCGTCCCTCGCGCTCAGGCGTTCCTGCACGGCAAAAATCGCGGTTATAGCCGTGGAGAGCGTTTTTCTTGAGGAAGATAGGGCGCTGGGGACGAGGGAAGAATTGCTTGCGGAGAATGGACTTGACGGGAAGGGAATAGCGGGACAAATAATAAATAGTAAATAGCAAATAACAAAGAGGAAAGAGAATTTTACCACGAACCATACGAACCAACACGAACCTAGAGAGCGGAGAAATTCACTACAAATATGCGCGTAGTAGAGAGCTAAAATGATCAGGAGTTTTCCGAGAGCTATGCGTGGTAGATTAATTGATAAAGACCTCACGCGGAGGATGCAGAGTTTTTGTTTGTAATATTATTTGATCTCTTGCAGTTTTACGCTAAAAATGCTAATATACCCTTAATGAGGCATTGCGCTGTTGGGAGTGAGAGAATAGGTTCGTGATTAATAAAATTTTTAAAAATTGCAGAATACCTCTAATACGCCTTAGGCGGCGTGCATTATTTGCCCCCCCCCCCCCCGTGTAATAATCAAATATACAAACAAATTATCATATTCTTCTCAAAAATATATATTTTCTCATGGAAAAACACCGTTCGCTATTACGAACGGCTTTTTAATACAAATCAAGCGGGAAGGGAGTCTTCTATGAAAAACAAATTATGGGGTATTGCCGTTATTATGGCAATCGTATTCAGCTTTGCCGGCTGCGAAAACGGCACAAACAGCACCGATCCGGCGGGTCCGAACTTAACCGCTCTGAGAGCTAAAATTGCCGAAGCGGAAAAGGCAAAAGAAGGGGTAACGGAAGCGAATAACGCATCACAAGTTGCCCAAGGTAGAAAGTGGGTTACCAGTGGGGAGATGGCCGCTTTTATCGTGGCAATCAACACTGCTAAAGCCGCCCTAAACTCCAGTACGCAAACTGATGTGGATAATGCCGTAAGCGCCCTGTCTATCGCGATTGACACATTTAATACGGCGAAAAAAGACGGTAATAAAACGAGCGGCTTTACCCAGCAGGATCTTAGCGACTTGATTGACGAGGCGCAAAACGCAAAAACAGGGGTTAAAACAAGCAGTAATGGAAAAGATGTCAGCACACAAGAATACTGGGTCACTTCCAATGTGATGACCGCTCTTGACAATGCGATAGCCTCTGCAAATACTGCCTTGACCTCCGGAAGCTATGATAACGCATATAACGGTCTGGTTACCGCCCTAGATACTTTTTATACGTCCAAAAAGCTTGGAACCGCCGGTACATCTGAGAACACTGTTTATGAATATACTTTTGGCGAGATTGGAGCTGATATTCCTGCAAATGGAATGACGCTGGACGAATGGTGTTTGCAAATTACGGGTGGTGATTACGCGCAGTTGCTTGCATCAGGTGATTTACCTGGAAAATTTTATAAAAACAAATCGCTTACCCAGGAGTTTAAAGGCAATGACACAATAAAAGCCGATACGCCGTTTTACTGCGATTTTAACCTGTTTGGCGGCGAAGGCTACGAAAGAATCGGTACCCTAACAGGCACGATTACTCTGACCGACGTCCCCAACCCGGCGCCTCGGGTATACATTTCAGTTAATGGCGGAGATAACGACAATTGGTGGGGGAGTGAAGGCAACAGGATAACCATATCAGGTTCCGGTACTGTTTCGAACATCTCCTGGTCAATCTCGATATACGGGGATAATGGTTTTTCACCCTCAACCGGAAATTTCAGACTATGGGTCGAGTCTGCGGGCAGTAACAGCGGTTTTCGGATAGAAATTCCAACCACCCCGTATATCAGCAGTGCAAACCAAAGCGGGATCAACCTTGGTACGGTCAGCATTAAATCAATAACCCTCAGCGGAACGATTAATGTTACCTATGACGGGCAGCCGGTACCTTATCTTGAAATAAGCGCTAATACCCATCAACAATACTGGATTGGCTCAACTGAACTTACTCCGTCTGGGGCTAACACGTCATGGTCAATTACAATACAGGCTTTTAGTTCACCGACAGAAATTTCCTTTAGCGTAATGGGTTTTCCAAGCCAACAATTGGATTATTGGGATAACATGCTTTTTAATGAAAATGTTATTCCTGCTCAACCTGTAATCGCCCAAAGCCAGAATATAACGGAAATTTCGCTTAATTTGGGGAATATTTCCAATAATAATCTACCCGGCGGCGGCGGCACCCACCCAGAGTACTCGAATGTAACCAGTTCCGCCGATACCGATACACCCGGAACATTACGCTATGCTATAAACCATGTTGATGATAGGGGTACAATCACAATTGATTCAAGCGTAACAACCATTCAATTGGCAAGAGAGTTGACTATTAACAAAAACGTAACCATTATAGGTAATGGTGTGGTTCTTACGCCGGGCACAGGCTATCCGCCTTCGGATAATTCATTAATACTAATCAATAATGATCAAGATGTGAGTATTAAATGTATTCATTTTAAAGCCGGCAAGGATAGTAGTACGTCTGCTATCAATGGGGGCAGCGCTATTTATAATAAGGGCTCCCTCTATGTAGAATCCTGTATCTTTACCATCAATACCGGAAATAAAGGCGGCGCTATTCATAACGCAAGTCCATCCACAGTCACGACAGTGAAAGGATGCACATTCTACAATAACTCAGCCACAACCAGCGGAGGAGCGATTTATCATGCCAGTGGAACTCTTGAACTGCAAGGAAATATATTCTACGGGAATACCGCTCCAGGGACAGCTAAAACCTCAGGACCGATAGTATTTAGTAATAACGGGACAACAGTAAAATCCAACGGCTACAATGTGGTTGATGTTGCATTTGGAACCGGAGCAGATCAATGCGGTTGGGCAACAGGAACAGGCGACAAAACGCTTACGGAACTAAGTATCTCCGTATCGCCTATTGATACAACCACCTTCGCGCCTGTAGACGAGTTGAAGGGAGTTATGCCTTCGACAGCCATTCCAGACTTTCCAACCACTGACTTTAGAAATCAAAACAGAACATGGCCTGGAGCGCCGGGAGCGGTTAAGTAAAAGGGGCGCTTTGTGTGAAATTCTTTATGAGCTTTATGTGAAAAATTTTAAAAATAAATTCTCACAACTTGGCGATAATCTCAGCGGAGAGTCCGGTCCCTTCCGCTATTTGGGAAACAGACAACCCCATCTTCTTTAAATTTCGGGCAATGTCAAGTTTTTCTTCATTGCGGCCTTCAGCAAGTCCTTCTTTATGGCCTTCACGTTTGGCGTTTGTCATTCCACTTTGATAGTCTAGTTCGGCTTTTAACAGACTCATCTTACGGATGTATTCTATTTCGTTCTGCGTAAAACCTGTCATTGTTTTTACCGCCATCGCTATGCCCTCCTCTCTTTTGATTATCTCAATAATTTTAGCTCTTTTTTCGGGATCTGTCAAATATTGGAAAAATACCGCCCACAGTTCCGCATTTGTCATCTCTTCAACGGGCTTATCGACTATGGGTTTCGTTTTTACAAGCTCAACAGTAATTATTTTTGTTTTTCCACCATATAAAACATGTCTTTTAAGATCGCTGTATGAAAAATCGTGTATGAGTTCTTCATCCGGATAAAATTCTTCTTTTGCAAGAATGGCAATCTGGTAGGTTTCCTTCAAATCATTATAATTTTTGTTTTTCCCATGAATATCCTGTCCGGTGAATAATATCCCCGTATAGTATTCAAGACGCGCCTTTTCATCCGTGCTGGGATTAAATGACATCTCGACATTTACAAACTCACCTCCCTTTATTCTGCATGATACGTCAAAGCGTATGTATTTTTGCCTCAGATCGTTAATTGGCGGCTCATTAGCGGTGATTGTCTCCACAACGACAGTACACCCGATAAGTGTGGAAATCAGGTCCGATAACGCTCCTCTTGAATCAGACGTATCTTTTGTGAATACGGCTTTGAACACCTCATCATAGCGGATGTCCAAGATACGCTCCCCGTCCCTGAAAGGGAAAGGTCCCCACTCGTACTGAGCAGGATTTTCATTGTTTGTTTCCATAGTTTACTCCCGAACCTTCATAAGAAGGTTCGCCTATATATGGCGCGAACTTGCCATTTTGCTTGACCGAAAATGAAAAATTATTCGAAAAATTTTCCCCCTAAATAGCCGATTGTCGAATTTGCCGAATTGTTGTATAAATAAAGATAACAATGACTTGGTTTCAATGGCTTCGTTCAATATATGAATATATCCGCCCCGTACTGGATATAGTGCTTCTGGCTTTCATTCTGTACAAGGGCTATGAACTTCTGGAAAAAACTCAGGCTCTCCCTCTGGTTAAAGGGACGGGGTTTCTCTTTCTGGTCTACGCTATAGCGTGGATTCTTAACCTTACAACCTTGCGGTGGGTTCTTACAATAATAGCGCCCGGCCTTTTTATCGCGATTGCAATCGTGTTCCAGCCCGAGCTTAGAAAAATAGTATTGCGCCTGGGGCAGACGGAATTTTTCAAGCCAAACGCCATCGCAAATATCGGTAAACTTGACGCCGTTGTTACTGCGGCGGAACTTCTCTCTGAAAAAAGAAGGGGAATGTTGGTTGTTTTTCCGCGAAAAATCAATTTAAAAAACATAATTGATACCGGCACAAAAATCAACGCGGAAATCTCATCAAGCTTAATTGTGGCTATCTTTGAATTTGACGGGCCCCTGCACGACGGAGCACTGGTTATCTACGGCGGAAAAATAATCTCCGCGGGATGCTTTCTGCCTCTTTCAGAAAGACAGGATATTCGCAAAAATTTCGGCACGCGGCACAGGGCGAGCCTTGGCATGGCGGAACAATCGGACGCGGTCGTGCTAATTGTTTCAGAAGAAACGGGGGCAATCTCCCTCGCCTACGATTCAAAACTCTATTACGACTTGTCTTCCGCGGAAGTTACGCGCAAATTGATGGAACTGCTCGACAAGGGAAGCAGAAAGGAAGCGGCACAGAAAGACAATCCTAATGAAATGGAGGTTCTTGTTGAATAGAGCCAGGCTTTTCGCAAAAATAACGGAAAAATGGCCTGTCAAGGTTCTCTCTTTGGCCGCTGCGGTAATTATTTCAATTTTCTACAGAATGAACAATCTGGAAGCGCGTTTTTTCACCGTTCCGCTGTCAATTGAATCGAATGACTCCCTAATACCGGTAAATTCTTTCGCGACATCGGTAAGAGTATCCATCCGAGGGGAAGCCGAAGGGATTCAGCCGATACTCGCGGAAGACATAGAAGCCTATATTGACCTGGAAAGATACGCTAACGAAGGAAATTACAGAGTGCCAGTTCAAATCCGCAAAAAGGGCGGCGCTCTTGGCGTCGAACCGTTGGAAGTATCCGTTCTTCCGATAGAAATCCCGCTCCTTCTTGAACAAAAAGTGACACGTAACGTCAGCGTATTTCCGGTATTAAGCGGAACGGTCGCCGAAGGTTACGAACTTACAAACCAGTCCCTGATACCCTCAAGCGTAACTGTCGCAGGCCCACGATCAATACTTGACGGCCATATTGAATTTAACACTGAAACAATTAACCTTGACAGGCGGTATAACGACTTTACCGTCATGGTTAACATAAAAAATGATAACCCTATGCTGTCCATTTACGGAAGCGGCCTGCTGGAATTCCGCGGATCAATAAGCCGTATTGTGCGCGAAAGGGGAATAGAAACTCCGGCGGAAATTCCAGTGGAAGACGCAAGCCCCGCTTTTACAGGCGGTGAAGAATGATTACCGGAATCGGCGTTGATATAGTTGAAGTTAAGCGTATGGAACGCTGGCTTGGCAATTCGGCGCTTCTTAACAGGTATTTTCATCAGGAGGAACTATCACTTGCGCTCTCCAGAAAAAACAGCGCGGCCCAAACATTAGCCGCAAGATTTGCCGCAAAAGAGGCGTTTGGCAAGGCTCTTGGAAGCGGACTTGTGGAAATTAAATTAAAAGATATTATTATAATTAACGACGATAAGGGAAAACCGGATATTAAATTAACCGGTACCGCGCAAAAAGCGTTTGAGAAATCAGGCGCGGACAGGGCGCATATTTCCCTTACCCATGAGATGGAGAACGCAGTCGCCATGATCGTTTTGGAGGGGGCGTAAAAATGGTAAGAAAAAAGAAAGTTGAAGACGAAGATAAAGAGTTAAAACTAACTTATCTGTCAAAAAAAGAATATACATGTCCGGCGTGCGGCGCGATATTCCGTAAAGAAGAACTTTTCTCGGGCGGCGGCAGGCTTATAGCGGGAAAACTTACCGAGGAGCTTCACAGGCTTTACGATCCTTCAAAAAAATACGGGGTGATTTTTCCGCTTGTATACGAGTCAATCGTCTGCCCTGAATGTTGGTTTTCATCCATGGAAGCGGATTTTATGGCGTTGCCAAAAGAAAACGCGAGAAAGGCCAAAGAAGACGCGGATAAACGGATGAAGGAAACTCAGCTTGTTTTTCCAAATGTCGAATTCCACGAAAACAGGACGTTGATGGACGGGGCGGCTTCTTTATACCTTACATTGCGCTGTTATGACTATTTCAACAAACCGACTTCCCCTACAATTAAACAGGGGCTTGCCGCGATTCGGTGCGCATGGCTCATAGACGAACTTGATAAAAAATTCCCCGGCCAGCATTATGACTGGCTTGGCACCCTTTTCAGAAAAAAAGCCCAGTACCTTTACAATGAGGCCCTGTCCCGAGAGCAGAGCGGCAGGGAAACGCTTTCCGGAATGAAAGCCTTCGGCCCCGATACGGATAAAAATTACGCTTACGAAGGAATGTTGTACATGTGCGCCTACCTTCGTTATAAATTCGGACCCGCCCATAACGAAGAAGAGAGAAAAACGTCTCTTGAAGACGCGCGCCGCACAATCGCAAAACTATTCGGCATGGGCAAAGCATCCAAAGACAAACCGGGCGCGTTCCTTGAACTGGCAAGAAAACTCTACGATACAATCAATAAGGACCTTTCCGAAAACGAATAATTATGGAAAGGAATATTAAACTTACCATCGCTTATGACGGAACGGATTTTTGCGGATGGCAGAGGCAGGAAAGTGAAAGAACCGTGCAGGGCGTTATTGAAGACGCGCTTGAAAGAATGCACGTTCATTCTGTAAACCTGACAGGCTCAGGCAGGACTGATTCAGGCGTTCACGCGGTTGGGCAGGCGGCAAATTTTCACACGGACATCGAAAGTATTCCCGCGGATCGATTCGCTCCCGCGCTGAACTCTTCCCTGCCGCACGATGTAAGGGTGCTTGAATCCTGTGAAACAAACAAAGAATTTCACGCCCGCTTCAGCGCAAAGGCGCGGACTTATCGTTATCAATTTATTTGCCGCCCCCTTCTGCCGCATGAAAACCGCTACAATCTGCATTTGCGCCGTTTCCCGCGCCTTGAACTCCTTAACGCATACGGCAGGTTGCTTTTTGGAGAAACAGACTGCACAATTTTTGCGGGCGCGGGAGATACAAGCGCCTCAAAAAACCGCTATGTTTACAGGGCGTATTTTTACGCGGAAAGAGACAGCCTAATTTTTGAAATCTGCGCCAACGCCTTCCTCCGCAACATGGTACGCTCCATCGCCGGCACTTTCCTTCACTATGAAGAAACCGCCACGCCGCCCGAAAAACTGCGGGAAATAATCGCCGCAGGAGAACGCTCCCTTGCCGGCCCCACCCTTCCCCCACAGGGGCTATTCCTGTGGCAAGTTGAATATTAATTATTTTTTATGAAACCTATTGACAAGTTTTTAAAAAATCCCCATTGTTCACATAGACGAAAAATCTGGACGGCACTGGAAGATGCCGCGCCGTGAAGCCCGGCGCATTGCTCCTGAAGGGAGGCTGGAAGGAAGATATTGATAGGAAGCAATGTTGTCATCAACGGGATTTGCAAATCCTTTGATGATTTCGCAGTGCTCAATAATGTGAGCCTTGAAATTAAAAAGGGAGAATTTTTTTCCCTGCTGGGACCGTCAGGGTGCGGAAAGACTACCTTGTTGCGCATAATTGCCGGTTTTGAACATCCAGATGAAGGGACGCTTACCTTGGACGGAAACAATGTGCTTTCCCTGCCCCCGAACAAACGTCATACAAATACCGTATTCCAAAATTACGCGTTATTTCCCCACCTGACAGTTTTTGAAAACGTCGCTTTCTCGCCCCGGTTAAAAAAACTTTCCGAACCGGAAATTAAATCTAAAGTTGAACAATACTTAAACCTTGTGCGTCTTGAAGGGCACGCCGATAAAAAACCCAATCAGCTTTCAGGCGGACAAAAACAGAGGG
>Ga0268262_10001799_pt1 | contig 25802 bp, 25 predicted proteins | sample TergutNc150P3_FD_190354 | JGI IMG/M metagenome (GOLD analysis project Ga0268262, IMG submission 190354) | Nasutitermes corniger P3 segment gut microbial community from laboratory colony in Florida, USA - Nc150 P3 (SPAdes) (version 2) | ecosystem: Host-associated > Arthropoda: Insects >... | reverse complement strand
ACGCCCATTTGGGGCTTATTGTTGAAGACCCCATTGAGCAACTTATTATTATACAGGAAGCCCGTCAGGCTTCGGTAAACCGGATTATCTCCATTTGCAACAGTCTCCATGACTTTGCCAGAGTATATGAAAACCTGAAATCAACGGCAAATGTATACCATGCTGTCGGTGTCAGCCCGTCGGAAGTGCAAAATCCGGGAAGAAACTGGCTGCAAACCATCGAACAGAGTGTGCAGTTTCCCCGTGTTATTGCCATAGGGGAGATAGGTCTGGACTATTACCGTAAATTTGGCGATAAAAAGTCCCAAATTGAGCTGTTTATTACTCAGCTTGACCTTGCTGCTAAACTGAATTTGCCGGTTATTATCCATAACCGCGACGCAGGCCATGATGTGCTGGAAATTCTCCGTGACCGCCTGCCGCCACGGGGCGGAGTACTGCACTGTTACTCCGAAGATGCCGCTTATGCGCGGGAAGCCCAAAAACTGAACCTGTATTTTTCCTTTGCCGGCAATCTAACCTATAAAAATGCCCGCAATCTCCATGAAACCATTCCCGAATTACCGCTGGATCGGCTCCTTATTGAGTCCGAAAGCCCCTTTATGGCGCCGACTGGACAAAAAGGCAAGCGGAATATGCCTAAATATCTGCCGGAAACCGCCCTGCACCTTGCAAAAATGCTGGATATGGAGCCGGAAGCGGTAGCGGCCCAGCTTTGGGAAAACGCCAACCGGTTTTTCGGCCTGCCCAATGAATAGTTTGAAGCCTCATGTCCCTCAACTGGAAAGAAATCAATCTGATTCTTGAGGAATTGGATTTACCCGGCTCTCAAATTCAGGGGGCGGCCCAAAGCGCCTTTGACGTTATCGGCTTGCGGATACACAAGAAAGGCACGCCATCTTCTGAAGGCGCAACCAGACAGTTACTTATCGCGTTAAGCCCCGGCGCCTGCCGTTTCCATGAAACGTTTCGATCTTTTCCCAAAAGCGACAAACCGCTGCGCTTTGCCCAGTTTCTCAATTCCCGCATTGTCAACGGCTGGATAGAAGAAGCGGCGCAGTTGGGAGACAACCGCATTATCCGGCTGCTGGTAAAAAGAGGGGAGAACCGCTTCCGCCTGTACATCAGGTTGTGGTCAAACGCGGCGAACTTTATTGTCACCGATGAACAGGGCGTAGTGCTGGACGCGATGCGCCGCCTGCCCAAAAAAGGGGAAATAAGCGGCGGGCATTATGCGCCCGAAGTGCTGGAAGCAAATGAAAGCGGCAGCCACCGCGAATACGCGATTCGTGAACTGCCGGGCGATGGTTCCTTTAACGCAAAAATAGATGCTTGGTATGCGGAGCAAGGCGGCGCCCTTTCCCTGGATGCGCTGCGGGAACGGGCACAACGCGACTGCGAAGGCAGCATAATGCGTTTACAGGCGGCGCTTCAGCGGCTGCGCGCCAAAGAGGCGGAATTTGCCTCGGCGGACCGCCTGCGGGAGTATGGGGATATTATTCTGGCAAATAGTGCGGCGATAAAACCCGGTGACTCCTGGCTTGAGGCGGACAATTTTTATGCCGCCGCCGCAGGCGCCAACGGCGCGACCGGCGAAACGATTCGAATCGAACTGGACCCCCATAAAAGCCCATCCGCCCAGGCGGAACATTATTACGAACAGTACACCAAAGCAAAAAAGGGGCTTGCCGATGTCCGCGCTGAAATTGAGGCCGGACAGCGGGAACTTGAAAAAGTTGAAAAAAAGCTGGAAACGCTGCTTGCCGAAACCAATCCCCTGGTTCTGGCAAAACTTCTCAAGACAGGCGGGACAAAACCAGACCCGGCTATCGCGCAGGATAAAAAACGCCCCGGCCTGAGTTTCAGGCGCGGCGATTGGCTGATCATCGTGGGCAGAGACGCGGCGGAAAATGACGCATTGCTCCGCCGTCATGTCAAAGGCGGCGACCTGTGGCTCCACGCCAGGGATTTTCCCGGTTCGTATGTATTTATCAAACAGCGTTCGGGTAAAACCTTTCCCCTGGAAATTCTTTTGGACGCGGGAAACCTGGCAATTTTTTACTCAAAAGGGCGGAACAGCGGCGAGGGAGATTTGTTCTACACCCCGGTAAAATACCTCCGCCGCGCCAAAAACGGCCCCAAAGGGCTGGTCATTCCCACTCAGGAAAAAAATCTGCATATAAAAGTTGATGAAAACCGCTTGAGGGAACTGGAGTCTTGCCGCATAGAGAAAACATAAAAATCTCTTAATATTTGGAAAAGGCTCATCTTTATTATTTTTCTTTTGCGCCGTGCGGATTTCGTCTAACAATAACTTCCCATTGGGTAATCAGCATCCCCGCAAACATCAGGATAAAACCCAACAGTGTCCACGGCCCGATTTTTTCCGCAAGCAGCAACGCTCCGCCCAGGGCGGCAAAACAACCTTCAAAGCAGAGTATGATCGTAGCATGGGCGGGAGGAGCATCCCGCTGGGCAACTGCCTGCAAAGTGTAGGCTATTCCCACAGAACCGAGGCCGCCGTAAAGAATGGGAATCAACGCGTCAGCAGGAAAAGTAATGATACGGGCGGAAAGACCGGCGAGCAGGGTGGGAAAAGGCAGCCACGCAAAGGTTCCCGTGTCCAGCAATGCCGGATTGATTCGGTCTACCAGCGGGATAACAAACGGTTCCGCCAGGAAAGCCCCGGCAAGGGCGAAGATACCGCATACGGCGAACTGCCCTGCCGACAACAGCACCGGATCAATGTCCCGTACCAGCCGGTCTATCAGCAGCACATGGCAGGCCCAAAACACGGCGCTTACCACAGTGATGATGTCGCCGGGATTTATTGAATTAAAACTGCCAACAGCGCAAAGAAAGTACAGACCGGTCAGGGTAAATGCCGAGCCAAGCCAGGTAGCGGGGCCGGTTTTTTTACCCAGAAAAATGCCAAAGATGGGAGTCAGCACCACATAAAGGCCGGTGATAAATCCCGCGTTACCCGCTGTGGTAAACAGTAAGCCAAATTGCTGAAGAATGACAGCGATAAACAGGCAGCCCCCGGCAGCCAGTGAAAACAAATAAAATTTTTTTATGGAAGTTTTTGCGGGCCTGTCTGAACCGGCGGTCTTCCGCCTGAGTACAATAAACGGCAGCAGGGAAAGACTCCCCAAAATAAAACGAATACCGTTAAATGCAAAAGGCCCCACATACTCCATGCCGGAACGCTGAGCGACAAAACCAAAACCCCAGATTCCGGCGGTAAGCAGCAGGAGGATATCCGCCCGCAGGGCGCGATTGTTCATTCCCGGTTAATTTTCCTCGCGAATTATGACTTCGCGGAAACCCGCTTTTTCAAGTTTGTCCGCCACCGGCTGAACTTCCGTACCGCGTATTCCGGTAAGCACCACGCGGTACAATTCCCCATTCTGCTCATAGGTCGGATTCAGGCCGGCTGCTTTTAGCTTGCTAAATACCTCAACCGCATTACGGGGAATTTTAAAGGAACCGACTTGCAGCCTATACTTTTTGTCCGGCATGGGGTTTAAGGCGGGGATCAATTTTATCCCCGAACCTGATGGCTGCGCAATTTCCGGAGCAGGCGGCGTTTGCGGCGGAAGCAAAGGCAAAGATTCAGAAAGGGGCGACAATTGCGACGGCGGCACGGTTTCAAAAACGGGCGGTACTGGCGGTGGAGGAAAGGCAGTTGCCGCCGGATAGGGACTTTGAACCAGTTGGGGAGGTTGAATATAAAACGGTGAATACACCATCGGCGCATAGGGAATGTAACTGTATTCTACAGGCGCTATGGGTTCCGGTACGGCTGGCGGCGGTGGTGTATAAGCTGGTGGCGGTGGTGTATAAGCCGGCGGTGGTGGTGCCTGTGTATAAGCCGGTGGCGGTGGCGCCTGTGTATAAGCCGGTGGCGGTGGCGCCTGTGTATAAGCCGGTGGCGGCGGTGCCTGTGTATAAGCCGGTGGCGGTGGTGGTGACTGTGTATAAGCTGGTGGCGGTGGTGGCGCTTGTGTATAAGCCGGTGGCGGTGGCGCCTGTGTATAAGCCGGCGGTGGTGCATAAGGAGGAGGAGGCGGTTCCGGCGCGGCAGCCGGGGCCTGGGAAATCGCCGGTGGCGTATAGGCCGGTGGCGGCGGCGCAGCCGGAGCCGGCGCAGCAGCCTGCGTTCTGGGAGGTGATGCGTAACTGCCTGGCAATGTCTCAATGATAACCGGTACAGTGCCGGCGCTAATCATATCAAGATGTATAGCAGCCGCCTGTGAAAGATCAATAATCCGCGATGCGACAAAAGGCCCCCGGTCATTCACTTTAACCGTAACCCAGCGGTTATTCTGCTTGTTGGTAACTTTCAGAAAAGTCCCAAAAGGCAGGGAAGGATGGGCGGCGGTAAACAGGGCGGAATTGAAAATCTCCCCGGAAGCCGTCGGTCTGCCGTCAAATTCAGTTCCATACCAGGACGCGACTCCCTCTTCACGCAAAACCTCGCCCGCAGAACCTGAGGTTTGGGCTGCCGCATACTGCGGTATACACAGAATGGCAACATAAAAAATGAATACAAAAACGCTGTTTCGTCTCATACCCTTTTATCGGCATTTTCTACAGGGAATTTACAAATTACCGTTGCAATTTATTCTATACAAATGTATAGTAAATTATGGACATTGAGGAAAAGCTCGGTATTCTGGCAGGAGCGGCAAAGTACGACGCCTCATGCGCTTCATCGGGCAGTGACGGCAAGGGGGCCTTGGGCGAGAAAAAGTTCGGGGCCAGCCTGCCCACCGGAATTTGCCACAGTTGGACTGAAGACGGACGCTGTGTCAGCCTGCTTAAGGTGCTGTTTTCCAATGTCTGCCGCTACGACTGCGCCTACTGCGTCAACCGCGCCTCAGCGGATGTTACCCGCAGCACTTTTACCGTGCAGGAACTGGTAGACATAACCTGCGAATTTTACCGGCGTAATTATATTGAAGGGCTGTTCCTGTCATCGGGGATTTTTGCCGACCCCGACATCGTCATGGAAAAACTTATCGAAACGGCCCGGACTCTCCGCACCGAGGCGGGTTATGGCGGCTATATTCACCTGAAAATAATCCCCGGCACCGGCGAGCGCCTGATCCGCGAGGCGGGCTTGTGGGCTGACCGCCTCAGCGTCAATATTGAACTTCCCACGGATAAAAGCCTGCAAAACCTTGCGCCGGATAAATCCGGCAAGGTGATACTGGGGGCAATGGGGGATTTTTCAGGTTTAAGCGGCGAATTTGAGGAAGCCCGCCATAAATCCCGTTTTTTGCCGCAGGGGAAAACCGTTGTCCCCGCCTTTGCACCGGCAGGGCAAAGTACCCAGCTTATAGTGGGAGCTACCACAGAAGATGACCGGCAGATCATCAACCTTTCAAGTTCCCTGTACCGTAAATTTTCCCTCAGGCGGGTGTACTATTCCGCTTTTATTCATCCGGGGGTTCCTGCCCGTGGCAGCCCCTATGACCCCCGCCTGCCGGACATTCCCGGCCCGCCGCTGGTACGCGAGCACCGCCTTTACCAGGCGGATTGGCTTTTGCGCTTCTACCATTTTGCCGCCACGGAAATCCTTACCGACAATGATCCCTACCTCGATCCCCATATTGATCCCAAAACCGCCTGGGCCTTGAGGCATCTTGATTTTTTTCCCATTGAAATTAACCGCGCTGATTACGAAACCCTGCTCCGTGTGCCGGGCATCGGCGCAAAAACCGCCCGCCGTATTATCGAAACACGCCGTTCCCGCCGCCTCAGTTTTGACGGCCTGCGCCGCCTGGGCGTCGCGTTCAAACGGGCGCGCTACTTTATCACGTGCGACGGCTTTTCCATTGAGCAGCCCGATGACCCCATCCGCATACGCCGCCGTCTTTCCGATATTGACGGCGCCGGATTACAATTACCTCTATTCGAATTTTAATTTTACCGGCCCTGGGCCGTGTTGTCTTTATTCAACATAGAATACATTGCAATTTTGTCCCTTTTTTAACAAGATAAAAGCATGGAAAAAGCGGACATTTGGTCGGAAAACTGCACGGTACGATTTGGCGCTATTGATAAATCGGATTTAATGACTTTGGATGCGGCGCTTGATTTTTTTCAGGAGGCGGCAATAAGCCACGCGGAAAATCTGGGGGTTGGTCGTGAAGCAATGGCGCGGACAAATCAACTGTGGATACTTTCGCGGATGTCGGTACAGGTTAACCGGCGGCCCCAATACGGCGAAACCATCACGGTGCGTACCTGGCCGCGGGGCGGTGAAAAACTTTTTGCGCTGCGTGATTTTGACATCCGCGACACGGCGGATAATCCTGCGATCCAGGCCCGAAGCTGCTGGCTGATTATAGACATGGAAAAACGCCGCCCCCTGCGTCCGCAGTCTATAATGGATACCATGCCCCAAAATGAAGGCCGGGACGCGCTGCCTGCCGGCAGTCTTGCAGGCGGCAGGCTTGCTATCGGCCTTGAAGAACGTCCCTCCCTGCGCAAAGCGGCGGAACGGCGGGCGCTGTATAATGATGTGGATTATAACGGTCATGTAAACAATGTCAGTTACCTACGCTGGATCGAGGATACCATTGACCCCGCCCTGCTGGAACGGGCGCGGCAGATCAGGCTGGACATCAACTATTTGAATGAAGTTGTACCCGGTGAAGTCACCGGTATTTGGCTGTCGGAAATTGATGCGGCGGGAGAAACGCCTCTTCCCTCTCATGCTTTTGCGTTTGAAGGAAAAAAAGAGCAGACACAGGAAAATCAGGCGGCATTTCGGGCGGAACTTCGCCTGTGGTGATCAGAATTTTACCAGCCGAGTTTTATGCCAAAATTAACGCCCAGGCCGGCGCCCTGAAAACTTTTTATAAAATCTTGTGACTGTGAGGACACGCCAAAGTCAATTTCAATAATCCGTAAGTTGAGGGCAAAATCAATGCTGTTCTTCCATTTGCGGTCATTGTAATTTATGCCAAAAACAGGAATAAAAATATTCGCAAAATCAAAACGGATGTTTAATCCGCCTTCAAGGGAGAAAATTTGCGGATACAACCGGTTAATCGAAAACCCCAGCGACGGAATAAGGGAAAATATCCTTGAACCAAAAGGACGGTAATTGGCGTACAACAACATCGAAAATGGACGGGAAATCTCTTTGCCGTCTGAATCATATTCGGATGTAAATTCATTCTCATAATCCCAGACATCATCCAGGACATCTTTCGGCTCTTTTGCCTCGTCTGCCAGATCGGTAAGGTCTATAGAGCCGGTATTAATAACCACTTTTCCGTTAAGGCGCGAATAATGATTAAGTTTTGCCGCGGCAAAGGGAATCGGAATATTAACAATATCCAATCCTACATCAAGCCTGGAATTAAAGGGATACTCCATACCCAACCTGAAATCATAACCCAAATTATTCCCTGGAATATTCCAGACCTCGTCCTGCAGGCCCTGCATTATGTCGTCATTCAAATCAACGAGGGAATAAATACGCATATCGTAAACTGTTTCGATATAGGTTCCTCCCGAAACATTCCTGTTGCTGTAAGTTACGTTTGGCTCGGTGTAGATAATCGGCACATAGGCTGCCGGCCGTATTTTAATTTTTAATTTCCAGAAATGAAAAAAAATCGGAATGCCCACATCGGCAAAAACCGCGCCGCCGCCGCCGACTTGTTCATTTTCAGCTTTTTCCAGGCGCATTACGTTTCCTGAAACAGCCACATTCCCCATGGCATTGATATGGCCGATGTCGAGGCCAAAGCCCCATTTGTCATTCCGGTTAAAATTAAACGAAAAAGGTTTAATAACGGCGTTAAAATTAAATTCAAAACCCTTAAAAAATTCATCAAGATCGACAACAATACTATCCTGATAAATAAGAGCGGGGTCCTGTATTATGTCGTTGATATTCGAGAATATATAGAAAGGATCCTTGAATATATCCGCGGCGGCGAAAAAATTATTGGAAACATCAATACTGACATTTGCCAGACTCAATTCCACCGTGCGGTTCTTCAGGCGGAATTTTACGGGAGGTTCCGGTTCTTTCTCATCTTCTATGGCTTCCGATTCCCGCATATTTAATTCAAAAGAATCAGTATCATCCTGCGCCCGGAGAAACAGCGGGGAAAAAATCATAAGAAGAAATACAAACAGCTTCTTCATTTTAATAGTTCTCCGAGATTGATACGGCTTTTCATCTCAAATTTTATATTAAATACCCCCATGCTTTTCGGAACATTTATCGTTCCGTCTTTGTCAATCTCTATTCTAATATCGGGTTTAATTAATTCTCTTCGAATTTTCTCAATTTGTTCATTAGCAAGAAACAATACTGTTCTTGTGCCGTTTAAGCTGACACCCTGGGGAAACAGGTCGTTATTTTCATTGATGAACAAATTTCCGTTGGTGAAAATTTTATTGGTAAAATCAACAGTCATAATTATATAATCAATATCCGCCGCTTTGAAAAAATCTTCGGGTTCTTCTCTGCCGAACAGGTCACCGTTTCCAAACATATCAGGGAGAGAAATTATACTCTTGTTATCGTCATCTCCCGTTGCGGTTAAACTCATGGGCAGCATTATCATCACTGCCGCAGTGATTTTACTGCCCTCGGCGGAATTACCGACGTCATCGGAAAACATATCCGGAGTTATGATCAAAAGATCAGCTAATTCTATTTTATATGTAAAAAATAAATCAGCGGGCATTGCACTAAAAACATCCTTAACGGTTTCATTATTTATTCCACCGTTATTTTCAGGTGAATATTCAGGCAGATCTGGTTCCGTGTAGGAATCATTATCAAGATAGTCATCCAGATTCAGCGGTTCTGGATTTACAATTAAATAGTGATCATACACAGGTTTTTCAAAAGTTTCTTCAGTGGTACTGTATTGTGCATTCAATTGCAGCTTGGCTTGCAGGCTATTTATGACATTGACATCGGCAGTAGGGCCGTCCATATATATTTTGAATTCCAAATCATTGAAAGTTAATCCGCCCTTAAAATATTTACTCATCTCGGATAAATCAATGGCCGTATCAGGAAATTTACCGGTAAGGTTATCGTCTATGTCGGGCGATGCTTTTATGGCTGCCGCGAGGTCAATTTCGGCTTTTGTCCACCTGTAGAAAAAACGCGCTTCTCCTTCTATTAAATTCCCCGGTTCTAAATTGTTAATAATCAGTTCATCTCTGTGAGCGGGGTCATCCGACTGGAATTTCACTTTAAAACGTAACTTTTCTCCATCGTCTATATAATTACTAAGATCAAGTGGCCAAAGATCATTTTTGTTGCCGAATATATTGTCGCCTACCTTAAGGGTTTTTGGCTGACCTGAAAATCCCAATTCATCACATTCAAGGATCATTTGAAGTCCGGCGGGTATTTTCGTAAAATTAAAATTTATACCTATGCCTGCCGAATCATTCGCTCCATTACATTTATCAAAATAAATGTATCTTACATATCGAGCCATAGCAGCAAGAGAAACATCCTGAATATTAACAAAATTATCTTCAATCTTGTCAATGGGGATATGAATGGGCATAGGGATAGAGATCCCCGGCGGTATTCCGGGCGGCAGCGGTATTGGTACTTTTATTTCTATAGGATCCGCGATACCAGCGTTTATTTGCTCGTCTATTGTTTTCAGGAAGTGATCGGGATTAATATCTTCCGTTATTTCAATGGGGAAATAAATACAAAATGTTTGAACCGTCTGCCCCGAATAATTAACATCATATACTTTGGCGCCTTGTAGATCTTCGGGAAAAGCGGCTCTAATTCTTTCGGCAAGCAGCGAGCCCAAATTTGCCGCCCCTGCGCTTATTGGCACATTCAGCGTTCCTTTTACTTCTACCTGCTTCGGCAGAATGAGCTCCGAACAGGAGTAAATGAACAAACCCATAAGGACAACGGATATTGCCTGAAAAACTTTTCCCCGCATTTCTTCCCCTTATACACTAAATATAATGCAACAGGATATAAAAAACAAGAAAAAAATAAAACGGTAATTTACTTTTTCCAATACACCGGATTAAACAGGATCAGCACCGTCCATATTTCCAGGCGGCCGACGATCATCACCAATGAATAAAGCCACTTGATATGGTTCGGAAATGCGCCGTAGTTATGGAAAGGGCCGGCTGCGCCAAAACCTACGCCAATGTTGCCCATAATCGAAAGGGAGACGCTGAATGAAGAAAAAAGGTCTGTTCCCGATGCGGCGGTAATCAGGGTGACTGCGGCGGCAATGGCCATATACACAAAAATAAAAGCCGCTGTGCCGTAAATAATATCTTTTCGCCCAACCCGCTTGTTAAGATGTATGCTGAATATTCCCCGCGGGTAGACAACCCGGCGCAGTTCGTTGCCCATCTGCTTCCAGAGAATCACATGGCGTATAACTTTTATGCCCCCGGCAGTGGAGCCGGAACAGCCTCCGATAAACATCAAACCAAACAGAATCATCCGGGCAAGGGCGGGCCATGTTTCGTAATCGGCGATGGTCGCGCCGGTGGTAGAAAGCATGGATGCGCTTTGATATGCCGCATAACGCAGGGCCGAAGCAAAAGACCCGTATACCGGCAGCAGCGACAGGGTGATAATTCCGGCGGCGCTGATAAAAATAATAAGGTAGGCCCGCGCCTCGGTGTTATTTTTTATGTCGCTGAATTTCCCCCGCAAAAGCCGGTAGTACAAATTGAAGTTGAGGCCCGCCAGCAGCATAAAGACTGTGGCAGTTACCTCAATAAACGGGGAATTGAACGCGATAAGGCCCGCATTTTTGGTGCTTACGCCGCCGGAAGCCATGGTACTCAGCGCATGGCAGATCGCGTCAAACCAGTGCATCCCGCCCAGGAGGTAAAGGCAAAACACAATAAAGGTAAGCGCACAGTACACAAGCCAGAGTATTTTTGCGGTGGCGGTTATCCGCGGAGTAATTTTCTCTCGTTCCGGTCCCGGCGCTTCGGCTTTGACCAGTTGAAATCCGCCGATGCCCAGCAGCGGCATCAGCGCGACAGAGATCATCACAATCCCGATACCGCCAAACCAGTGGGCCAGACTGCGCCAGAGGAGCAGCGACCGGGGCATGACTTCTATATTGTCAATAACGGTGCCGCCGGTTGTGGCAAAGGTACAGGCGCTTTCAAAAAAGGAATCGGTGAAATTCAGGCCGGCAAGGTAAAAGGGAACAGCGCCGATAAAACTTGCCCATATCCAGGTTCCGCATACCAGCAAAAAGCCGAGTTTGACAGTTAACTGAATTTTAATTTTTCGCAGTGAAGTGAAACTGACCAGCGCCAGAATTGCGGTAATGCACGAAGGAACCAAAAAGCCCTGTATCATATACCGTTCGCCCGCTGCAACAGCCATTATAAGCGGGGGAAGCATTATCACCGGAAAAAATCCCAATAACAGCGCCCATAAGCGAAAAATAATATAGTGTTTTGCCGGTTTTGCCTGCCGCATCTTTTTGTTCCTATAGTTTCCAGAAATCGCGGGTAAAAAATACCAGCACGGCCCACAGCTCCAAACGGCCAATGATCATTGTCAGGGCAAGGCCCCATTTAACATACGCGGGAAAATGAGGGAGCGGATTAATAAAACCAATATTCCCCAGACAGACCAACGCCGTATTCAATGAGGGAAAAATATCTTCCCCGGCGCTGCTCAGCAAAAGAGCGCATAAAAAAACCAACAAAAAATAGAGAAACATAAAACCTGCCACCCCGTAGACCATATTTTTTTTCCCGCTCCTGCCGTCAAGCCGGATGTTGAACACGCCGCGGGGGTGGACGATCTTCTTCATTTCGCTTCCCGCCTGTTTTGCCAGAATAATATAGCGGACAATTTTTATTCCCCCGGCAGCGGATACCGAACAACCTCCGATAAACATGAGAAAAAACAACAATCCCTGCGCGAGGGGCGGCCACGCTCCGGTATCGGCAGCGGAAAAACCGGTAGTGCTGAGAATTGAAACGGTATTAAAAAAAGCGTTCCGCAGCCCCTCCTTCGGAGAATAACCAACGGATAAAATAACAACAGCGATAACTATGCCCGTCAAAACAACTATTGCCGTATAAACTTTTGCTTCACTGTTGCGTATAATATCGCGGAATTTGCCCCGCAGCATCTGCCAAATTAACACATAGTTGAATCCTGCCAAAAACATGAATGCCGTCACAACCCATTCAATTGCCGGGGAATGGTAAAAAGCAACGCCGTTATTATGTGAACTGAAGCCGCCGGTCGCCATTGTCGAAAAAGCGTGAGTCACCGCATTAAACCAGTTCATGCCAAAACAGCGCAGCAGGAGCGTTTCCGCCGCAGTCAGACCCGCATAAACCGGAAGAATAAAGCGCCTGGAACGGGCGGTGGCAATGAACAATAAAACCCCCATGCCGCCCAGCCATTGGGTTAATGCCCGCCAGAACAGCAGAGGCAGCGGCGCTGATTCAATGTCACGTAACACAGTGAGGCCGGTAGTGGTAAAGCCGGAAACGCTTTCAAAAACCGCATCGGTAAACCGGGGGATGCAGCCGCTGAAGTAATAGGGAAAGGCTCCCAGCAGACAGGCGAGCACCCATGCAAAAAAAATTAATAAAAAGGACGCTGAATGTGCCGCAGGGCCCTTTGAGCTTCTGACATTGGAAAAAAAATTACTGGTTAGCGCCAAAATATTTTTTTATCTCCGTCTGGCTGCCGGTTTTAGAGATAAGAAAGATATAATCGTCCCGGCAAAAAACATAATCGCCCCGTGGAATAAAAGAATTGCCGTTCCGGGTTACCAACATCAAAAGACCGCCCTCCGAAAGTTTGAACTGGTTGATAGGCTTGTTCACAATAGGGGCGTTTTCCCCGATTTCAACTTCGATTATCTCTACGCTGCCATCTCCCAAATTGTGCACTTCTTTAATGCCGCTTCCCATCAGGCGGGAAATAATCGAATCAACAACGACCGATTGAATCGGCATCACTACATCCACTCCCAGATGCCGGGCCATAGCCGCATGGCCGGAACCGGTAACCATTGCGATTGTCCGCTTAACGCCCCGTGATTTAAGATATATCGCGGTAATAATATTGAGCTCCTGATTGGAGGTAGTAGTTACCAGAAGATCAAGGGTATCAAGATGCTCCTCGGTAATAAAACTTTCGTCAGAGATATCATTATTCAAGATCAACGCATCAGGGAAACGGGCCGACAGATCTTTACAGAGCCGGTAATCCTGTTCGATAATGATAATCTGGCGGTTATTTCGCGAAATCAATGTTTGCAGCAGAAAAAAGAGGTGTTTTTCAGAACCAATTTCCGGAGAACTGTTAAGCAGACTTTCGGCCAAAAGAGAACCCACCTTGCCGCCGCCCACAATCCCTATCCTGCGGATAGGTTTTTCGGTACTCCCCGCAAAGCCGAAAATGCGGGACAGGCCGCTTTTATCCGTCAGAATGTATATCCGGTCTCCCCCGGCAAGTACCGTAGCGCCCGAAGGAAGCAATGTTTCGCCGTTTCGTTCAACAAGGGTGATCAGGCTTTCTCCGGCGTTCAGACTCTGGTAATCCTTAAGCGCCAGTCCGTCAAGAGCGCTGCCCGCCGCAACATCAACTGACCCCAGCACATATTGGGTACCGGAAAATGAAACAATATTACCCAACGCGCCGTGTTTTATGGCCTGCATTATTGAACGGGCCGCTTCCAGACTGGGATGAATAAAATGATCAATACCCAGCGCTTTCTTGTCTCCGGACCGGCTTAAATAGATATAATCATCATTTCTGACCCGCGCAATTTTGATAAGAGCTTCCGCTTCCGGCGCCCTCCCGTACCGCGAGGCCGCAAGACCGCAGATAATCATATTCACTTCATCGGAACCGGTAACGCAGACAAGGGCATCCGCATTGACAATACCCGCTTCTTCCAGAGCTCTGGGGTTGTTTCCCTGATCGTGAATCACCATGCAGTCAATACGGTTTGACGTATGCCTGGCCCGCTCCTCATCCGCTTCAATCAGGAAAACATCATGCTTTTCGCGGATAAGACCCTTTGCCAGTTGAGTACCGACCATGCCGGCGCCCACGATAATAATGCGCATATAAATCTATAATTACTCTAATAACCGGCGCCCGTTGCGTCAACAGCGGTATTGGAACATCAGCCTACATTGCTTCCGGAAAACCAAATTGCCGTAACTCGTCCGCATGATTGCGAATTTTTGCCAGGGCCTTTTTCTCTATTTGACGAATTGTTTCCGGGGATAAGTCCATCTTGTCGCCGATTTCCTTGAGCGTGTAAGGCTTTCCACCCTCAAGCTGATAGCGGTAGGAAAGCACCTGTTTTTCTTTTTCCTTGAGCCGGTCAAGACAACGCCGCGCTCCGTCACGGTAGTATTGGCGGAATAAGGTTCGTTCCGGGCTGTAGGTATAATCTTCGTGCATTTCCATCACCGTAGTATTGTCCTCTCTGCCGGTATCCATTTCCAGAGACAGGGGGCCGGAACTTATATTAACAATAAAGTCGATGTCCTGTACCGAAATCCCCAATTCGCCGGCAATGTCTTCTGTCCGGGGCTGATGCATAAGGGTTTGGCTGAGCGTATGGTATGTATGCTGAATCCTGCGGAGAATTTCTTCTTTCCGGTAGGGCAGCCGGACGATGCGGCGTTTGTTGGCCAGGTAACGGATAATGAATTGGCGAATCCACCAGCCCGCATAAGTACAAAAACGGAGTTTCTTTTCATGGTCGTATTTTTCAGCGGCGTGCATCAGGCCCATATTTCCTTCCTGGATAAGGTCTATAAAAGGAATGTCCGGCACTCCATAAGAGCGGGCAATTTTTACCACCAGCCGCAAATTGGCCCTTATCAATTTGTGCAGGGCGTTTTTATCTCCCTGCTGGATAAGCCGGGAAAGTTCGAACTCTTCTTCAGGTTTCAAGAGCGGATATGCCTTAATCTGGTTAAAGTAAATTTGAAGTATATCTCCCTGCTTTTCAAAGTTGGCTTTAACAGTTTTTTTCATAGTCCCTCCGTAATCTTCCTGTTAATATGTATAGCAATTTCCATGCCAAGTCTTTTTATTTATCAAATTATCATGTAATTCCTTTCAGGGTAACGAATTAGCTCAATAAAACCGATAAGAATAGGTAATACTCATCAAAAAGTGTATACTTTTTCATACTTATTCTTAGATAAATTATATAGAAATTATAATAATTGCGTGATAATGTAGAAAAAGCACCATGATAGAATATATTGTTTCTTCAAATATTGATGACCGTGTGTTGACAAGAACGGCGCGGGCTCTGGAAAGCGGAGGACTTGTCGCCCTGCCTACGGACACCAGTTGGAGTTTGGCCTGTTCGCTCAGGTCCCCGGCAGGCATAAAAAAACTGCGGGCGCTTTCCGGTGAACGGGATGAGCGGCACTTTACCCTGCTGTGTTCGGACATTTCCCAGTTTGGGGAATTGTGCAGCATTGACAACAGCCGTTTCCGATTAATCAGGCGCCTGTCGCCGGGGCCTTATGTGTTTATTTTGAAGACGCTTCTGGGAACCGAAAAAGCCCTTGACATCCGCCGCCGCGAAACCGGCGTAAGGATTCCCGATCATCCCGTCCCGCTTGCCCTGATTAAAACCCTTCAGCATCCCCTGTACTCAATAACCGCCAAAAAATCCATGCAGGAAGAAGACGAATTATTAACCGCCGCTGCCGATGATGAAACAGAGCTGCCCCCTATCCCTGAAGAAGACCTTTTTGAAGGGGGCTGGGAACTTGAGGGCATTAACGGCGTAGATATGGTTTTGGATGACGGCGAGGAACGCGAGCGTATTTTTTCTACGATTCTGGACATATCCGGCGAAGACATCAGGCTGATCCGCCAGGGCGCGGGCGCCTGGCCGGTATAGGAAATGATGCGCCGTTTTTCTGAATTATTGACAAAATCAGATTGGAGGATAAATGAACATAGACAAGGAAAACCTGGTTTACAGGATATTATGTAATAATGACATGGAATTGTTTATAAAATTACGGCTTGATTTTATTAATGAATTTCATAAAGACGTTGATGAAACGGAAAAAGATAATATAAAAAAATCACTCAGAAATTATTTTGAAAGACACATTGAAAATAATGATTTTATCGGAATAATTTGTGAGTATAACGGGAAAGTTATCTCTGCAGCCTATTTGATAATAGGTGAATGGCCGGCAAACAGGGCTTTTATAAACGGAAAAATAGCGACATTATTAAATGTATATACTTATCCGGAATACAGAAGAAACGGAATTGGAACAAATGTAATAAAAATAATAATTGAGGAAGCAAAAAAACAAAATATATCAATAATCAATCTTTTAGCAACTGAAGATGGAGAAAATATATATAAAAAAATCGGATTCATAGAAACTGAAGATAAAAGTATGCGGTTAAAATTGCAGGGCATTTAACATGAAAAGCCTTGTCAAAAGCGCCCTATTGTGTTATCGTAATTAGCGGGGAAGGTAATGTTAAAGGGACGATCCCTGATTGAGCCGGGCGATTTTACTCTTGAGGAAACGGACAGTTTGTTCGCTCTGGCGGAAAAAATTGAAACCGATGAACGCTATCTGCGTGAAAGCTGCCGGGGAAGGCTGCTGGCAACGTTATTTTTTGAACCAAGTACCAGAACCCGCCTGAGTTTTGAGGCGGCAATGCTGCGCCTGGGGGGAAGCTGCCTGGGTTTTGCCGATCCCGGCTCAAGTTCCGCCGCCAAGGGTGAAAGTCTTGCCGACACGATACGCATGGCGGCAAGCTATGCCGACGCGATTGTTATGCGTAATCCAAAAGAAGGAGCGGCGCTGCTCGCGTCCCGCTATTCGCCGGTTCCGGTGATCAATGCCGGAGACGGCGGGCATCACCACCCCACTCAAACGCTGACCGATCTTCTGACTATCAGGCGGCTGCGGGGAGACGTTAAAAACCTTACCGTCGGTTTTTGCGGCGATTTAAAATTCGGACGCACCGTTCATTCACTGGCAAAGGCGCTGGCAGGTTATGAAAAAATCAGCATAATATTTATTTCGCCGGAAGAATTGGTCATTCCCGATTACATTACCTGTTATCTGCAAAAAAAAGAAATTGAATTCAGGGAAATCAGAAACCTTGAAGAAGCCATGCCCCAGCTTGATGTGTTGTACATGACACGGGTGCAGCGGGAACGTTTTTTCAACGAGGAAGATTATATCCGCCTGAAAGACACGTATGTTCTTAATACGGAAAAAATGACTTTGGGGAAGGACAATCTTATCGTTCTTCACCCCCTGCCCCGTGTCAACGAGATTGCCGTCGAGGTGGACAGCGATCCCAGAGCGGCTTACTTTAAGCAGGCAAAATACGGGATGTATGTGCGTATGGCGTTATTGACGTCCATATTGGGAGTATCATAATGCTTAATATTGATAAAATAAGAAACGGCATTGTTATTGACCACATCAGGGCGGGACAGGGTATTCGTATTTTTAACTGGCTGGGCCTTGAGAAAGCGCCCTATACTGTCGCGTTTGTAGTGAACGCCAATTCAAAAATAATGGGTAAAAAAGATGTTATCAAAATTGATAACACCATTACCATTGATTTTCATCTTTTGGGATTAATTGATCCCAATATTACGGTAAATATTATTGAAGAAGAGAAAGTTACCGAAAAAATAAAACCTCAACTTCCGGAAAAAGTTGAAAATGTTTTGATCTGCAAGAACCCCCGCTGTATAACGTCTACCGAAAAATATATCCCCCATATTTTTCATCTTGAAAATTCCCGGCTGCAAACCTACCGCTGTGAATACTGCGATGAAATACGGTCAGCCAGTGACTTCAGAGAACTGGGGGTCAGAGGTTAATAATGAGCAGTGAGAGGTTGGAAGTTGCGAAGGATTATTTTAAGAGATTTCAGAATAATTGATGAGACCAGCGATTTTTTTGGTTCGCTTATTATTGAAAATAATATCATTAAAAAAATTATTACTGATACTGAACATATTCCCGATGCGGATATGACGATTAACAGCGGCGCTTTTTCCCATTCTGCGGTACTTATGCCTGCGTTTATTGACCTTCATGCCCATTTTCGGGATCCCGGCTTTCCCGAAAAAGAAACGTCGTTTCCTGCGGAAACGCTGGAATCCGCCGCCCTTGCCGCTGTCGCCGGCGGTTATACAACCGTGGTCTGCATGGCAAATACCAAGCCGGTGATTGATACGATTGAAAAAGCCCGCGCCCTGAAAGCCCGCAGTAATACACTTGGCCTTATTGACCTGTATCCGGTTTTATCACTGACCAAAAATATGGAAGGCCGGGAACTTTCAGGGATTAAGGATTTGTCCGCCGCCGAGGCGCTGATGCTTTCCGAAGACGGCAAAGATGTGGCTGATGACAGCTTGTTTCTTGCCGCAATGGGGGAGGCAAAACGGCTGGGGATTCCTGTTTCCTGTCACTGTGATTTCGGCGGAACGGAAGCGGAGGCGGCAAAAAAAGCGGGCCGCCCGCGGGCGGAATGGTCACGCATTGAGGAAAATAACGCGGTGCGCCGCGCCATTGAGTTGGGCACAAAAGCCGGCTGTCACATCCACATTGCCCATGTTTCAACCAAAGAGGCGGCGGAATTGATTCGCGCCGCTAAAAAAAATCCCGCCGGCTGTGTTCTGACCTGCGAGGCGACGCCCCACCACATCGGCGCGACGGAAGATGACGCGCGGCGCATGGGGGACGAAAGTTTCGGCAGGGTAAATCCGCCGCTGCGTTTTGAGGCTGACCGTCAAGCGATTATTACCGCAATTAATGACGGAACCATTGACGCCATTGCCACCGACCACGCGCCGCACCGCGAAGCGGACAAAGCCGCCGGGTCTCCCGGTTTTAGCGGTCTGGAAACCGCGTTTGCCGTCTGCCTGTCGCATTTAACCCATGAAATGACACCTAACCAGGAATTACAGCGGCTTTCCGCGCTGATGAGCAAAAACCCGGCGCGGATTCTCGGTCTGAGGGACAGAGGCAGCATAGCGGCAGGGCTGCGGGCCGATCTTGTCATTGTTGATATTCAGGCGCAGCAAAAAATAAATCCGGCGCGATTCAAGTCACGGGGAAAGTGCAGCCCCTTTACGGACAGGAAACTGCGAGGGAAGATTATTATGACGCTTAACGCGGGGAAAATTGTTTTTTCGGGGGACGAAATTGCTTAATATCGACAAACTTTTTGAGCTTGTTGCCGCAAAGGGCCATGTATGCGTGGGCCTTGATACCGCGGCAGAATATGTTCCTCCCGCCGAGCGGCGGCGGGCTGCTTCTGACGCGGAAGCGGTTCTGGCTTTTAACAAGGCGCTTATTGATTCAACCTTTGACACCGCGGCCTGTTACAAGGTACAGATCGCCTACTATGAAGAAATGGGTATCGCCGGACTTTCGGCTTACGCGCAGACATTGCGCTATATCCGCGAAAAAGGCGGTCTGGTTATCGCCGACATAAAACGCGGTGACATTGCCGATACCGCGCTCCGTTACGCGAAAGCCCATTTTGCGGGGGATTTTGAGACGGACTTTGTCACCCTCTCCCCTTATATGGGCATGGACTCCATTGAGCCCTGGCTTTCCTATGCCGACAGCGCGGGCAAGGGGGCCTTTGTGCTGATGCGAACCAGCAATAAAGGCATGCGCGATTTTGAGTATCTTGAAATAGCGCCGGACAAAAGGCGTTTGTACCACGCGGTCGGAGACAAACTTGCCGAACTTGCCGCCGCGCATTCCGGCATATACGATTATGGGGTATTCGGCGCGGTCGTTGGCTGTACCGAGCGGGAAGAAGCCGCTGAAATTCGCGCAAAATATTCTAATCTATTTTTTCTTATTCCCGGTTACGGGGCGCAGGGCGGCGCGGCGGATGACGCTGCCCTGCTGTTACGCGAAGGAAACGGCGGCGTGGTCAATGCCTCACGATCCATACTCAAAGCGTGGAGCGCCGAAATTGCCGCTTCCGGCGGTGATGAAGCGGCGGCGACTAATTCATTCGCGGCGGAAGCGGCCCGCAGAGCGGCGCTTGCCATGCGTGACGCGATAAGGGCGGCGGTAAAAAAATGATTGCTGAAAAGCAGAGTGTATTCTGCAAGCTGATTAATAATACTTCTATCAATGATGAAATTTTCCGCCTTGATTTTGTTTGGCAAAGTTCCGCGCAAATACAGCTTACAGCGCCGAAAGCGGGGCAATTTTTTATGGTAAAACCAAAACGGAGCGCTGTTTTTCTTGCCAGACCGATCAGCGTCGCGAATTTTGAATCCGATATCATAAAATTTTTAATCGCCCGGCGCGGCAGCGGAACACTGGAACTTGCCGCTCTGCGCAGCGGCGAAGAAGCGGAATTGACCGGGCCGCTGGGAAATGCATGGGCAGATTTTTTAACCACCGTACAAAACGGAAACGGTAAGCCAATCGCCCTCATCGGCGGCGGTATCGGGCTTGCTTCCTTGCGGGCCCTGTTATACGAAAGAACGGGGTACAGCTTCGATTTGTACGCCGGTTTCAGAACCGGTTTTATTAATCCGGACGAAAAAGCCGCGCTGTTGGGACCGGCTGATTATAAAGCGCGCAATGTCATTATCGCAACGGAAGACGGCACTGAGGGCCTTAAAGGCCGCATCCCCGATTTTCTGGAACCGGAAAAATACGCGGCGGTATGCGCCTGCGGGCCGCAGCCCATGCTTAAAGCGGTCGCGGCAAAATGCGCCGCCATGGGCGCCGCCGCCGGAGTTCCCTGTTTTATCAGCCTGGAACGGCGTATGGCCTGCGGTACGGGGGCTTGTTTGGGCTGCACGGTAAAAACCGTCAACGGAAACCGGCGCTGCTGTACCGACGGGCCAATCTTCAAAGCGGAAGAGGTTATTTTTGATGATGAATGAAAACGCGCCCGATCTTTCTGTCACCATTGCCGGACTGCGCCTGCAAAATCCGGTTATCGCCGCATCGGGGACGTTTGGCTACGGCAGGGAGTACGCGGGCATTATTGACGTATCCCGTTTGGGCGGCATTTGCACCAAAGGGCTGACCCTGAATCCGAGAGCGGGCAATACCGGAATCCGCCTCTGGGAAACTCCGGCGGGGCTGTTGAATTCCATCGGGCTTGAAAATCCCGGCATTGCCGCTTTTATCGAAAACGAACTGCCCCATTTGCGCGCGCTGGGACCGGCGGTTATCGCAAACCTTTCCGGCTCAACGGTGGAAGAATATACCGAAGGGGCGGCGCTGCTGAACGCCAGTTCCGTTGATATGATCGAGCTTAATATCTCCTGTCCCAATGTTAAGGCGGGGGGCATGGCGTTTGGTCTGAATCCCGAAGCGGCGGAATCAGTGGTAACGCCGGTACGCCGCGCCTTGACCGGCAAGCCCCTCATGGTAAAACTTTCACCTAACGCGCCGGACTTGGCCGCTGTCGCCCGCGCCTGTATCAACGCGGGAGCCGACGCCCTTTCGCTGGTCAACACATTCAAGGCAATGGCGATAGACGTACAAAAACGCAAAGTAGTTTTTGACAATATCAGCGCGGGACTTTCCGGCCCGGCGATTAAACCCATTGCCCTCCGCATGGTATGGGAACTGTGCGGGGAATTACAACCGAGTGTTCCCATTGTAGGGTTTGGGGGCATTGCCAATACCAATGACGCTTTGGAATTCCTTATGGCCGGCGCGGCGGCAATACAAGTCGGCTCCGCCACCTTTACCCATCCCGCGACCATGATCGAAATTATTGACGGTATTGATGATTATATGCGCCGCTGCGGTATTGAAAAACTGGAAGATATTGTCATTCGCGGTTAAATTTTTTCCACTGAGGATTTTACAAAAACTGCGTACCTACGGTACGACCGAGTTTTGGAAAAGGCTCTGCTTCTTTTTGCGCCAACAAAAACAACAGGTCTGAAAGGCGGTTTATGTACGGCACTATAGCCGCTGTGGTTTCTGTATCCAGGACAAGGCTGACCATTCGCCGTTCAACGCGGCGGCACACGGTACGGGCGATGTGGAGTTTTGCCGAAGCGGGGTTCGCCCCGGGAACGGCAAACGAGGCAAAGGCGGGCAGTTCTGATTCCAGTTTTTCAATCAAATTGACCAGATACTCCTCGCCCATGCCTTCTTCGGGAACAGGCATTCCGGCAATGACACCCATCAGCGTAAAGAGGTCTTTTTGAATCTTTTCGATAATTCCCGCGGCAGGACTGTCGCCTAACGCTGATTTTGCGTCGCCGAGAAAAGCGTCAAGCTCGTCAATGGTTCCCAGACATTCCAGTATGGGGTGATTTTTGGGGAGGCGTTCCCCTCCGATAATGTCCGTGTATCCGTCATCGCCGGTTTTGGTGGTAAAACTCATATTGGCAACGATTAAGTATATCGGCTATAGTGAGTCATGCGCAACAAGCTGACTGATGAACTGGCGGTCTGCGGCCTTAAAGCGGCCCTGGCCCTGGCGGAACATCACCCTGAATCCATCAACCGCCTTTTTTTACGGCAGGACCGCTTCAGCCTGTTTACCAAAGTCTGCAAAAAACTCGCCGAGCGCAAACGCCCCTACAAGATATGCGAAGACGAGGAACTGGAGCGTTTATGCAAAAGCGTTCATCATCAGGGAGTGGTGATGATGGTAGAAGAGCCGGTAATTGAGCCGCTGACCAAAGAAGACCTGGATTTATGGGCGCAGGAAGGCAAAACGGGTCTGGTGCTTCACGAGGTGGGAAACGATCATAATCTGGGGGCCATTGCCAGAGCCGCGGCTTTTTTTGACGCCCATTTTATCGTGGTAAATGAGCATGACAGCGAGGCGCGGTTGAGTACCAGCGCCTACCGGATTGCCGAGGGCGGCATGGAGCATATCACCGTGCGAAAAATCGGCAATACCGCCGCCTTTTTGAAAGACGCTGCGAAAGAAATTCTGGTTATCGGTACGGACATTCGGGCGCGGCGGCGCATCAGAGACCTTCCCGACATGGTAAAAGACTGGCAGGCGCGTTCCGGTGCCGAGCGTCCCGGCATTGCTTTGACACTGGGTAACGAAGAAACCGGCCTGCCGCACAATGTTAAAGAAAACTGTACCTATCTGCTGCGCGTTCCGGGAACGGGCAATATCGAAAGTCTTAATGTGTCCCAAGCCGCAACGCTGTTTCTGCATGAGATTTATGATTTGTAATCGTTGACTGATACCGAAACAGCACCTCGGCAGAATGAGTCTTTCCTCCTAAGACTCTTCGTTTATGACTTTTACTGTACCATTCTTATATCTTATTGAAAGTACATTATTTGTGGGTACCGAAGTCAACCGCCCACCATAATTCAAATAATTAATTTTATCAGAAAGTACATCTACAATTTCTGCCGCCACAATAACGTTTTTATTTTTTAATAGGATCATATTTTGCGTCTCATTGGGAATCCACCATGATACAGCGGCTGCCTTGCTGCTATTCTCCGTCTTGGTCTGTACGGGCTCTGTCTTTCCAGCCACCGGCGGAACGGTCGTTTTGCCGCCGCTTTCCGTCTTGGTCGGTACAGGTCCCGCTGTTTCAGCAACCGGCGCAGCGGCTGCTACTGCCTGCGCGGAAGGAGCGGTTGTTCCGCCGCTACCCTCCATTTTGGCGGCGGCCACAATCTCCGGTACACGCGGCATAATATCGTTCAAGACCGCCTTTGAAAGTTCCGTCGATTTGGGCAATTTGCCCGACGCGGCGCTGTCAATGTGCTGCTTTACCAGTGGCCGGGACATTTCAGAGAGTTTCTGTACGGTGTCTGCTTTAGCCGCAGCCGACAAAGGCTCTTTCGCGACAATTTTCGTGTATCTCTTCTCAAGATCTTTTATAACCCCGTTGGTAAGTTTCTCAACCGCCTTATCTCTCGTTGTGTCCGCCGGACCGGCAGGCTGTGCGGAAGAAGTCTCCGGCGCAGCGGCTGCTATTGCCTGAGCGGAATCAGCGACTGCTATTGCTATTGCCGGTGCGGAAGGAGCGACTGCTATTACCTGCGCGGAAGGAGCGGTTGTTTGATCGCTACCCTCCATTTTGGCGGCAGCCACAATCTCCGGTACACGCGGCATAATATCGTTCAAGACCGCCTTTGAAAGTTCCGTCGATTTGGGCAATTTGCCCGACGCGGCGCTGTCAATGTGCTGTTTCACCAGTGGCCGGGACATTTCAGAGAGTTTTTGTACGGTATCTGCCTTAGCCGCAGCCGACAGAGGCTCTTTCGCGACAATTTTCGTGAAATTTTTCTCAAGATCTTTCATAACCCCGTTGGTAAGTTTCTCAATCGCCTTATCTCTCGTTGTGTCCGCCGGACCGGCAGGCTGCACGGAGGAAGTTTCCGGCGCAGCAACTGCTATTGCCTGCGCGGGATCAGCGATTACCCCGCCGCCATCCTCCGTCTTAATGGCAGCCACAAGTTCCGGTACACGCGGCAGGATATCGTTCAAGACCGTCATTAAAAGTTCCGCCGGTTTGGGCAGTTTGCCCGACGTGGCGTTGTCAATGAACTGCTTCACCAGTGGTCGGGACATTTCAGAGAGTTTCTGTACGGTATCTGCCTTAGCCGCAGCCGACAGAGACTCTTTCGCGAGAATTTTTGTGAAATTTTTCTCAAGCCCTTTCATAACACTGTTGGTAAGCGCCTCAACCGCCTTACCTTTCGCCGCGTTCATCAGGCTGCCAAGTTGTGCGTAAGAAGCGCCCGGCGCCGCAATTACCATTACTGTCACCAATAAAAATATCCATCTTCGCCGTGTAATAAAACTCATTAAAAATCCCCCTATTTAAGATAAATATAAACCAACTATCATTGATTTGTCAATATTTATTAAATATTGTACCATTTTGATAAGGTATGTGACCGATTTTCTATTGACAAAATAATTATATTGTAATTATATTGTATATATGAAAATAATCTGGGATGAGAATAAAAACCAGGAAAATATAAAGAAACATAATGTTTCATTTGAGGAAGCAGAAACGGTTTTTTATGACCCTAATGGTAAATTAATTGATGATCCGGATCACTCTGATGACGAGGATAGATTTATAATTTTGGGTTTGAGTAAAATGTTACATTTGTTGGTTGTATGCCATTGTTATAAAGAAAATGATGAAACTATAAGAATAATAAGCGCAAGAAAGGCGACTAAAAAAGAAACAAAATATTATGGAGGACAATAAAGTGAGGAATGAATACGATTTTACCAACGCTAAGCCAAATCCGTACATAAAAAAATTACGGAAACAAATTTCAATACGACTCGATATTGATACAATAGGATATTTCAAAAAGAAAGCGGAAGAAACCGGCATAGCATATCAAAATTTGATAAATCTATATTTGACAGACTGTGCGGTACATTCAAAAAACATAAATATAGTATGGAAATAAATTAATGTGAACAAATCGCGCCTGGCACTCGGCATAGCAAGCGTTATAAAGCCGTTGATTCGCGTCTGATACCCGACGTGACCACTGTGTTAACTCTTAATGAACCTCCCCATGATAAGCCCTAAACTTGACCCACAACTGATAGCAATATGGCGTTACAAAGCCGCTGATTGGCGCTTGATACTTGCGGCATTACTGGCATAATTCAGCCGGAGGGGGCGCTGCGGGCGCGCCGGCGGCGGGCGGAAACGCTTGTAGCATTCACGCACTCTATTTTTCTTTATGCAGAGTTATGCTCTGTTATGCTAATTCTATATCAGGTAAGGAATTAAGTCAATACTCTTTATGCA